>Ga0206126_10006448_pt1 | contig 10380 bp, 5 predicted proteins | sample Helgoland_Spring_5_FD_148621 | JGI IMG/M metagenome (GOLD analysis project Ga0206126, IMG submission 148621) | Pelagic subsurface seawater microbial communities from Kabeltonne, Helgoland, North Sea - Helgoland_Spring_Bloom_20160412_1 | ecosystem: Environmental > Aquatic > Marine > Epipelagic ...
ATTTAAACATGATGACGTGTCTGTCCAACCCACAGGGCTTTGCGGATGCGGTTATTGCAAGATGCCGACCTAAAATGGCCCGAGACAAGGCATTTTTTCTGAGGTGGAACGGTCTAGGCGATCTTTTTGATGAGGCTGTTGATGCATTACTACTTATCAACAAATTACTGCCAGACTTACCTATTTGGGTAGTAACCCGAAAGCCAGAGCAGGTTGGTCGCCTCGCCGGAGTAAAGAACATTTGGATACACTTTTCGCTAGACCGAGCTTCAATGGCGCGCAGAGAACAAGTTTTAGCGCTGTCTAAAACAAGACCTGAAAACTTGTTTTTCAGCTATCAGGCAGATAAAGGTGAGATTCTTAGTGAAGTTCCTCCAGGTATTAGTGTTTTGTTTTTTGATGGATATAAGATACTAGGCAATGATGGGCTTATGCGTCACCCTGCTCTATGCCCGCTAAACCTTGCTGAAGATATAACAAGCACCTGTCGAACATGCCGGCGATGCTTCAATGGGGATGCATTAGATGCGCAGTACGTGTGACGCCATTGACACGGAGAGTCCCACCGGCCGTTTAACCATCGGCATTCTTGACTCAAACAAAGCGAACAACTTGCACCCGATCGAGCGCGGCGGCCGCATTATCTGCACACGAATTCAGCGCCCTTAAAACAGCTTTATAAACGTCCTTCACCTCCGTAATACGAAATTACGGGCGGTTGTCGCAGAAGGTGTAGTCGATCTCTTGGATTTGGCTGGTTAGCTTAGATTCAACCGCCGCACGGCTATCCCCAGGCGCCAGGTCCTGCTGATAAAAAGACACCGGCACCAGCACGCCGATTACAAAAGAGATGAGGTATTTCATATAATTAAAGGCGTCCATCCTCCCCTCCCTAAACCAATGTCCAGCGCGCGGGTCCTTGTATCGTTGGACCCCTTCCAGGTAATCTTGGACTTGATCAAAACACTTTTATCCACCGAGAAAATCAAAATCATGAAGCAGCAAGGTGATCTACTGCTAGGGTCGCTTCTGGTGCGAGAGTCTCGCCTCGTAGCAACACTAATTTTAACCGCTTCAACTGAGGCGGTTTGGACAGAGCAAATACTAGCCAAAAACATACTGCAAAAAAAATCGCCTGCAACCGCCGCACGGCTTACCCGCGGGTTACGAAAGCGTTTGAGCCCTTTGGATAAAAAACTCTTGCAGACACTCATAGATGCTGACGATAGGTTGGCAAAGCAGATCATCCTGACCAGTATTTTGCATGCTAACCGCCTGTTACTCGGTTTTTTTAAGACAGTGCTCGCTGAGGCTTATTTAAATCATCAAGAGAGGCTGCACCTTTATCAATGGGACGACTACGTAATGGAGTACAGTCGAAATGATTCGTCGATTTTACTTTGGTCTCACACCTCCCTTAAAAAAGTAAGACAAATTATTATTCGCATATTGGCAGAGTCTGGGTACCTTTCGGATACAAAAACCCGCAGGTTGCAACGAGTCATTGTTGACCCTGAATTACAAAAAACATTGGAGCAGTTGCATATGCAAGAAGTTTTAAATGGCTTGCGTCTTCGCGACGGCAGGCGCTAAAACAGTATGACGACAACGCTGCAAAATCGACTCAATGCTATTCTTCCTCGTGTAACCGAGCCAGAATTTCTCCAAACCAAAGGACTTGGCAATGAAATCGGATTTTGGATCTTCGACTATCCAGCCGAGAGTGAAATGATGGTGCGCAGTCATTTAAAACTACTTGCCGCGGCACTTGAGAGCAAACACAGCACGATTGCCGTCACTCACATCAATCTCTTTACGAAGGTATGTGAGTACTTACAGGAACGTAATTTTTTAGATAAATCTTTCAAAATCCAAAAAGTTAAGGGCAATGATGCACTAACAAAGGCGTTAGCGGGGCCATTGGATATGCAACGTTTAGCGCCCTATATCGTTGAGACCAGCCAAGCGGCGGACCAAGACCTGATACTGCTATCGGGAGTAGGTTCTGCATGGCCGCTTCTTCGTGGCCATGATCTACTGAACAACCTACATGCGTTGCTAGGACACAAGCCTGTTGTACTTTTCTTCCCCGGGAGTTACGACGGCCAGGCATTAAGCTTATTTGGGCGGGTGCCCAGCAACAACTACTATAGAGCCTTTAAGCTCATCCCCTAGCCACTGCGGAACACCACAGACATGATTATTAAACAAATGTTTTTCAAGCCAGTTGATAGACCTATCAACGGTGTCGTGAAAGCCGACCAAGCAGATAACGCCACCGTTTTGCAGGAGTTGGATGAATACGTGGTCACTAATGAGCTTGAAAAACACTTTCGTGCATTCTTTGAATCCTATGGCACAGCGCATAATGACCCTTCCATAGCAAGTAGAGTAGGCGTTTGGATCTCCGGGTTCTTTGGCTCGGGTAAGTCTCACTTTCTTAAAATTCTTTCCTACATCCTTGCCAACCAAGATGCCCAAGATGCAACTGGTATGAACAGGTCTGCAATTGAATTTTTTGACGAGAGCAAAATTCGCGACGCTACCATCCGTGGTGACATGGACAAGGCAGTGCACACGCCTGCCGACGTAATCTTGTTTAACATCGACAGCAAAGCCAGTGGCGCCGATGATGGTAACAAAATCTTGAATGTCTTTCTAAGCGTGTTCAATGAATACTTGGGCTTCAGCGCCAACCACGCACATGTTGCAAATATGGAGCGCCATCTAACTGAAAAAGGGGTGTACGGGCGCTTCAGAGACGCCTTTCAAACGTCCAGTGGCATGACCTGGGAAAAAGAACGCGACGGCTATTTATTCTATCAGGACAATATCGAAGCAGCCCTCGGCGAAGCCCTTAGCCTGTCTTCTGGCGCCGCAAAAAAGTGGTTTGAAGAGGCCGAACAAAACTTTAGCGTGTCCGTAGAGATTTTTTGTCAATGGGTACGCGAATACCTACAAAGCAAAGCACCAGAGCATCGCATTTTGTTTTTAGTGGATGAAGTCGGCCAATTCATTGGCAGCGACACCCAGTTGATGCTTACACTACAAACCATTACCGAGAACCTCGGCACCATCTGCAACGGTCGAGCATGGATAATCGTCACCTCTCAAGCAGACATGGACGCGGCATTAGGTAACATCTCTTCAGCAGAAGCCAACGATTTCTCAAAAATTGCCGGGCGCTTTAAAACCCGACTGTCGCTTTCCAGTTCTAATACAGACGAGGTAATACAACGCCGCTTACTGCGCAAAACAGAAACAGCGGCAGCAGAACTGCACAAGGTATATGCCGAGAAAGGCGACATTCTAAGGAATCAGCTTTCGTTCGACCGTACAGGACCCACGCTAAAAAACTTTGACGGGCCTGACACCTTTGCCAAAAATTACCCCTTTGCGCCCTATCACTTTCAATTAGTGCAAAAGGTATTCGAAGAAATTCGGAAAGTAGGCGCATCAGGCGCTCACCTTGCCTATGGTGAACGCTCAATGCTCGACGCCTTTCAAATAGCGGGCATGGCAGTAGCCCATAAAGAGGTCGGTGCCTTAGTGCCCATGCACAGCTTTTACAGCTCAATAGAGGGCTTTCTTGACCCTGCAGTCAAAAAGACTGTCGACAACGCTGGCGACAACATCTCTTTAGACGACAACGACATCAACGTCTTAAGAACATTATTTATGATTCGTTACGTAGAGCTGATTAAGGGCACACTAGACAACCTAGTCACCCTTTCTATTGAACAAATAGACGAAGACAAAATCACCTTGCGCAAACGCGTTGAGGAGAGCGTGCAACGGTTAGAGCGAGAAACTTTGGTTACCCGTAGTGGCGATGAATTTCTCTTTTTAACCAATGAAGAGCGAGACATCACGCGCAAGATCAAGGCCATAGACTTGGCAAGCAGTGACGAAAACAAAGAGTTAGGCACGTTAATTTTCAGAGACGCGCTGCTTGATAGGAGCAAATATCGTCATTCTGCCAATAGCATGGACTACGGAGTAAGCAGGTACTTAGACAATCACTCTATCGACGGCCGCCACGACAACGACCTCCGATTCGATGTCATAACGCCCTTAGACCCGGATTACCCACTCTACTCCGAAGCACGCTGCATCGGAAAAAGCGCCGACGGCAACGGTCTTGCTGTACTTAAGCTACCGGACAATCCCGTGTTCTTTGAAGAACTTCGTACCTGGCTAAAGACCCATCACTACATTCGCCTCAATAGTGATGACTCACAGCCAGACGTAGCGCGCATACTGGCTGAGCGCGCTAGAGAAAACCAACAGCGTAAGCAACGAGTTTCTGCACTCTTAGAGGAAATGCTTGAAATCGCACCAGTTTATGCCTGCGGTCAAAAGATTGAACTCAAAGGCAAGCAAATCACGGCAAAAATGAACGATGCGTGCCAATATCTACTTGAGAACACATTCACCAAGCTCTCTTATCTAAACGCCTTGTCTGCCAACTCCAGTAGAGAAATCAGCGCAGTATTGAGTGCTGACGACATAGGTCAGATGGGTATGAGCTTGGGCGACGAACTAGACAACCCCCAAGCTATTGGTGAGGTAGATCAGTACATTAACCTAAGGTCCGGACAAGACGAGAGAACCCTAGTCGCTGACCTATTGGAGCGCTTCTCTAAACGGCCCTACGGCTGGCCGGAGGGCGAAATTATCCTAATTATTGCTAGGCTAACCGCAGCAGGCAAAATTTCGTTACAAAAAGCAGGCGGCACGCTGCAGCCACGAGATGCCATTGAACCGCTACAAAACACTCGAGGCCGACGCGAAGTATCTATTATCCGCAAGCGCCAAACAGATGAAGGCAGGGTAAAAGCCGCCTTGGAGTTCTCCAAGGAGCTTTTTGCTGCGTTGGGGCCCAGTACTGAGAAAGAGCTCTTCGACTTTTACTGCCGTGAACTCAGCCAACGGCTTAACAATCTCAACAGTTATAAGAGCCAAGCTGAGGCAGGCGGGTTTCCCGGCCTGACTACTATTGAAAGTTCACAGCTAAAAATTCAGCGACTGCTGAGCAATACAGACAGTTACGATTTCTTTGCTGCGCTGCTCGACAATAAGTCACAGTGGCTAGATCTGGAAGAAGATTACATGGACCTACGCGGTTTCTACTCCAATCAAATTCAATCATGGAAAGAAATGCAGGGCGCATTGCTAATATACAGCCCAAACAAGACGGCATTGAGCCGAGATCCCATGGTTTCAGAAGCGTTTACCCAACTTGAGCAAATCAAAGATAACCCTACCCCCTTTGGCCAGCTGAACAAGATAGCCAACTTCATAACGACCATTAAAAGCGCTAATGAAGTTGAAGTGACTGCGCGGCGGGAGCACGCAACGAGCAAAATAGATGAACGCATTGCTCAGATCCAAAGTGAACTTGAGCGAAGCGGGCTGCAATCAGCAGATTTGAGCAATCGGCTTCTTTTGCCCTTACAACAGACCAAAAAGGCGGTCAGTAATGAGTTGAGTATTGCAGAAATATACCGCCTGCAAACTCAAGTAGCCGAAGAGAAACAAGACGACGCCCTTAACCTGTTAGAGCGCGAACAACGGGCGCAGGCAAACGCTGGCGCAGACAAAGATACGCCTACGAAGCAAATTGTGGAGATGAGTACCGCCAGCCTTGTACAAAATCATGTCGAGGGCATCTATATAGAAACTGAAGAGGATGCTGAGGCGCTCGTCAAGGCATTGAGACAATCCTTACTAGATGCAATAGCAGCCAACAAGCGTGTGCGCATTCGCTGAAGCAGCGGCACTCATCCCTTTATAAGGACTAAATTTGCAAAATTAGTTTTCTCGCAGAATGCGAAGCATACCCACCCAAAAATATTCACATAAAGAACAGCAACCTATGAACACGGACCGTCTTAAACGCTACGCACCACAAGCACGCCAGGACTTCATTGCTGCCATAACACGCCAAGCTGCGCGCTACGGGATCACCGCCCAAGAGGTTGCGCTAGCTGAGCGCGCGGGAGACGTGATACTCATCAATGGCACGCCCTACCCCGCTGCCATTGCTGCATCTCGAGCGGCACTGGTCAGTTTAATTGAGCAGCAAGGCTTCAGCCAGACTATGGAACAGGCGGCCTACAGCTGGTTTAACCGCTTGTGCGCCATTCGTTTTATGGAGCTGCACGGTTATCTAGACCATGGCCGCAGAGTACTCAGTCACCCAGAACGCGGCAGTGGCTTTCAGATACTCGATGACTGCCTAGACATTGACTTACCTGGGCTGGATAAAAACAAAGTTCGTGAACTAAAGCTCAACGGCACTCAAGATGAGGCTTTATATCGTGAGCTGCTGTTGGCCCAATGCCATGCGCTGCACCAGGCCATGCCTTTTCTCTTTGAGCCTGTGGACGACGCAACCGAACTCTTACTGCCCGACAACCTGACCAAAACCGACTCATTGATACAGGCACTGATCACTGCCATCCCCGAAGAAGACTGGGCTAACATCGAGATCATCGGCTGGCTCTACCAGTTCTACATCTCGGAGAAGAAGGACGAGGTGATCGGCAAGGTGGTGAAGTCGGAAGACATTCCGGCGGCGACCCAGCTCTTCACGCCCAACTGGATCGTGAAGTACATGGTCCAGAACTCGCTGGGGGCGCAGTGGCTGGCGACCTATCCCCAGTCGCCTCTCAAGGGGCAGATGGAGTACTACATCGAGCCCGCCGAGCAGACCTTTGATGTCAACGCGCAGCTCGCGGCCATCACCCCGAGTAGCCTCGACCCCGAGGCACTCACCCTCATCGACCCGGCCAGTGGGTCCGGGCACATCCTGGTGGAGGCCTATGAGCTCTTCAAGGCCATCTACCTGGAGCGCGGCTATCGGCAACGCGACGTCCCGCAGCTGATCCTCACCCAGAACCTCTTCGGCCTCGACATCGACGAGCGCGCGGCGCAGCTGACGGGCTTTGCGCTGATGATGAAGGGCCGGGCGGATGACCGGCGGCTGTTTGAGCGGGGGGTGAAGCTCAACGTGATGGCGCTGGTGGATAGCGCGGGCTTTGATGCGGAGGCGCTGGCGAAGGGCGTGGCGCTCGCCGACTACGGGCTGCAACTGGGGGACCTTACGGAGCTGAAGCGGCTGTTCGAGCACGCGACGACGTTTGGGTCGTTGATCCAGGTGCCGGGGGGGTTGACGGAGAAGCTCACGGCGCTGAAGCAGCTGAGCGAGGCGACCAGCCAGGACCTCTTTGTGTCGGAGTCGCTCAAGCGATTGGGGCCGTTGGTGCAGCAGGCTGAGTTGCTGGCGGCGCAGTACGACGCGGTGGTGGCGAATCCGCCGTATATGGGTGTCAAGGCATTGAACGCAGAGGTGAAACATTTCGCCAAAGACCACTTCCCTGACGCAAAAGCTGACCTCTTTGCGTGCTTTGTAGAACGCGGCTACACGCTTGCGAACGAGGCCGGCTACAACGCGATGGTCACCATGCAGAGTTGGATGTTCCTCTCGAGCTTCCAGAAGATGCGGGAGCGGATGCTCCGCGAGAAGACCATCCGTACGATGGCGCACTTGGGGGCCCGTGCCTTTGGAAGCATCTCTGGAGAGGTGGTTCAGACGACGGTGTCGGTGCTCAGGAATCTGCCGCCTGCGAATTACCGTCCCGTGTTCTTCCGACTGCTAGATGGTGGCGAAGAAGAAAAACAAACGTCCCTCCAGATGAACGAGAACCGTTTCGAGGCAGTTTCCCAGGACGAGTTCAATAAGATCCCGGGCAGCCCTGTCGCGTATTGGGTTAGCAGGAGAGCAATTGCAGTTATCGATGCATGTGAGATCCTCGGTCGATTTGCTCATCCAATGCACGGAATGTCCAGCGGGAACAACGCCGAATATCTCAGGCTTTGGCACGAGGTGTCGGTACGGCACTTCGGTCGACAGGCTTCGGAAGACTCCGGTTTGGTGGGATCCCAGGTCGGCAAGTGGTTCCCCCTAATAAAAGGGGGCCCATATCGAAAGTGGTTTGGGAACAATGACTGGTTGATCAACTACGAGTCAGACGGTCACGACATGAAAGCGGCCCAGCGAAGTGGAGAAAACCCCGGGCTCCGTCTGGACAACGCAGCGAGTTTCTTCAAGCCCTGCATCTCTTGGTCCAGTGTTACGAGCGGCGGGTTCTCGATGCGCTCGTATCCACAAGGCTTCGTATTTGGGAACGGCGGACACTGCGTCGTGCTTGAAGATGCCGTGACGAGAAGAGCACTTCTAGGCGCGATGAACTCAACCATAATGACAGGGCTTGTGAACTCGCTTTCTCCGACGCTGAACTTCGAAGTCGGTCAAGTCGAGAGCTTTCCGATTGCTCCGAAGTTGATGCAATCACCGACCACGTTCGGGCAACTGGTTGATGGGTTTGTGGCGAAGGCAAGAGCCGACTGGAACGCCTACGAACGCTCCTGGGACTTCCAATCCCTCCCCCTCCTGACGGCCTCCTCCGACCCCACGCCCACCCTCGAATCCAGCTACACCGCCTGGATCACCCAGAACAAGGACACCATCTCCGAGATGAAGCGTCTCGAAGAGGAGAACAACCGCCTCTTCATCGACGCCTACGGCCTGGCCGACGAGCTCACCCCCGACGTCCCCATCGAGCAGATCACGCTCACGGTGAACCCCGCCTACCGCTACGGCGGCAAGCTCACCGAAGCCGACCAGTGGACCCGCTTCCGCCAGGACACCATGGAGGAGCTGGTCTCCTACGCCATCGGCTGCATGATGGGCCGCTACAGCCTGGACGCGCCGGGCCTCATCTACGCCCACAGCGGCAACGAGGGCTTCGACCCGAGCCAGTACGCCACCTTTCCGGCCGACGACGACGGCATCGTCCCGCTCACCGATGTGAGTTGGTTTGAGGACGATGCGGCCAACCGTTTGGTGCAATTTATCGCGACCGCTTGGCCCGTAGAACATTTGGAAGCCAATCTAAATTTTCTCGCTGACAACCTGTCACCCAAACGAGGTGAATCTACCCGAGACACCCTTCGTCGTTATCTATGTGACAGTTTTTATAAAGACCACATGCAAAGTTATAAGAAACGGCCTATTTATTGGCTATTCTCGTCGGGTAAGCAAAAGGCCTTTCAATGTTTGGTATACCTGCATCGCTACAACGAAGGCACACTGGCGCGCGTTCGCACAGAATACGTAATACCGCTCACCGCCAAGCTCGCGAGCCACATCACGCAACTGGAACAAGATATGGCAGCAGCAGGCGCCACTGCTGAAACCAAACGAATCGAAAAACAGCTCGCCACCCTGTATAAACAACAGGTAGAGCTCTCCAGCTTTGATGAAAAACTCCGCCACCACGCGGACCAGCGTATTGTTTTAGACTTAGATGACGGGGTGAAAGTGAACTATGGCCTGTTCGGTGACCTGCTCACTGAGGTAAAGGCGATTAAAGGTACTAACGCTGCATGAAAATAGACCAACTAAACGAAGGATTAGATCGCGCGTTCTTTGTCGAGGGCCACCGCATTGTTTTTTGGTACGACCCCGAACAAGAGTTTGGGGGCGACCTTGATGACTTAATGTTAGCCGACGTCACAATCCTGAATATGCAGAGCGAGTCTGAACTCGCAGTAAAAATTCTTCTCGAGCACGAAAACACCACCGGTAAGTTTCTACTGTACTTTCCCTGGGCAGAACCCGCTGTTGCCAAAGACTGGTTATTAGACATTAAGCTTTACTCCCGCTCATTCTTTGCAGATCGTTTTTCAATTTTATTTAACGAATTGGGTTTGCAGCGGCATGCCATGCGCGAGCATTTACGGCAACGCGCGCAATTTTTCGCCAGCAAGTCGCGCACAGCCGCGTTAAGGAGATACCTTGAACCCGATGCTGACGAAGCCTCTATAGATCTTGCCATGATGGCTGCAATAACCCGCGCCGATAACTGTGACGTGGCCCACATACTCTTTGCACTTGGACAACAAGCAGCGGATAACAATACGGGCCTAGAAACAGATCCCTACTGGTTAAACGAATTCGCTAAATTCAACCTTATGGGCAGTTTTGCTGCGTGCTTACAGAAAGAGGTAGGTTACCCAGCAGCCGCTGAAGAGCTAGATGGCAGTAAGCCTTTGAATTTTGCAAACGTGCTGATTCGTTTATTGACCACGGGTTTTTGCGAAAGCATTAACGACACCCCAGATTGGGCTAAGCCCCATGTCCTTGAAACCACCCGAGCAAAAGCGAGTGCGCGGGCGCTGCTTTCGCGCTGGCGTGACAGCACCCGCTACTACAAAGCCTTTGATGAAATCTCCGCCTGGGTATCTGAGGCGCTGGGTATAGCTAATCGTTTAGGCGGCATTGAACTCACTGACCTAGCTCAGGTGGCGACT
>Ga0206126_10006456_pt1 | contig 10371 bp, 8 predicted proteins | sample Helgoland_Spring_5_FD_148621 | JGI IMG/M metagenome (GOLD analysis project Ga0206126, IMG submission 148621) | Pelagic subsurface seawater microbial communities from Kabeltonne, Helgoland, North Sea - Helgoland_Spring_Bloom_20160412_1 | ecosystem: Environmental > Aquatic > Marine > Epipelagic ...
GTATGGCAGAGGGAGAAAAGTTGATTCCTATTAACATAGAAGAGCAGATGAAATCTGCATATATTGATTATTCAATGTCCGTGATAGTCTCAAGAGCATTACCCGATGTAAGAGATGGTTTAAAACCTGTTCATAGGAGAGTTTTATACGGAATGCATGAATTAGGTATTAAAGCCACCGGATCCTATAAAAAATCAGCAAGAATTGTAGGAGAGGTTTTGGGTAAGTATCATCCACATGGAGATACCTCAGTTTACGATTCTATGGTTCGTATGGCACAAAACTGGAGTGTTCGTTACATGATGGTTGATGGTCAAGGGAATTTTGGTTCAGTTGATGGAGATAGCCCTGCAGCAATGCGATATACTGAAGTTAGAATGCAGAAAATATCTGAAGACATGTTGTCAGATATCGAAAAAGATACAGTTGATCATAGACTTAATTTTGACGACACACTTCACGAACCAACAGTTCTGCCTACAAGAATTCCAAATCTTCTGGTAAATGGTGCTTCAGGAATAGCTGTAGGTATGGCAACAAATATGGCTCCTCATAATTTAACTGAAGTTGTGAATGGAACATTGGCATATATTCAAAATAGAGATATTGAGATCGATGAATTAATGGAGCATGTAAAAGCACCAGATTTTCCAACAGGAGGGATAATTTATGGATATGAAGGGGTGAAAGATGCGTTTCATACAGGAAGAGGTAGAATAGTTATGCGTGCCAAAGCTGTAATTGAAGAAGTTAAAGGAAGAGAATGTATTATAGTTACCGAAATTCCTTATCAGGTTAATAAAGCAGATATGATTAAAAAAACTGCTGAATTAGTTAATGATAAAAAATTAGAAGGAATCTCAAATATTAGAGATGAATCTGATAGAAATGGAATGCGAATTGTTTATGTTCTTAAGCGTGATGCTATTCCTAATATAGTTTTAAATAAATTATATAAATACACAGGTTTACAAACCTCTTTTAGTGTCAATAATATTGCGCTTGTAAATGGTCGTCCAGAACAACTAAACTTAAAACAGTTAATTCATTATTTTGTTGAACATAGACATGAAGTAGTTGTTAGAAGAACAAAATTTGAACTTAAAAAAGCTGAAGCAAGAGCTCATATTTTAGAGGGCTTAATAATTGCTTCCGATAATATTGATGAGGTAATAAAAATTATTAGAGGGTCTAGTAATGCAGATCTTGCACGTGAAAGTTTAATTAAAAGGTTTGAATTAACTGAAATTCAAGCTAAAGCTATAGTTGAGATGAGACTACGTCAGTTAACTGGTCTTGAGCAAGATAAGTTAAGAGCTGAGTTTGATGAAATTATGAAGACTATCATTGATTTGAAAGATATTTTAGACAATGAGTCTAGACGTTATCAAATCATAACTGATGAATTGGTAGCTGTTAGAGATAAATATGGTGACGCGCGTAGATCACAAATTGAGTATGCAGGAGGAGATATGAGTATTGAAGATATGATTCCAAACACTAAGGTTGTTGTTACTATTTCAAATGCTGGATATCTAAAAAGAACAAACCTTGATGAATATAAAGTCCAAAATAGAGGAGGACGAGGTCAAAAAGGAGTAGCGACTAGAAATGAAGATTTTCTAGAACATTTATTTGTGGGAACTAATCACCAATATATGTTGTTCTTTACACAAAAAGGTAAAGTATTTTGGATGCGCGTTTATGAGATTCCAGAAGGAGGTAAAAACTCTAAAGGAAGAGCTATGCAAAATTTGATAAACATAGAGCAAGATGATAAGGTTAAAGCATTTTTAGTGACGCAAGACCTCAAAGATGAAGAGTACATTAATAACCATTATGTAATTATGGCTACCAAGAAAGGTCAAGTAAAGAAAACATCTTTAGAGCAATATTCTAGACCTAGAACTAATGGGATTAATGCCATTACTATTAGAGAAGGAGATGAGTTACTTGAAGCTAAATTAACATCTGGAGACAGTCAAGTAATGTTAGCGTTGAAGTCTGGTAAATCTATTCGATTTGAAGAGGCAAAAACAAGGCCAATGGGAAGAACTGCTTCAGGAGTAAGAGGAATTACCCTCGCTCATGAAAATGATGAAGTAATAGGTATGGTTGCTGTAAATGATATGGAAAGTAATATCCTAGTAGTTTCTGAAAGAGGTTATGGTAAGCGCTCTAGATTAGAGGATTACAGAGTAACTAATAGAGGTGGTAAAGGTGTAAAAACTTTAAATATATCTGAAAAGACCGGTGATTTAGTAGCCATCAAAAATGTAGATGATTCTAATGATTTAATGATTATTAATAAATCAGGAATTACAATACGAATGGCAGTTGAAGATTTACGTGTAATGGGAAGAGCTACACAGGGTGTAAAATTAATCAATATTAAAGATTCAGACAGTATTGCTGCAGTAGCAAAGGTAATGCACGAAGAAGATACTGATGAGGAAGAAATTGTAGAAACAGCCTCAGATGAAGGTGATAACACTTCTGAAACTGACAACACAACAAACGATAAACAAGAATAACTATTAAAAAATAAATAATTTAAGATGAAAACGAAGGTATTAGCACTTGTATTTGGATTAGCAACCCTATCAACTTTTTCTCAAAAAAATGAATTAAAAGCAGCAGAAAAGGCATTGAAGATTAAAGATTATCCAACAGCAATAACAGCCATAAGTTCGGCTGAATCTCTAATTGCAAATATGGATGACAAAATTAAAGGAAAGTTCTATTTCTTAAAAGCTCAAGCTTTTTATGGGAAAAAAGATTTTCAAACTGCAGCCAATGCTTTTGAAAACTTATTTAATTTTGAAAACGAAACTGGTAAGATGAGGTATACTCAAATGGCAACTACGCTTCAAAATCAAATGGTACAAGAGGTTTACCAATTAGCAAGTGATCAATACACGGCAAAAGATTATAAAAATGCTTCTGATAGTTTTTATTTGACGTATCAATTGAGTAGGGCAGATACCATTTTTGTATACAATGCAGCAGTAAGTTCAAGTCTAGCCAAAGATTATGATAATTCTTTGAAATATTACAAAGAATTACAAGACATTGGATACACTGGAATATCTAAAATATATTATGCGACAAATAAGCAGTCCGATGAGAAAGAAGATCTTGGAGATGAAAAAAATAGAGATTTACAAGTTAAATTAGGGCTTTACAAGGATCCAGTTAATGAATTAACTGAATCAAAAACTGGAGATATTATTAAAAATGTTGCGTATATATTAAAAAGCCAAGGAAAAACTGAGGAAGCGATAAAGGCAGTTGAAGCCGCTAGAGATTTATATCCGAATGATATCAATTTATTATTAACTCAAGCTGATATTTATTTTCAACTAAAAGACATGAAAAAGTATGGTGAGTTAATTCAAATAGCCATTCAGTTAGATCCTAATAACCCTCAACTATTTTTTAATTTAGGGGTGATTAGTTTTGAGCAAGGTAACATTGATGAAGCTAAAAATAATTATGAAAAAGCAATTGAACTTAAGGAAGATTATGGTGATGCATATTTAAATTTAGCAATTGTTATTATGGATCAGGAGAGAGCAATTGTAGATGAAATGAATCAAAACCTGTCTGATTTTGATAAATACGACGAATTACTATTAAAACAAAAAGGAGTTCACAAACAAGCTTTACCTTATTTAGAAAAAGCTGATAAATATAGCAGAAGCATTAATACTGTTCAATTTTTGATGAATATTTACCAAACCTTAGAGATGGATGAAAAAGCTACTGAATATACAGATCTTTATAGAGAAATGAGAGATTAAAAATTTGGTTTTAATCTGTTTAAAAGAAAGTCAACGGTAACGTTGACTTTTTTTATATAATTTTTTTAATTACTCTTAATTTATGGGTGTGTATTTTTGTATCTACATTGTAAATGCCACTATGATCTAATGTGTCTATTCTAACTTTTCCATGTGCATGAATAATATTGTAATCATTCATAATAATTCCAACATGCACAATACTACCTTCTTCATTGTCAAAAAAGGCCAAGTCACCGGGCTCAGATTCTTCTATAAAGCTTAAAACTTCTCCTTGAGTAGCTTGATCTTTAGCATCTCTGAGAAGAGAATAGCCGCAGAGCTTGTACACTAATTGTGTAAAACCAGAACAATCTATACCAAAAGGAGTTTTTCCACCCCATAAATAAGGGGTATTCAAAAATTGAAATGCTTTTCGAATAATTTCGTTCTTTGCCAATTTTTCTGAATATACATTACCCTCGTAAAAATAATCTTTTGCTCCAATTGTAAAATGTTGATCCTTAAAAAAAGGAAGTCTAGAACCAATAGAAATAGTGCTTAAATCATTTTCTTTTGTAGTAACAAAATCTATGATTTCAGTAGAATAATAATGTTTAGAATTTGCTAAATTATTAAAAGTTTCTTCGTCTATTTCTTCATATTGCTTATTGTCTATATAGCCTATATAGCCATCAAAACTCAATTCAATTTTACTCCACTTTTTTTCTTTTTCAAGTACTTTAAATTCCTCTCCAAAAAGGATCTGAGAGACCATTTCTGATGCATCGCTTGCTTCTAAACGAAGAGGAACAATACTTAAATTACAAATGCCGTAGAGCATATTTTTTAGTTTAAAGAGATTCAATAATCATTGCGCTTGCACCACCGCCTCCATTGCAAATACCTGCAGCACCAATTTTAGCATTATTTTGCTTTAAAATAGAGGTAAGTGCTATGATGATTCTAGCTCCCGATACTCCTAAAGGATGTCCAAGTGAAACAGCTCCGCCATTTACATTGACACGCTCACTTTTAAGATTTAATATTTTCATATTTGCCAATCCAACCACAGAAAACGCTTCATTTAACTCAAAATAATCCACATCGTCAATTGTAATATTAGCTTTACTTAAAGCTTTTGGAATAGCCTTAGCGGGTGCTGTTGTAAACCACTCAGGTTCATGAGCGGCATCTGCATAACTTTTAATTTTGGCAATAGGTGTAAGATTTAACTCTCGTGCTTTTTCTTCAGACATTAAAATTAAAGCTGCACCACCATCATTAATTGTAGAAGCGTTCGCCGCAGTTACAGTTCCCTCTTTTGAAAAAGCAGCTCTTAAAGTAGGAATTTTATCCATCTTAACATTTTTATATTCCTCATCTTCATCCATAAAAATAGAGGGACCTTTTCGTTGTGGTATTTCTACTGGAATAATTTCATTAGAAAACTTTCCTAATTTCCAGGCTTCATGCGATCTTTGGTAAGACTGTATTGCATAAGCATCTTGCTCCTCCCTTGAAAAACCGAATTTAGTTGCACACGCATCTGCGCAAACCCCCATTGCAACATTATCATAGGCATCCACCAAACCATCTTTTTGCATGCCATCTTCTAAAGTAGTGGGGCCAAACTTAGTTCCTTGTCTTCCGTGAAGGTAATGAGGAATTGAGCTCATGTTTTCCATACCGCCAGCTACTACAATTTTTGTATCGCCTAAAGCTATAGATTGAGCGGCTAACATGATAGCTTTCATTCCAGAAGAGCAAACCTTATTAATTGTTGTACAAGGGACAGTATCTGGAATACCGGCTAGTAGTGCAGCTTGCCTTGCGGGTGCTTGCCCTAAACCAGCTGAAACTACATTGCCCATAAAAACTTCATCAACTAGATTTGGGTTGAGATTAATTTTATTTAGGGCACCTTTAATAGCTATTGCACCTAATTTTGGAGCTTTAATTTTTGAGAGACTACCCATGAAACTTCCTATGGGAGTTCTAGCAACAGAAACAATAACTACTTCTTTGGTTTTCATTTTCAATAATTTTACACATAGTTTGTCTAACAAAACTAACTATTTTAAATCAAATTTATTAGGAAACTGTCGTTTGAATTTTTGACGTCCATTTTTTTAAGTTAAGTTTGTGTATATATGAAATACTTATGAGTAAAACTGTAAACAAACTATATAAGCATAACGCTGCCATTTATAAAGTTATTCTTTTTTTAATTACAGCATTTGCAATTGTATACCTATTTCCAAAAGGTGGGCAATTTAAATATGAGTTTACTAAGGGTAAACCCTGGCAATATGATAATTTATATGCTCCTTTTGATTTTGCAATAGATAAGACTGAAGATGAGATTATTGAGGAAATAAAATTAATTGAGGGATCCTCAAAGCTTTATTTTCAATACAATAAAGATATTGTTAAAGAAGTAAATGAAGCCTATCAATTAAGAACTTCACTGCTACAGGTAAATGATTCATTAAATGGGTATGATTTAGAAACTATTGCAGCTCAAGGAAGTGCTATTTTAGATTCTATCTACACAAAAGGTTTTATAGAAGCCACTAGTTTAGGAATTGTTTCTGATAAAAATACGCTCATAGCTCTAAAGATAGATAATGCTGTTCAAGATGTTATTTACAATAATCTATTAGACTCTAAGGGTGTTTTTGAGTTCATTAAAAATAGTTTAGGTGACCAACCTTACAGTTATTCTCAAAATATAAATTTAACGATTCTTTCAGAGGTTATTAAACCAAATGTATCTTATGATAATGAGTTTACGCAAAAAGTAATTGATGAATCAGTTAGTGAAATGTCTCTCAGTAAAGGAAAGGTTTCAGTTGGTGAATTAATTATTTTAAAAGGTGATATAGTTGAAGGAAAAAAAATGGCAATTTTATTTTCACTCAAGGGTCAATCAGAGTCAAAACTTTGGACAAATGCTAATTATTATTGGATTGTATTAGGCTATACGATATTAGTATCTCTAGCCCTTTTAATGCTGTTATTATTCTTGCACAAGTATCGAAAAGAAATTTTTGATAACAATACCAAAGTAACATTTATTTTTTTTAATGTTAGTTTTATGCTTTTAATACAAACCCTGGTTGTAAAATACAATTCAGATTATTTATATGTGGTCCCGTTGAGTATTTTACCTATAGTTTTAAAAGCTTTTTTTGATGCAAGACTAGGATTGTTTACACATGTATTAACAGTTTTACTTTTAGGTTTTATTGTACCGGATAGTTTTGAGTTCATCTATCTTCATATTATTGCAGGTATTGTAACTATTTTAACTGTTTCAGAACTTCATAAAAGGGCTAATCTTTTTATTTCTGTTGGTCAAATAACACTGATTTACATGATTACATATTTAGCATTTTCAATTATTAAAGAAGGAAATGCCTCTCAAATAAATTGGGAATATTTAATGATGTTTGGAGCTAATGGTTTACTTTCCTTTCTATCATTAATTTTTATTTATGCTTATGAAAAAATATTTGGATTGGTTTCAGATGTTACCTTGTTAGAATTATCAAGTACCAATACGAAGCTTTTAAGGGAATTAAATGAAAAAGCACCTGGAACTTTTCAGCATTCTATGCAGGTAGCAAATTTAGCTGAAGCTGCAGCTAATGAAATTGGTGCAAATTCTATGTTGGTTAGAACAGGAGCTTTATACCATGACATTGGAAAAATATTAAATCCAATGTATTTTATAGAGAACCAGTCTACGGGTGTGAATCCACATAATGATTTATCTCCAACAGATAGTGCAAAAATTATTACTGATCATGTTATTAAAGGGATCGAATTAGCAAAACAAAATAGATTACCAGATAGGATTATAGATTTTATCAGAACTCATCACGGTACTAGTTTGGTCTATTATTTTTATGTTAAAGAACAAGAACAAAGTCTGGAGGAAGAAGCTGATATTACAAAATTTCAATATAAAGGGCCAGTTCCTTTCTCTAAAGAAACTGCTATATTAATGATATGTGATGCCGCTGAAGCTGCTTCAAAAAGTTTGCAACAACCTTCAGCCCAGTCTATAGATAATTTAATAGATAAGATCGTAGAAAAACAAAAGCTAGACAACCAATTTATTAATTCTGATATTACTTTTAGTGAGATTGAAAAAATAAAAAAAGTAATCAAAAGAAAATTGATGAATATCTATCATGTGCGTGTAGAATACCCCGATTAATTTTATTGCAAAAAGTATAAAAAACCTTGCAATATTGTATTTGGTATGTTACATTTGCACTCGCAATTTTTTACTAACATTGTTAGTTTTACGGAGAGTTGCCAGAGTGGTTAATGGAGCAGTTTGCTAAACTGTCGACGGGTAACTGTCGCGTGGGTTCGAATCCCACACTCTCCGCAACAATTGCTACTCGGGGTGTAGCGTAGCCCGGTCATCGCGCCTCGTTTGGGACGAGGAGGTCGCAGGTTCGAATCCTGCCACCCCGACAAAGTAAAAAGTGTGTTTTCGTAGAAACATAAAATCTACGGGCTCGTAGCTCAGCTGGATAGAGCACCTCCCTTCTAAGGAGGCGGTCATAGGTTCGAATCCTATCGGGCTCACTTAAAGCTTCACAGAAATGTGAGGCTTTTTTGTTTATTAAAACTAACTGGGAGTGAAACTCAACAACAATCTGAGTTAGGATTACAGCTTAAACCACTTGCTGTAAGACGAACACGAGGCTTTTCTTGTGGGATGCCACATTGGTCAGGTGCTAAGCAAGCTGTTTGAGTATTGATAAGTTGAAATACAGCTCCGTCAAAAGCTAATTTATATCGCCCAATGGTACTTTGTTGGTATTCGACCTCTACTTCCACATTTGATTTTCCTAACTGTTTTTCCGCCAATTGTAATATGTTCAATAAATTAGTAGGCTTTAGGCGATGTTCTGTATCTGAATCCACCCAAAGTTGTAGGTTGATTTTGTTTTCTTGCCGCTGCACACCTCCACAATCTATAAAGTTCCGCATTATATTTCCTACTTCTGTGATATGAAAATGCGCTGGGACAAACACTCCATTAGGGAGTTGAAACTTTAATGTATCTAATTCACTAAGTGTTTGTTTAAAAGCTGAAATCAACATACTTAATTTTTTTTACAAAGTTACAATAGTTTTAAAAAACATGAGTAACATTTTTATAAGTCATATTTAAAGTATAGCCATCTCTTTTCAGATAGTTTAAGTATTACTAAAATTTTGTAAATTGTAGTTATGAAAACAAGAAAATATATAATCTACACAATTATAATTCTGTTTTTCCTCTATCTATGGGCAGAATTAGGCGTAGGTATTTTTTTTCAAGATAGTTGGGGTGGCGATTAGTTAGTTATAATTATAAGACTTTATTTTAATACAACAATCACTTTAAAATCAAATAATTATGAAAGTGACAGCTGAAAAAAATGAAAAAGTTGGGAATTTGATTTTTTCTACAATATATCCACTTTATTTGAACAGAATAGAGAAGAATGGGAGAACAAAAGAAGAACTTAACCAATTAATAGAATGGTTGACCGGTTTTAATGAAAAAAAAATACAAACACTAATTGAAAATAAAGTTACTTTCAAAACATTTTTTACAAAAGCTAAAATACATTCAAATGCAAAATTAATAAAAGGAGTTGTTTGTGGGTATCGAATTGAAGAAATTGATGATGAGTTTGAAGTGTATAAACAATGTAGACAAATGGAAAAGCTAATTGATGAATTAGCAAAAGGTAGAAAAATGGAAAAAATATTAAGAAAATGAATGACTTAATATTAAAAATTCTAAAAAAAATATTTTATTATTTTTTATTATTTGCTGGGATTATTTTATCAACATCCCATCTAGGGGATAATTATATGGGTATTAGTGATGAAGAAGGCTATCTACTTACCATTGGTATATGTTGTTTTGTTGCATTTATTTTAGAATATTTAATCCCAAAACTTAAATGTTAGGCAACTTCTCTTCTATTAATATAGGGAGTTTTTAAACCTATTAACTAGGTTTAAATTGCACTTATTTGTCGACTTTACTCTATTTATCAATTCTTTCTTACTTTAAAATAATTAGAGCATGCCTATACTAGTCTTTGCTAAATTTGCTATTAATGACCACGCTGGTTATTCAAGAAACCAGGAGGGAATCTTTGAAAGAATTAGTGGAAGAGTTTGTAACTAATTAAACAATGGCTTTATTAATATTGATAGCTTACTGTACAGCCTTTTTTACCAGCAACTAATTGTAACGTATCATCAGTACACAATTCATGAATAATAGGAATTATGTTAGCTTCTGTACTATATGATATTTGTTTTATTCTCTTAATTTTATTATAGTGAACAAAGTTGCTAGGTTTTGGGTTTTTACTAAATTTTGTCATGAGGAAAGGAATCTTAATTTGATTAGGAAAAAGGAGTTTCCATGTCAAAACTCGATGAGATGGATCTATTCTTTTACTTCTAGTTACAAAAAAACCTTCTTTGAATTTATTTAATATTTTTATTTCTTTTTCAAAGTTAGCAGTGTTATTCTCTAAACATATTTCAAAAAAAC
>Ga0206126_10006459_pt1 | contig 10366 bp, 22 predicted proteins | sample Helgoland_Spring_5_FD_148621 | JGI IMG/M metagenome (GOLD analysis project Ga0206126, IMG submission 148621) | Pelagic subsurface seawater microbial communities from Kabeltonne, Helgoland, North Sea - Helgoland_Spring_Bloom_20160412_1 | ecosystem: Environmental > Aquatic > Marine > Epipelagic ...
CTGGGCTTGATCTGGGAAGCGCTGCATCGCCACGCCACGGCTTACGCCTTTGTCGCGGCTCAGATTGAAATGCTTTTTCCATGTTGCTGGCGTAACATATTTGAGCGGCAATTTGCTGGCGGCGCAAGCCATCTGCAAGTGGCCATACCCCTCGCCAAACCTGAACATGCTCGACACACCCTGCCCCCGCATAGCTGCAACCTGCTCGATTACAGCTAATGATTTGCCACCCTCATTTGCGAGTATGTCCAGGACGCCGTGCGGGTTGATGATCGTTTTACCTTTTGGGTTTTTCATCACTGGCATGTCGTGAACTTCAAGCTTGCCAGTGTCGGGCCAGTATAGGGCGATTGCGCCCGTGAAGCCCGGATCAATGCCATAAATCAGCATCAGTCAGCCTTTGGTTGTTCAGCGGTTACGATTTTGCTGGCCTCTTTAAGCGCAGCGCTACGTGTGAACGCGCTAAAACTTAGCCCGACTTTTACCGCCGCTTCCGAGATTGCGGCGTTTGCCGTATCGCTGAACCCGATTAATTTCTTTACGTCATTCATTGCTGAACCCCTTTTTTCTATTGGTTTAACTATATATTGTTGGGATATACGAGCAAGTGAAATAAACTATTGCAAAGATATTGCGGTTCTGATTTATTGCAGGAACAACATAAACAAACATGGAGAACACAATGACAACTACCCCACATGATACCAAAGAATTTTGGGATGATATTAAAGTTAACTATATCGCCCGTGCTAAAGATATTGCCGCGCTTGGCAGCGATGAGCTTGAAGCGCTGAACGACCTGTTCCATTCAAGCGCAAGCCTTTCCGAGTCAGTCGATTATTTCTTGGACCTTGAATACGACGATTTGGTTGTGTTCATCCGGTCCGCTGAGTTGCTTTCGGAGAAATTCGACTGGAACCCATTTCTTGATGATTTCTGCGAGGAAAAGCGCCGCATATCAAAAACGTCTTCAGAGCTTGCCGCGCTTATTCAGATGCACGATGCGCGCCTTTCACTTCGTCAGGTCAGAGACTTCAGCTCCATTTCCGGCATGATCTTTCAGTACCTCAAATGCGAACCAAATAAGTACCAAGTCCAGCGCTTTGAGGAATTTGGCATTACATGGGAGGGCAAGGTTCGTGACAATTAATCTTGATTTGCCAGACGTAACCATCGGCGCTCTGAAAAGCCTGACAGAGGCCGATCACAATCTTGTCGGCACGCCCGACTACATGGGGATTGCGTGGTTCTGGAAATTCTCCAACCCGCAAAAGCAAGCGTTCTCAACCGCGTCCATGAAAAACCGCCGCCGCATCCACAACGAATACTTGGCTCAAGGTCTGGATATACACGGGGACAGCGGCATTCATCGCATGATTGTTCACCGCATACTTAACGAATAATCTTTTATGGAGGTAATGGGCCGCCTAATTCGTTAGTTTCCTCCATAAGCGTTGGACAAAACCCCACATAGGTTTTGTCCAACGTAAAACCCCTTTAAAATAAGGATCAAATCATGCTGGTAAAGCTCTCACCCAAGGAAATGTCCAAGTGCAATCAGGCAGCGGCCTTACGCTGGCAGCTTGCAAGGGCGTCAGGTGTCGTCAATCAACGGCGCGACAATGGGCGAAGCGATGCTGATCTTGATTTGCTGGGGGTTAAGGCGGAGGTAGCCGTGTCCAAGGTTTTCAACCTTGACCACGACTATGCCATGGGAGTGGATGACGGCCACGACCTTTGGCTTGATGAAATATCAGTTGATGTGAAAGCCACGTTCCACAAGGGCGGGCGATTACTGTTTAAGAAAAAGGAGTCATTCAAAGCGGACTGTGCGGTTCTAGTCTGCCAGCTACGACCAGACCAGTTTAATGTTGCTGGCTACGCATCAAAGGCAACATTCATGGAAAAGGCCAAAGAACTTGATCTAGGCCACGGCAAAGGCTGGGCCATGGATCAAGACGAACTGTCACCACTTGAGCGGCTATGGTTTGCCGCTCGTACATCAAATCTTAAGATATAAATAAGGAAATACAATGGAAGCTACAATCATCATCACAAACAGCCACGCACGAGGCTTTAGCTTTGGCCATGCAATTGAGCCAGTAAATGAGCAGGTGTTTATTCCTGCACACGTTGCTGCTGGCATGGATTTGCAGCCATCGGACAGGGTTGAGGCTGTGCTTGTCCCCAACTATGCGGACAAGTCACACAATGGCACGGCATACATGGCGGTAAAGGTTTCACGATTAAATGCCGATGAATTAAATGTGAAAGACAAAAATAAAGTGCCTAACAATCAAGATGAGGATGAATGGGACCCATTCGAGGAGGATTCCCGTCCGAAAGAACTGTCGCGCGAAGAAATTGACGAAAAGGTTCTTGAGTTTATCGACGAAACAACCTTTTGCACGACTGCTGAAATTAGCGAAGTTTTAGGCTTGCCGCACAAAACAGTAGGCAACAGCGCCATGCGGGCGTTCAATGCTGGCCTGATCTCTCGCGCCGAAGTGTATGGCCGCGTTGGTATGCGCCGCCCCTCATTTGTTATGTGGGCCAAGGATCAAAACCGCTTTATCGACTACGCATAACACCGGACATGGGCGGACATGTCCTAAGTTTGTCCTGTCCGTCCAAATTAACCATTGCGCAATCATTCAACATATGCGCAGTATAGGTAAAGCTTATAGGAGGCAGAGAAATGATCACATCTGACGAAATGTCCAACGAACAATATCACGCGCACCACGCGCTTGGTTCGTCATCAATCAAAACAGTCGCAACCAAGTCGCTGGCACACTGGAAGGGCCAGGTTCGCAAGGAAAGCCCGGCCTTTGCCTTGGGTAGCGCAGTACACGCAGAGCTGCTTGAGCCAGAAAAGCAATTGCTTGTTCGCGGGCCAGAAACACGGCGCGGCAAAGCGTGGTCTGAAGGCAAGGCTGAAGCTGACGAGCAGGGCAAGATATTCCTGACCGAATCCGACTACGATTTGGCCAAGGACATGTCCAATGCCTGCCTCGACAATCGCATGGCCAATCACTTACTGATGAACCCTGCAATGATTGCAGAGGCTTCATTCTTCGCCACCTGCCCCGACACGGGCTTGGAGCTAAAGACACGCCCAGACGGCTTGATCTTGGACTCTGGCATTGTGCTAGACATCAAAACAACCCAAGACGTTTCGCCAAATGGCTTTGACCGTACTATTCGCAACTTCGGCTACGATTTGCAGAGTGCGTTTTACATGTATATTTTGAAGCTCTGCAACGTTCGTGTTGATAACTTCATCTTTATCGGCATAGAAAAAGACAAGCCGCACGTCACAGCGTGTTATGAGCTGTCCGAAATGTACTTGCGCCACGCGCACAACCGCATGATGGACACGCTACACCTAATTAAAAAGGCGCAAGACGAGGATCATTACGGCACACAATGGCCCGACCTCGGCACGGTTCACCTTCCTGCATGGATGGATAGCGAAACCGCCTTTTAACTTATCCCAGCGTAGGGGTGCTACGCAGACTATAAGGAGTTGCACATGCAACATATGCTAACAGGGGTTACGGCCCGCTATCCCCGCCTAAACAGTACCTATCGCTTCGATAATGGAGAGAACAAATCAGTCAAATGTGATCCATTTGATGATGGTGCTGCATACGAAATGTCATTCGTCATGTCAGACGAGACAGCCAAAGAGCTACACAACTTGTGCTTGGAAGCATACAAAAACGCCTCTGCATTGGATGCGAAGCGCAAGTGGCCTGAAAAGCCATCTATGCTTCCATACAAGCGCAACGACGAGGGCGAAGTCATCGGCAAGTGCAAACTAAAAGGTGCATACGGTGGCGACAAGACACAGCCACCAAAGCAGGTGGATGCAGCACGCAACAAGTTGCCTGACGACTTCATGCTCACAACTGGCAGCAAATGCAATGTTGCCGTGGTCGTGGTCCCGTACAACACGGGTAGCATCAACGGCGTTTCACTTCGCCTACGTGCTGTGCAGGTTCTTGAGCTTGCGGAAATGCAGGGTTCGGATGATCCATTCACCGCCGTCTCTGGCGGCTTTACCGCCAGCCCAGCGGCTCAACGCGATGATCCGTTCGGACTGCCTGCTACATCCGCTACAACCGCTACACCATCAATCAACGACTTGGACGACGAAATTCCATTTTAAAAACCTTATGTCCCGGCGCTATGTGTCGGGGCATATCCACTAAGGGGTAATGACTTCGACAAGTCGGCACCCCCTTAACCGAAAACGAGGCAGTCAGGAAGGGGAAGACAATGACCAACACAATCGAAACCAGATACCCGACAGCAAGCTGGGGTGAATTTGGACACAGCATAATTAACAATCTAGACCTGAAGAAAACAGCGCAAGGCGAGTTTCATGGGCCTTGCCCATCATGCTCCGGCACTGACAGGTTCTGGATCAAAGAGTTTCAAGGCGAAGTCATGGTTAATTGCCGCAAATGCAATGACTACAAATCAATCAAAGATAGACTTCGCGACCTGTCATTATGGCCAGAGGAAGGCCATGTATCGCAGCCCGCAGAAAAGAAGACTGACATTGATTGGCCGGAGCGCGACCCCATGAGCAACCACCCGTACCTCGAAAAGAAACGCATCAACCTGCACAATGCAAAGATTGAGGGCGACCGCCTAATCATCCCCGTGATCGACGCAACGGGCCGCAAGGTCGGCTCGCAGTCTATCGACGCAGATGGCCGCAAGAAATTCTCATATCAACTACCCGTGATTGGTAACTTTAGCGTCATTGGTGGCCCCATCACTGACTTTTCCTACATAGCCGAAGGCTGGGCCACTGCGGCCACGGTCCACGAGGCCACTGGGAAGCCCTGTGTGTTTGCACTGAACGCGGGCAACATAGTTCCGGTAGTCGAGGCACTCCAGAAGGCCAAACCTAGCGCAGGGCTGGTTATTGCTGGCGACAATGACGCCGCCGGGATTAAGGAGTGCGAACGCGCATTTGAGGAATTTGGTGTAGACCATCTTTTGCCGGAGCAAGAGGGCTGGGATTTCTCAGACCTATGGATTGCGCAAGGCCCAGAGGCGACCAAGAAAGCCCTCACTGTTGAGAGCGTCATGGATCAGGTGTTTATGCCGAACGACGCCATCCCTCAACTTAGCCGCAACTACCTTGTCAAAGGCTGGTTGGGCGAGGGGCAAATGTCAGTGATCTATGGCCCGTCCAACGTAGGCAAGTCATTCTTCGCCCTAGACATGTCGTGGCATGTATCATGCAGCGAGGCATGGAATGGCCACAAGGTCATTGGCGGCTCAGTCTTATACCTCGCCACTGAAGGCGGCATGGCGTTCCACAACCGTGTGGTTGCGCTGGGCAAGCAGTACCCAGACCACAAAGACGTGAAGCTCGCTGTGCGGCCTGCACCTGTCAACTTGCTAGATGGCGAGATTGATATGGCAGTGCTGGAGAAACTTTGCCGCGAGGTGTCACGCCGCCACGGCAAGGTTAAGCTAATTGTTGTTGATACACTCAGCCGCTCTATGGCCGGCGGCAATGAAAACTCGCCAGAGGATATGACGCGCTTCATTGGCAACTGCGATAAGATGCGGAACATGACAGGCGCACACGTCTCCATTGTTCACCACTCAGGCAAAGATAAGGCCGCTGGTGCGCGTGGTCACAGCTCACTTCGCGCAGCAACAGATACCGAGATTGAATTAGACTATGATGAAAACACTGGTATGCGCACGGCAAAAGCAACCAAGCAGCGCGACATGGAAACAGGTGCATTGTTTTCATTCAAGTTGAACGTGGTCGATCTGGGTAAAGATGAGGACGGCGATGTCGTCACTACATGTACTGTAAAGCAAGCATCCGAGAGCGAGATTGAGGAAGCCAACCGCCCACGCATCAAGGGCAAGAACCAAGTCCTGATTAGACAGGTGTTCACCCAATTGCGTGGCGAGGGTATCGGCAAACCAAACCCTTCTGGCGCAGGATTTCCTGAGCCTCGCACATACTGGATGATTTCAGAGGAAACGGTGAAAGATCACTTTGCTGGCAAAGTGCCGTCATCGTCCAACCCACGGTCAGTTTATAAGCAGGCTATGGATGCGTTAATTGGATCGGGCCACGCTGTTCTAAATGATGGCTTCATTTGGTTCACCGATACCAATGGTCAATACAGAGAGCCGCAGGGAGCATAATTATGGAAAGCAACAATGACGACTTCAACCTAAAGATTACTGTGAGAAACGGCAGGCTGCTGAAGGAAATCCGCGCCAAATACGAGTCATCCGCAGACATGGCACGGAAGGGCAACCTGCAAGCCACCCAAGTTAGTGCGCTTGTCACAATGCGAGATAGGCCCATCAATAAGAATGGGCAGTGGCGAGACATTGCCCTTGATGTAGCAGGCATGTTGAGCTGTGATCCAGAATACTTGTGGCCTGAACATATGAAAGAAATCAAACTAAAGCGGGCGACAGCAGAAATGAGTGTGAGCTTGGACACCGTAACGAAGATTTCCCAATATGGCTCAATCGCGGACTTTGAGCGCGACGAAATAGTCGGGTCATTAATGGATGGATTAACGCCAAGGGAAATCAAAGTGATTGGCATGATTTATCACTCTGGCGAAACACTGGATGCGACCGGAAAAGAGATCGGCGTAAGTAGAGAGCGCGTCCGTCAAATTGAAGCCAAGGCTATACGAAAGATGCGGGCGCGCGCACGGGGGAAGAAGTACATATGCCGCAAGCCCCGCAATAGAACAGATTGGGCGCGGATCGGAGATCGCGATGTCCGTGCGGAAGTTCTGTGTGACATTTTCGATGAATAAGGAGGGAAGTGACATGAATGAGTGCATAGATTGTGGTGGCACTGGCGAAATGGAAGTTGATTACGCCATGCCGCAAAGTAATAGCCGAGATGTAGGGTCCATAGAAACCCGCATCGAGGAATGTGAGTGGTGCAATGGCACTGGTGAAGTTGAGGAGGACGAATAATGGTCAATGTAATTGGAGAATTTAAAAGTGTCAGAGCAAGTAATATTCAAGCGGTTGTTGAGGGTCAACGAGATCATGTTGAAGCAATCGACAGCGAAGGACAGGCCGGGCCTGAAGCAGCAGTTGGAGGAACAGCGTGCGTTGCTGGATATGCTCGAACCTTACCTCCAGCAGTAACTAAAGCGGAGCGTCTTGAAGAGCGACTTGGTATCGCAATGCTAAAAGAGGCTCTGAATAACCCTCTAATACCTAACCCCGAAAAATGGCGGCAAGCCACTGCATTCGCCCAAGCTCGCCGCGCTCAACTCACAAAGGAGCGTCGGGAGCGTGTAAGGATTTACGCCGAAGAGGGTGAAATGACAGTTTCGCAGGTCGCAGAGCTGGAGCGCTGTGTCCAGACAACTATTCGTGCCGACTGTCAGGTGATGGGCGTTAAGTTAAAGGCGGGTGCGGTAAAAGTCACGACGTATCAAAAGGACATCGCGGCACGTCGAGAGGTGCTGGAGGGATTGGCAAAAACTGGAATGACACGTCAGGCGGCAAGCGTTGAACTGGGCGTAAGTGAAGCCACGGTTCGGAGAGATATAATGATAATGAGGATCAAGTGGTTGGGAGATAGCCGATGAGTGATGCTTACACAGCCGAACTAAAGAAGACACAAGAGGAGAACTCCAATGACTAGACTTGAAGAGCTGAAGGCTGCTGCTCTGGCTGCGCTGGATGCTGCTAATACTGCTGCTGATGCTGTTTATGCTGCTCGGGATGCTCGTTCTGCTGCTATTGATGTTGTTTGGGGTGCCGAGGATGCTTGTGATGCTGCTCGTGCTGCTTCTAATGCTGCTGAGACTGCTTGGGCTGCCGAACTAAAGAAACAGGAGAACTCCAATGACTGAAGCACTTTTATGTAAAGGCTGCGGCACACCCTTATCCGACTGCGGTCCTGCTGGTTTTTCCTGTTTAAACAAGTCTTGTAGTTTTGAGTTAGACAGGGCCAGAGCATGGCTGAAGCAAACTACAGAACGAGAAGAAAGGGCAGAGCTAGCGCGACTTAAAGCAAAGTATGAAGGAGACCTCCAATGACTAAACTAGAAAAGCTGAAGGCTGCTTCTGATACTGCTTGGGTTGCTTGGGCTGTTGCTAGTGCTGCTACTAATGCGGCTCGTGATGCTGCTTGGGCTGCTGATGCTGTTTATTGGGATTACAAAGATGGACTAAAGAGGCTACAAGAGGAGAACTCTGATGACTAAACTTGAAGAACTGAAGGCTGCTGAGGCTGATGCTTGGGCTGCTTATGATGCTGTTGCTTATGATGCTGTTGATTATGATGCTTACGCTGATGCTTGGGATGCTGCTTGGGCTGCTTACAAAGCCGAACTAAAGAAGACACAAGAGGAGGCTGAATAGATGGATGTAGCAAAAGACATTCTTGCATTCGCCGTTCTTTTTGTGGTGTCGGCTGGCTTGGTTGGTGTGGGTTTGGAGATTTGGTGCCGAAATTCGAAACGCTGGCGGCTCATCCGAAATGCCTACATTGAGGGCGTTAGGGACGCGAACAAAGTGAACACAGCAAAGGAGAACTCTGATGAGTAAACTTGAAGAACTCAAGGCTGCTCGTGATGTTGCTCGTGATAATGCTAAGGCTGCGTATGCTGATGCTGATGCTGCTGAAGCTGATGAGGATGCTGCTTGGGCTGATTGGGATGCTGCTAGTGATGCTGCTTGCGCTGCTTCTATGGCTTCGCTGGATGCTTCTGCTGCTGCTCGTGCTGCTGAGACTGCTTACGATGCCGAGCTAGATAAGACACAAGAGGAGAACTCTAATGACTAGACTTGAAAAGCTGAAGGCTGCTCGTGATGCTGCTCGTGATACTTACGAAGCTGCTTTAGATGCTGAGTATGCTTGTGATGCCGCTGCTGATGCTGCTGCCTGTGTTGCTGCTCGTGATGCTGGTAATGCTACTTATGCTGCTTTTGCTGCTGCTCGTAATGCTCACGAAGCTGAACTGAAGAAGACAAAGGAGATAGCCGATGAGTGACCGCAGAATACTAATGCTGGAAAACAATCTGAACGAGGCACGCACGCTGATTAGCGTCTTGCAGGGCAAAGTCGCACGCCAGCGCGATGACATAACTCGGATGCGCAACCGCGTAGACACGTTGATGCTGGATAAAAAAGAAATCACAAAAAAACTTAACGAGCTGAGGGAGGCGTCCGATGATTAAGACCTTGACCGATGCGAAAACTGAGTGTGAGCGCTGGTTCGCTTACCTTCAGTCGCAAGAGGACCAATCTAAAAAGTTGCAGAAATTGGCCGCTGATAGGCGGGCTGGCCGCTGCGACGCTCTGGAAGGTGAGCGGCGGCGCAATGCGATACAGGGCAACGGGTTGACCGTTTATGATGGTTCTGACTTGGCCGATGCGGTGCGCGTCCTGTTGGAAAACATTACCCATAATGGGGAGCCGTTTGGTGAATAAGAATATCCTTTCCACCAAAGTTAAAATTATTTACATCAAAGGAGATAGCCAATGACTGATAACAGAAGACACCCAATTAGTGAGCAGACCAAGACTATTTGGAAACTCTCCAACGAGGGTATGCCTCAGCGTAAAATCACCAAACTACTTGGCCTCAATCGAGGCGTAGTCAGCGGTGCGGTAAATCGCGGGCGCAAATCTGGCCACTGCAATCAAAAGGTGAAGACAAAGGAAACTGTGCGCAACAGCTCTCCGCTGACGTATGGGTACATTGGCCAGATTACAGGGGCATTGTCGATTGAACAGCTTGAATGGTTGATGTCGGAAGCGGAAAAAGTGGGTTATAAGACGGCAGCCGAGTACGTGGCTGAGATTGTGCAAGACGCATATGAGGAAGCCAAATCAAAGGAGAGCGACCAATGAATAGAGACTATATACTTAACAAAGCCATGCACTGCGTCAACGTAGACCGAGCCGCAACGCATGGCGATGCAGAAAATTCATTCAGCGAGATTGCGAAGCTGTGGTCATGGTGGATCGACAATCGCCCCGTGCCAGAGGCAGAGCTGCTTCCAGAGGACGTGGCCATGATGATGGCGCTGTTTAAGATTGGCCGCATCGCTGGCAATCCGACGCATTATGACAACTATGTTGATCTCGCTGGTTACACGGCGCTGGCTGGCGAAATATCAATGCAGGAATAGGGGTGAAATATGATTGCAGTTTGGTTTTCATGCGGGGCAGCCAGCGCGGCTGCCCTCAAACTCACTGTTGACAAATATGGAGCTGATAATGTTCGCGCGGTAAACAATCCCGTCATTGAAGAACACGAAGACAACCTTCGCTTTGCGCAAGACGTGTCAGAATGGGTTGGGATTGAAGTTGAGATCGCGA
>Ga0206126_10006463_pt1 | contig 10363 bp, 8 predicted proteins | sample Helgoland_Spring_5_FD_148621 | JGI IMG/M metagenome (GOLD analysis project Ga0206126, IMG submission 148621) | Pelagic subsurface seawater microbial communities from Kabeltonne, Helgoland, North Sea - Helgoland_Spring_Bloom_20160412_1 | ecosystem: Environmental > Aquatic > Marine > Epipelagic ...
TAGTGCTGTAGTTTTTCCTGTATCTGAGTGTCCCCTTAGGATCACAATGTGACCCATAGGGATACCAGGTATAGAGGTAACATCTTGAAATGCTTTTGACAATGGGATCCATTCTTGATCCTTAAACTTTACATTTTTATCTAAACCTTTTTTATTTTTAAATTTGTTTAGATCGAAACTGCTCCTTACCTCAGCAGATACTGCTTCAGATAAAGATTTTGCTTTCTTTTTAGCCATTAATCTTTCCAAGGTAAGTCAGATGTTCCACTATCTTTTTCCTCAAATAAAGAATCAAATTGGTCCGATTTGTTTTTCTTAATATTAGAGGTATCAACATTAAATTTTAACTTAGGTTCATCACTTTCAAAACCTACAGCAGGTTCAGAAATAATAGAATCTTCATTATCTTCCTCAGGTGCTAACCATTTTTCTAAAGCTAATTTCATTTCATCAAATGTAAATCTCTTAAATTCAGCATTTGGGTCTGGTTGTTCAGTTGTCCAAAGTGTTACCTCATCAGCTTTAGTGCTAAGTGGTGATTCTTTCATTTTAACTCTAATAGATGATTTATTGTATGGAGTACCTGTAGACTCAGGTCCAACTGTTTCAACAGTCATATCTCTACCATTTACAATATCAGTATAATCACCGATTTCCTCATCAACAGCAAGTGAAAGTAATTCCTCATATACTTGTTTTCCGAATTGCCATAATCTAACTCCTTTTTCTTCTTCGCCTCTTACAACTACAGGAACAAAAATACGATTTTTAGGATCTAATTTCTTAGCTAACATATAATTTTCCTTATTATATTCAGATCTAAGTTTAGTAGCAAATAATGCAATAGGATCTTTTTCACCATAATTTAATGGTGAGATCATCACTTTATTTGTAATCCCATAATAAAATTTAAGTTCGGTAAAGGGATTTTTAGGGGTAAATACAGATGGTACTATTCTAATTTGTTGTTTTCCAAGTGAGGGTTTCCAAAAAGTTAAACTATAATCTCGTTTTTGTCCTACATTGGTTTTTTGTTGGAGTCCATCCAACTTACTCTTAAGTGCTTCTAAGTCCATAATAACTAATTTATTTATAACATTTATTTATTTTAATACATCAATATACAAACAATATTTTGCTTCTCCAAATTAGAGATCAATTATTTTATATATTTTAGTATTTAACTGATTTAAATCGTTATGCTGTGTTAACAGTATACAATTTTTATAGTGCTGCCAATCTACTTGGTAACTAGTATCTACAACACCACCATTTAATTTTTTAATTAACTCATTAAGAGCATTAATGGTGTATAGAGTATTAGATTCTTTTTTTCTATGTACTAATATAGTGTTATCAGGAATAGTACTAATGTTTCCTTGATCAACATTATATGTAACTACATATTCTTCTTTTCCCACAATTTCTAAAACAAACATCTTGTTGTAGATTATAGTATATTTAGATGTAATATCTTCTATTAAATTATCTAAATTATCTAAATTGGTAAATGTACAAAATAGTTTATTATTCAAATCTCCTACGCTTTTAATATCCGTTATGATATCATAACTCACATTATACGTATTTACCTCATTATTTAAAATCGTAATCATAACCTTGTTTTTCCTTTACGTTTAATTTATATTTCTTAAATACCTTTTTAACTTCATCTACCACATTTACTTCGCTTTCATCCACATCTAAAAGAAATGAATCATACACATATAGTATTAACTTTGTATTTTTTCCTCGTAATATTTTTAATATATCCCACAATATACACACATTTGTTGACGTTTCCAAATTTTGTAACAAATAATTAAATAATTTTTGTGGATTCATGTTTTCCAAATTCTTTTTGTCAAACACGTAATTCGATATTGGGCACGTTATAAACCCTTCACTCTCAAACTCTTCCCATAACTCTTTTACGTATATATCAATACGCTTAAAAAACTCCAGATCTTTGTATTGTTTAAATACTCCTCCGTACAGTTGTTTAAATGTCAGTTCTTTTGATTTCTTGTAATCTACATTATATAATTCCGATAAGTGCGTGTGTATATCCACCATATCGGGAAACCTATAATCAACAAGATTACAACACAAAGTAGGGTGGAAAGCAGAAATGTCCAATTCAATAAAAACATCATTAGTTGGAATAAACGATTTTCGGCATCCATTTTTTTGATTAAGTGCTCCATAATTTATTCCTTTGTAGGTGTTTGATGGTCGTGTTGTAAGTGTCTTAAGGTTGTACTGAGTATAGACTTTGGTATTGGTTTCATCATAAAAGTGTGTTCTAAATTCTTCCTTTTGTATTTGAATTCCCACCCTTTCGATGGCGTTAAATACCATTGATACTCTTTCATTATAAAATTTTCCATAATCATCTGTTTTGTTTATATTTGCTTTTAGCTCTAAAAAAATGTTTTCACATACCTCATAGTGTTTAACAATAGGGATAAATTCGTTTACGTTCGGTTCATCCTTGTGGATACTATATAGTATATCGTGTGCCTTAGTGGTTGGTAATATATATGTATGAGGAGGGGGTGTGATGTCATAAAGAGCTTTGTTTGGAAAATAATGTAATATTTCCTTTTTATCTCTACAATATAATACCTCGAATTTATCTACTATTTCGTGAATACGCGTATTTAATACATTCATAGTTTCGTTGTGCGCAACGCCCAACATATAACCTTTACTCGCTTCAATTGGCCTAATATACACTAAAGACACGCGATTGAGTGTGGGGTGTATAGTGTGACTACTTGGTATTACCTCTATAAAAGCTTTTTTGTAGCCACTGTTTAATAGTACATCAAATTGTGAATCGTCTTCGACCAACCAATACATAACCCTTGTTTTTATTCACCGTAAATATACGAACGCTATTTTACTTTTCCAAGCCTTCCCAGTATTTAGTGAATTTACCTCTAAATGATTCAAAGAAACCAAATATGTTATTTTGTTGTTGGTATAATAGTACAATATTTTTATTAATGTTGTATACTTTTTCTTGTTTGCCAGTTAATATCCAATTTATTTGAATAGGGGCATATAATTGCCATTGTACACCTTGATCTTTATTTACATATTTTTGGTAAGTATCCTTATTAATTTCTATGTATTTAAATTCATTTCTTTTTCTTGCAAAGTATCTTTGAAATTCACCTGTTTGATAATCATCCTTTGTAGGTATAGTTACACTTAGGGTAGGGGGGAGAGGTGCTGAGAGTTTAAATGTTTGGTTTTTAGATTGATAATAAATTCTATTATCTTCATAATATGAGGAAGGGGTTTTATCATCTATAGTACTAGGAAAAATAGGAGTTAATAAATTACTAGGAGAGTCTTGTGGAGTTTTACCAGTATAACTATTACCTTCAGAATTAGTCCAATAATTACCAATATAGTTCCTGTCATTTAACAGAAATTCATTTCCATTAGTATATAAAGGGGTAGATATTTGAGATTTTGGATAATACATTTATTTAACCATTATATGAAAAATGAAAATGAGGGCCACTACCATCTTTACTTATTTCAGTATATTCATTTAAATATTTTAAAGAAGTAGTTTGTTCAAATGTTTTTAGTATGCTTTCAACTTTATTTATATTGTTTCGGGTAGATGGTGAAATTGTAAAATCTATAGCATTCCCAAATTTATGTTTACTATTACCCTCTAAATTTTGATGGAAAACATCATTTCCTCCTGTTACTTCTATAATAATAAAACTTTGGGTTTCATTATCAAACCCAGCTTCATTTTTTATTTTTGTTAAAACTTCAATGGCTAAATCTGTCATTCCTTCAGATATATCTCCATTGCTAGATATTTCTTTTTCTTTTTCATTGATAGCTAAGCTACGTAGTACTTCTCTTAATCTATCAGCATTAGGAACATCAACACCAATTAAATTAAAGGATTGTATAGATGTAGATGGGGTGTTTATATTTAGACTAGCTTTTACATTAGGTATACTAATTGTACCTAGACTAGTACTCCAGTCATTATTACTAATATCATGATCTGTTTTTGTTATTATAAATTTTAAAGCCTTAGGGTATTGTTTAGGTAAAAAATCTTGCCTAATAGCAAGCTGTTGATATAATTTTATTCCTGATAATCCTTTAAATGATAAACTTAAATCTACTGGAATAAAACCAATTGAATTTCCTGGGGTTTTAGTTTCGTTATAATACAGATTTAAATTATTAGTAATATTATAATTACTAAAAATACTTTTACCCTCTTTTATAAATTTAGGTTCCATTAATAAATACTGGGACTCATTAGAGGTTATATTTGGAGGGGGGGTTTGTGTGGTATTGGGTAGGAAAACATCAAGAGGATTTATTATAGATAAATCTATAGGTTCCCCCCCAAATGCTCTTGTTAAATAATACCCATAATTATTTTGATATAATTCTTCTAAATCTTTTTTATTTTTATCTTGAAGTTGTCGATCAAGTTTAGTTTGATAATCATCTTTTACTCTTTTAATATATTGTTTCCAAGTTACAGCTTTATATGATTTATCTGTAATTTTAGATTTGTTTACATCTCTATATTGTATAGAATCATTTAATTGACTTGGGGTTGCATAACTAGGATAATCTAATAAAGCTACAGGTATATGTTCTCTTTTAAATGGCCATATTGTATATTCATCAGGATTACCTTCTATCCATTCTTTCCATGAGTCTTCTTCGTTTTGAGTAGTAAATGCAAATGAAGATGTAATTAATGATGGAGAGGGATCTAAATAAAAAGATGAAAATCTATCTTTTAACCCATCATTCCATTTACTAAAAGCAGTACCATCATAATTTTTAGTACTAATATTAGCCGCTGTAGTTCCAATGCTTATCATTGAGGCTAATTGAGGAGTGATTTTAGTATTAAAATTAAAATCAGTTACAAAGTTAGAACTACCAGAACCTACTGTATTAAAGCCAAATACTTCAAATGGAGTTATATGAGTAGTTGCAGTATTAGGATATAATAACTCTAAACCAGGGATAGGATTTTGGTCTTGAATAGTAATTTTAATATCATCTCTTATAACTACTTCTATTTGTTGAAAATTTCCTAAAGAAGAATTAATACCATCACATATTTTTGTTAAAAATTTATAAATTGATACACTACCTTTTTTATCTAAATTTTGGAGTAGGCATTCATCTATAAAAGAATAATTAATGTATATATTCATTAATTTCCCATAAAGTACATTTTTTTCTTCATTTTGAAACCCAAATTGTTTTATTGCACCCCACCAAGAATTATACTTAGGATTTATATTAGCAGAATTTCCATCTATCATATCATTAGTAATAATAGGTCTGATAAGGCATATTTTAGGGTCAAATGCAATTTGATTTTTATAAGCAGAACACAAATTACCTTCTATTTGATTATCAATAATTAATTGTTTACTACTTTTTTCTTCACCAGCTCCAATATTTGGTATACAAAATTGTTGTATTCTATCTAAAAGAACACTAAATGTCATATAATATGTTATTTTATCTGGAGCTTTATTTGTATTATCTGTAGTATCAGGGATATTAAAACTAAAATAATCACCATTATCTTTATTCCATAATTCAGATTTCTGTTTATCCTCATATAAACCCTGAGATATAGGGTTTGTGCCCGCCTCAATAACTGAGGTTGAATTATTTAAGATTGGAGGAGAGGAATAAGGGGATGATTTAAGTGATTCGATTACATCTCCTAAGGTATTTAACTTTAGTTTTATATTATAAGTGCCATTTTTATTAAAACTCCAATCAAAATTAACTACTCTACCAAAAAACCCATCATAATTACCAGAATATTTAGCTCTATTTTCCTGTATAACTTCAAGCATTTCTAATTGAGAAAAGGAATTATCTTTAAACCAGTGATCTTCAATAATAGTATTACCCATATTTGTAAGAGTTTTACTTTTATTGTCAATATATTTATCCCAACCCCACTCTAACATCATAGTAAAACCTAATCTTAAGTAAACTAATTCAAGTATTTCAAATTGGAATTGATTATAAGCTTTTATTTCAACTTCAGCTGTCCTTAGTGAACCTCTACCTAAGCAATTAATCTTGGCAGATATTAATCCAGGAGATGGAGTTAAACCAAAATTTGTTCCACCTAAACCATATGAATTTGAAGAATTCCATAAATCTCCAGTTCTAGAAACACCAGATCTAAAATTATAACTACTTAGGGTATCAATTTGGTCTGTTAATTCTCCTGCTTCATTTTTTTTATAAGTAGTAGGAGTAAATTCAGAAAGTGTATTAAATAGTACTGATTTTTGTGATAATTGGTTTCCTGTAAATTCTGCTGTATTGTTTATTCCTATATCTCTTAGTCTTTGTTCTCCATTACTAATACTACTATCTTCATATTCTCCACTACCAGTATTAAGGGTAGAAGGAGTATCATCTCCTACTACACTAACAGAAGAAGCTAGTTTTAACCAAGCATTTCTATTATTTAATAATAAAAGATCACTAGGAGATAAGGTAGCCTCACCAAATCCTTTACCAGCAAGAGATTGCCTGGCATTAATTTGGTCGATAACAAAATCATCAAATTTTTCCCCAACTACATTTCCCATAACTTAAATATTATTTAATGCATTGTATGAACTTACTATAGCAGAGTAATTTGCAGGTATTCGTATCTGAATGTCTAAAGGTAAAAAATAAGTAGATTGACTTAATGTCTCATTAGCTATTGATATTATCCACCATAAAGAGGAATCACCATAATATTGTAATGCTAAAGTATCAAATCTATCTCCTTGAGAGGCATATACATAAGTGTCACTAGGACTTAATCCAACTTCAGGATATTTATTGCCTACATAATGGTTACGTCCTGCAATTCCAGTAGCTTTTTGAGTTCTTGTTATTCCTATTTGTGTATATCTTCCCATTTAGGCTGTACTATTATTTATTGAACCATCAACCCCAAATGGAGAAGTAAACAAATCATCCGATAAAATATCATTAAGAGGATCTGGAAGATAGTTTAAATTTTTTTCTTTTCCATTATAATTATTACCAACTCCCCCAGCAGTTAAACTAATATATTGTTCATCACCATATCCATCAATAAAGCCATTATCTATGTCTTTTTTACTAAATGTGTTACTTTGTATTTTAGGAACAAAATTGTGTATAGGAACAAATGTAAATCCTGTTACTTTTACTATCATAGGTAATTCTTTAACACTGTGGTCATTTGTACTTGTACCTTCTCCTATACCTATTTCCCAAGGTGATTCTGTAGGGACTTCTAAATTAATTCCTTTCATTATTCCTACTTGTTCATAACACCACCCACCTACAGTTAAAGATATTAAATTACCTCTCATATATCCATTACCTGAGTAATCAGGTGCACATACTGAAGCAAGATAATTTAACTTTTGGTACATTGGTATTAATTCTTGTTTAGACTGTGCTGCTACTGTCCAAGATAATGAAATTTGTCTGTCAAACCCACTATATTTGTAAAAATTTTCACCCCTACCCATAAATTTTTGAGCTTCCCATTCTGAGGAATAATTATCACTCATACTATCAATAAGTGCCCTAAAATGAATATAAGTTTTTTTACTAGGGTTATTATTATTTATTACTCCTATTCTAAATTTAACTAAATCATTTTTAGTAGTTTCTCCAGTTGGACCACTACTTTGATATAGAGGAAAAGCATTAACTTGATCTAGAGCATTTTTATAACTAAAATTGCTTTCTAATGGGGTTCTCGTATCATTTAATCCTCTTTTACCTACAACATAACTTGATATATTGCCCCTTTTACCCGGATTTCCTAAATTAACTCTGTTATCCATCCTTAAATCAGGATCAATATCCCAATCTAAACTTTTAGGAACAGCTTGTGAAACTAAAGGTGCTGAAAAATTTTGATAAGTTGCTCCCGCACCTATTCCTACAGGAGTTATTAAATTTATTTCGTTTTGACTTAATACAAATCTATTAGTAACACTATTACCATTACCGCTATTATAACGAGGATCATTAAAGGTAAGAAAAACACTACTACCTCTTCCTGATGGTTGGCCAGGTGCTACTTTAATAATAGTTCGTCCTACCCCTAATGTAGCACCAGGACCTCCAGTATAGCTTATTAGATTAGTATTGTTTGGATTAGGACTTGATAGTTGTTTAGTAAATAAACCTTGCATTCTAGTTTTAGGACCTTCAATACCTAAACCACCAATAGTATTTAAATAAGTAGGCAATTCTCCATATTTAATACCAAATAAATCTGCAAGAGGGCCAGGACCTTGTTTATTTAAATGTGTACCAAATGCATTTACTCCTGCTTGTGCTATTGTAGAATCTGGAGTGTAAACACCCTGATTGAATGGGTTTGTTGTAGATACAACAGACGTAACAGTATTTACAATTGCTCCCCCTACTTTAACAATATTACTACCTATTTCAAAGGCTTTTCCAAGAAAAGTATCAGCACTACTTTGAAAAACACCTTTAAGGGAAATAGCAGGAGGTAAATATGGGAAATAACCTGCAGCTGAGTCTACATTAGTTAAAGATAATAAATCTTGTTTAGCAGTAAATAAACGACCTCTACTTGTGAATGTAAGAAGTTGGGTTAATCTAGATACATCTCTAGCAGATGCCCCAAAGGCATTAGCTCGGAACAAAAAGTCAGTCCCTCCCGTATCTCCTATATTAGAAAAGGAACCAGGGATAGATTGAGTTACAAGTGGTTCTCTACTATTTCCACCACCTAATGTATCCTTACCGTATCTTAAAGATTTAAGATTTGTTTCTAGATTAATTAACCCCACACTTATATTATCTAGGTAAGTTTAAGATATAAGGCTCTGGTGAGTTAGGAGGATCTAATTGTGATTGTTGAGGTAATACTCCATTTCTAGGTCTTACTTTCTCCGAATTAGGGTCTCCTACAGTTGAATATTGGTTATGTAAAGTAGATTGATCAAAATTAGGAATAGTTGGTGATACGCCATTCAAACCTGCTAGCTGGCTATTACCGTTTGTTAGTTTTTCTAATAAGCTCATAATTATGTTTTGTTTATAAATATTAAATTATTGAATTTCATACAACCCTACAGGAGATAATTCTGGTTTTTTAGCATTTTGCATTATTAATGTCTCTAATAATTGGTTTGTTTTTTCACCTGTTCTATTATCTCCACCTCCTAAATTGGTACCTGCTACTATTGTATCATCATTATTTAATGCTATTGTGTCTTTACCACGTTTAACAATAGTATCTCCATATCCTGGTGGTATTATTGCATCATCAACAGTTATTGCTTTAGCTGCCAATACACCCCCGGCTAATGCTCCTAATCCTGCTATTGCTATAGGTAACCCCAATGGACCCGCTGTGAATGACCCACCAAGTATATTAGCAGTAGCAGTAATTAAAGAAGTAGCCATGAGTTTTAATTGAGTAGCTAATAATAATACAGATTTAGCTACCAATGCACCTAATATAGATCCTATTGCTATTAAAGCTCCCTTAGATTCAGATATAGATTGCAACATAGAGGCAAATCCCTCAATAAGTGGTGTTACTAATATAGCTATTCCCATAAAAGCTTCTTGTATTTTTTCTAAACTAGCAGATAATCTATCTTGAACAGAGGCTTGTTGAAATAAAGTTTCAAGATTTCCCTCTTCTAAATCTTTTTTAGCTTGGATTAAACCTACTTCTTCAATTCTTTTATTTAAGATTAATTCTCTTCTTTTACTCTCTCCCTCACTTGCCCCTGTTAATTGTTCCTGTACAAATAAAGTTTGTGCTAAATCATCCCTACCCATTCCAACAGCTTTAGCAATAGCTTCCTGTTGGATTCGGTTCATAGCAGCAAATTCAGCAGAAGTTCCTGCTTGTTTTGATATTTCTTTTGCTACTGTAGCCAAATCATTATTTAAAGCAGCTTGTCTTGCTTTTTCAAGATTAATACCTCTACCTAATAACATTTCAGCGTCTAATTCAGCTGATATTGATGATTCAAAATCTAATAGACTTCCTGCTATTGCATCTACCTTAGATAATTCCATGCCTAAGGCTTTAGCGGTAGCTACTGCTTCTGCTATTAATCCTGGATTTTTACCTAATGAAAGAGTAGTAGATGCAGATACATCTTTAATACCTTTAAGTATTTCTTTTTCATTTAAATATATTCCAGTTTGTCGATTTAGAGAAGCTACTTGATTTACTATAGTACGGGCATTATCTTCTAAACTTTCACCATTAGCTAATGAAAGATTATTAATCCCTATTAACTCTTCATTAGTTAACCCT
>Ga0206126_10006464_pt1 | contig 10363 bp, 6 predicted proteins | sample Helgoland_Spring_5_FD_148621 | JGI IMG/M metagenome (GOLD analysis project Ga0206126, IMG submission 148621) | Pelagic subsurface seawater microbial communities from Kabeltonne, Helgoland, North Sea - Helgoland_Spring_Bloom_20160412_1 | ecosystem: Environmental > Aquatic > Marine > Epipelagic ...
AAACTGGGGAATTACACCAAAAACAGCACGATACTCTTCTAGCAGAGCAACATCATCCGGCGCGGAATGTTCCAAGTAAACAGCATCAACCAACTCGGGGAAATGAAGAAAATTCTGCGCGTAGCGTTGCCAGCAGGCCAGTACATTTTCAATTTCATGACGGCGTGATAATGGCCGAGTAAACTGGCAATGCCAATGCTGCGTCACATGGTCGCGATCGAACTCCGCAGTTGATATGCCCATATCGCCAACGATCGGTTCGTAAATCGGAATTTTCGCCAACACTTCACGCAGCGTCGCGCAGTTCATGGTGATGTAGCCAAGTACCCCGTAAGAAGCGGGCTCGACAAACTCGGCGGAATGTAATCCAAAACAGGGATCTTTACTGGCATCAATTAACAGTTCTAAGAGTCCCTCCATCGCGTCACCCGGAATACGCGCATTGATATCAGACAGCTGTTGAGGACTTATACCCGCCTGTTTCAGTAGTGGTGTGGTATTAACGCCGCAGCTTGCTGCCATTATTAGGTATTGATTGATGGCTGGCACAGACGCGGTGATGCCGGCACTGTGTGTGATCGACTGCTGATTAATGGTGAAATGCCCTCCCCTTTTAATTTAGCTGGCCGAAAAAGTGACTACGATGGCGCGCACTGACAGTATTCATGTTATTCATTAGCTTATTATTAGACCATTATTTTACCGTTAGCGGTAATTGTATTTATGCACGCCGAGGGGAATGATCTTGAGCACAACCGGAATTAAGCGTTGGAATGACTGGGGTACTGAGGGCAGTGATTATCGCATGGAATTGAGTGACGACTTGCGCGATTTGCTAACCCAGCTAGTGGGTCCTGGCAGAGCATTGCCAGAGGCGACATTGCAACAGATAGTGGCCCGCGTACCGCCATCTCGATTACCTGAACACCCGCTGATTGAGCGCGATGCTGAAATGCGTGTGCGTCATGCCCGCGGCCAGAGCCTACCGGATTGGCTGGCCATGCACAGTGGCGAGCTAGGCGTATTCCCCGATGGTGTGGCGCGGCCAGCATCGCGCGAGCAGGTGGTTGAGTTGCTGCGTTTTGCCGCTGATACCAATATTACCGTGATCCCCTATGGTGGGGGCACGTCAGTGGCTGGACATATCAACCCGCTGGCCGATAATCGCCCGGTGTTAACAGTTAGCCTAACAAAGATGAATAAACTACTGGCACTGGATAAGTTGAGTCAGATCGCAACCTTCGGAGCGGGTACCGCCGGGCCAGCGATTGAAGCACAACTGCGGGCCGAAGGTTATACGCTGGGACACTACCCACAATCATGGGAACTATCGACCCTAGGCGGCTGGGTGGCTGCGCGCTCCAGTGGTCAACAGTCGCTGCGCTACGGGCGTATCGAACAAATGTTTGCTGGCGGCAACATGGAGACTTTAGCCGGACAACTCGAAATCCCCCCTATTCCCGCCAGCTCCGCGGGACCCGATCTACGTGAAATGGTACTGGGCTCAGAGGGTCGAATGGGCATTATTACTGAAGTTAAAGTGCGTGTAACCAAAATCCCAGAGCAGGAATCTTTTCACGTTTGTTTTTTCCCATCCTGGCAGCAGGGGCTGGACGCTGTGCGTGAACTGGCGCAAGAGAGAGTACAGCTGTCAATGCTGCGCCTCAGTAATGCGCTGGAGACCGAGAGTCTACTTAATATGAGCGGTAGTGAACATCTATCTGCCCTCAACCATTTACTGGAAAGTCAGGGCTTAGGGGATGGCAAGGTCATGATGACCTGGGGTCTGACCGGCTCCCTGCGTCAATGCGAGTTTGCCGGAGAACTAACCCGACAATGCAATAGCCGCTATGGCGGTGTGGCTGCCCCCGATGCGTTAGGCGACAATTGGGCACACGGTCGTTTTCGCGCGCCCTACCTGCGCGAGCCACTCGGCCGTCTGGGTTATCTTGCCGACACCATGGAAACCGCCATCAACTGGGACCAAGTAACGGACTCGATGGAACGCATAGAAACGGCAATTCGAAACGCACTTGTCGACGAATCGGAACAGGTGCATGCCTATACCCATCTCTCTCATGTTTATGGACAGGGCTGCAGTATTTATACGACATATCTATTTCGCTGCGCTGATGACTATCCAAAAACCTTTGACTACTGGCAAAAATTAAAACAGGCCGGCGCTTCGGCCATTGTTGCCTGCGGCGGCACTATCAGCCACCAACATGGTGTGGGCTATGACCACAGAAACTACCTGCCTGCCGAGAAGGGAGAAATCGGTATTGCCGCTCTTCGCAGCCTGTGTAGTTTCTTTGATCCTGATGAGCGTTTGAATCCAGGCAAATTATTGCCTGACGGCAAATAGGACGTGTCCATGGAAAGTATCTTTTGTAACCGACAAGCCTTATTTGAGCGCCTACGCGCGGGTGATAACAGCTATGACTTAGTCATAGTGGGCGGCGGTATTACCGGTGCCGGTGTGCTGCGTGAAGCTGCCCGCAGTGGTTATCGGACGCTGTTAATAGAGCAACAGGATTTTGCCTGGGGCACTTCAAGCCGGTCTTCCAAAATGATCCATGGCGGCCTGCGCTACTTGGTCAGTGGCGATTTAAAACTGACGCGGGAATCACTGTCTGAGCGCGAGCGATTGCTGCGCGAGGCCCCCGGGCTGATTGAGCGCATGGGCTATTACTATGTATTACGCAAGGGTAGTTTCCCCGGTCGATTTGTCATGAATGCGGTGCTAGCCGTTTATGATTTCATTGCCGGCATTAGCGATCATCGGTTTATTAAGTTGCCGCAGATACTGGAGAAATTCCCCGGCGTTAAAAAGGAAGGGCTTAATGGCGCCTGTTATTACACCGATGCGGTCACTGACGATGCACGTCTGGTAATGCGAGTATTACAGGAAAGCTCTTCATCGACGACAGCCGCCATTAACTACGTGCGGGCGGGTGACCTTTTATTGGAAGATGACAACGTCGTCGGTGTGCAAATTGAGGACGGTGAAACAGGTGAACACTTCAGTTTAAAAACCCCCGTGGTCATTAATGCTACGGGCGCCTGGGCCGACCGACTGCGCAATCAGCTCAATAGTGAAACCCGTATTCGTCCATTACGCGGAAGTCATCTTATATTTCCGGCCAAACTGCTGCCGGTGAGCGCAGTGCTGGCACTACCCCACCCAGACGATAAACGTGCAGCATTTATCTATCCCTGGGAGGGCACTACCGTGATTGGTACCACAGATCTCGATCACACCGATGATCTGGACAATGAAGCCAGTATTACTGAGCAAGAAGTACGGTATCTGATGCGTATCGTCGAGAGTGAATTTCCTGAGGCTTCAATCTCGAGGAGCGAAATCATATCAACTTGGGCTGGAGTGCGCCCGGTTATTGCCGCAGAGGATGCGCGTGATCCTTCTAAAGAGCGCCGAGACCACGCTGTCTGGTTTGACAAAGGCCTGGTCACGGTCAGTGGTGGCAAGCTGACTACCTTCCGATTAATAGCACTCGATGCACTGGCCGCGGCGGCGCCACTGCTGCCTGACGCCAACACGTCTCCCGACGAACAGATATTCTCGCAGCCAACATCGGCGGTCCGCCCGCTCACATTGATGCAAAGTCGATACGGAACCTTGGCTGATCAAGCAGTAAGTGCTGCACAGCCAGGAGAAGAACGGTCAATCGACAATACCCGATTCAGTTTAAGCGATTGTCGCTGGGCCGCGCGTAGCGAGTCGGTGATGCATTTAGATGACCTGCTATTAAGGCGCACAAGGCTTGCACTATTGCTGCCAAATGGTGCCTCTGAACTTTTCCCTGCGCTAGAAAAAATCTGCTCAGAAGAACTCGGCTGGAACAGCCAGCGGTGGACTGAGGAGCAGCAGCGCTACGAGTCTATTATTGCTCGCTATTATGCTGTGCCCAACACGTCGATCGATGGAGATGCAGTCAATGCCCCAGGCTGAATACCTGCTCGTTATCGACAATGGTACCCAAAGTGTCCGCGCCATGGTGTTTGATCAATGTGGCGAGGTGGTCGCTAAAAGCAAGGTGGATATCGAGCCCTACAAATCCCCCGAACCGGGTTGGGCTGAGCAGGATCTCGACTATTTTTGGCAATCGCTGTGCAACGCCTGTCAAGCCCTTTGGCCGATGCTGGATTTCCCTCCCGAACAGATAAAGGGTGTTTCCATCACGACCCAGCGCGCCACGGTGGCCGTGTTGGATGACAAGGGTAACCCGTTACGCCCAGCGTTTATCTGGCTTGATCAGCGGCGGGTTGATACGAAGGCGCCGCTAGGGTTGCTGTTTTCCGCGCTCACCACCGTGATTGGCGCAAAAAATGCCATCGACGATTTTCACGCGGAGTGTAAAGCCAATTGGATGGTGCAGAATGAGCCGGAGTTGTGGCAGAAAGTTGATAAATATCTGCTGCTCTCCGGTTATCAGGTCCATAAATTGACCGGGCTGTATCACGATGCGGTAGCCAGTCAGGTGGGGTATGTGCCTTTTGATTTTAAAAAGCAGTGCTGGGCAGAAGACAACGACTGGAAGTGGCAGGTCACTCCGATAAAAGCCACCATGTTGCCAAAGCTATTCCCAGCGGGTGCTGAGATGGGTTATATCACCTCGCAGGCCTCCCATGAAACCGGCATACCCGCAGGCACACCGGTGATCGCATCGGGCTCCGACAAAGCCTGCGAAGTGCTGGGCAGTGGCTCTTTGGCAAAAGATATCGGCAGTCTCAGCTACGGTACCACCGCTACTTTTAATCTGACATCCAGCCAGTACAAAGAGGTATTCAGCTTGCGTCCGGCTTATCCGGGGGTTGCTCCAGGAACCTTTAATGTGGAGGTAATGATCCCTCGCGGCTACTGGATGGTCAGCTGGTTTAAGCAACAATTTGGCCAGCGTGAACAGCAGCTGGCCGAACAGCAGAACGTCGCTGCTGAGCATTTACTCAATCAGTTACTCAGTCAAGTACCGCCAGGGTCCATGGGTCTGACGCTTCAGCCCTATTGGTCTGCAGCAGATGGAGTTGGCAAAGAAGCCAAAGGAGCGATGATTGGCTTTGGTGATGTACACACCCGGGCCCACATTTATCGAGCGCTGATCGAGGGGCTTACTTACGCACTGCGTGAGGGTAAGGAACTGGCGGAAAAGCGCTGTCGATCGCCCATAAAGACCTTGAGAGTGTCCGGCGGCGGTTCACAGAGCGATGAGGTCATGCAAATTTCAGCCGATATCTTTGGGATGCCAGTAGAGCGGCCACATACCTACGAGACCTCGGGGCTGGGCGCGGCTATAGCAATCGCTGTGGGAGTCGGTATCTACCCCGATTTTGGTAGCGCCGTAAACGCTATGGTACGGGTTGGTCGTCGGTTTGAACCCGACACCAAAAACCAACAGCTTTATAATCAGCTTTACCAAGAGGTCTATCGCAAGCTGTACAAAAAATTAAGGCCGAGTTATCAAGCGATTAAGCGGATTACCGGGTATCCCGCGGTCTAAACGTTATTACAACAGGGCCGGGGTCTACTGCCCTGACAATCAGATCCTCATTAAATAATTCGCAGCAAGCACAGCTAACCCTAGTCACACAACAGGCCACCTTTGTGTTTGAAGACAATCAGGAATAAGCAGTAATGATCGACAGGCAGAACGAAAAAAAAGCAACACCGGTGACATTCGCACAACGCGGACTGGCGATGTTGACGATATTTTATTGCGTCAGCTACTCGCCGGCACTGGCAGCCGCAGAGCCACAACAGCCATTATGGGGTGATACTCATCTGCACACGTCACTCTCTGGCGACGCCGTCGCCTATGGTTTACTGCGCTCACCCGCCGATGCCTACAACATTGCCACTGGCAAACGGGTAACGACCCCAGAAGGGCAAATTATACAATTAACTCGCCCGCTGGATTTTCTGGTTATAGCCGATCACGCCGAAGGTTATGGTTTGGTCAAAGCTATTATTGACGGTAATCAAAAACTGCTAAAAGATCCTGTTATCCGACGCTGGGCCGGCATGCTTGAAGCGGGAAAAAATGCGCTGGTCGGCCAGGAAATGATCCAGGCTCAATCTACGGGGAATCTACCTGACGTAATAAAAGATGGGCAGGACATCACCCGCGGGCTTTGGCTTGATATGTTAAAAACAGCCGATGCCTACAATCAGCCCGGTGAATTTACCGCTATGATCGGCTTCGAGTGGTCAGCAGCCCCCCAAGGCAACAACTTGCATCGCGTTGTAGTCTACCGCGACGGCGGTGATCTGGCCGCTACACGACTGCCGCTGGATACGGCTGTCAGTGGTATGAATCCCGAGAAATTATGGGCGTGGATGGCCGATTATGAAAAAGAAACGGGGGGCAAGATCTTAGCCATCCCTCACAATGCTAATCTGTCTAACGGCCAAATGTTCCAAATGGTAGATGGCGACGGCAGTCCCCTGTCAGCGCGCTATGCCAGCCTGCGAGCGCGCTGGGAGCCTCTGGTAGAAGTGACTCAAATCAAAGGCGACGGAGAGGCCCACCCGTTACTTTCGCGCAACGACGAGTTTGCTGATTTTGAAACCTGGGACATTGGCAACCTCATTGGCAGTCGAGAAAAAACCTCCGACATGCTACCGGGAGAATATGCTCGCGAAGCGTTGAAAAACGGCCTACTCGTGCAACAACAGTCGGGAGCCAATCCATTTAAATTTGGCATGATTGGCTCAACCGATTCACATACATCCGTCACCGCCTCAGAAGAGAATAACTTTTGGGGTAAGTTTGCCACGACCGAGCCACATCCTGGCCGCTGGGTTAAGCACCGTAAACCGCTCCAAAAAGACGGTTGGCAATATTCAGCCTCCGGTCTAGCAGCAGTTTGGGCAAGGGATAACAACAGAGCCTCGATTTTTGATGCTATGCAACGCCGAGAAGTCTATGCCACTACAGGCCCACGAATTACTTTGCGGCTATTTGCTGGCTGGAGCTTCGACAGCAGTGATCTCACCGATCCGGATATCGCCAGCTTGGGCTATAGCAAGGGTATACCGATGGGTGGAGATTTAACTGCAGCACCCGCAGGGCAAAGCCTTTCATTAATGATGACCGCCAGTAAAGATCCCCAGAGTGGAAATTTAGATCGTCTTCAGGTGGTCAAAGGCTGGGTCGACAAAGATAACCAGACCTTTGAAAAAATTTACAATGTGGCTTGGTCGGGTTTACGTGAGTTGACAGCAGAGGGCACACTACCACCGGTAGGTAACACCGTGGATGTGGCTGACGCCAGCTGGACTAACAGCATTGGCGAGCCGCAACTGGCGGTAGTTTGGACAGACCCAGACTTTGATTCTAACCAGCACGCTTTTTACTATGTCCGGGCGCTGGAAATCCCTACACCACGCTGGACCGCCTACGACGCCAAGCGTTTTGGCGAAAGCATGAATAACGAAGTACCTATGACTATTCAGGAACGCGCTTACAGCTCACCCATTTGGTATACACCGTAGCTGAGGGCATCATATATGGCAGGGCTTTGATTTACGGTAGCAACCGCCACCACTTTGGCAAAACCGGCGGTCACAGCAGTGAAGCATGACGGATTAACGTTAGCTACGATTGGGAAAAATACTCTTTTACGCCGACTGATCCGATCATTCGGCTATTCACGGTAAAACGGCGGAGAATGGATTAACGTGAAACAAGTTGTGACGCCTTCCAGCCGCTCATCATGGCAACGAGGCTGGCGACCAATCACTGGCATTCAAAGCTCGGCAAACCGGTCTGTGCATCAAAGAGCGTATTAACAACGCAGTCCCCCCCCTGAGCTTTGCCATGATAAAGTGCGCGGTCGGCTAATTGAATGGTGCCTTCTGGACTTTCGATCGCCTCTCCCGCCAAACTCACCACGCCCAGTGTCAGGCTCAGCTGATTACTAAAACCAACGGGTGATTTTCTGTTTTGCATCTGTCTTCGTATTTTATCGGCAATGTCGCAGGCGGCTGACGAATCTGTATTCGGCAGAATTAAAATAAACTCATCACCACCAAAACGTCCCGCCACATCAACAGAGCGCATGGCAAAAGAAGTAATTACATTTGCCACCGTCACTAAGCATTCGTCGCCAGCCTGATGGCCACTGGAGTCGTTGTACCGTTTAAAATGGTCGACATCAATTAAGATAAGCGATAACCAGCCATCCGACCGACCAGTTCTTTTTACCTCTTCCTCCAGGGTCTCTGTAATCTTCCTTCGATTGGCCAGGCCCGTTAAAAAATCGGTATTCGCATTGCGCAAATTGGCCTCGGCAGACTCGTTCGATTTTCGAGCAAAGTCCCACACTATCCAACTAGTCACCAAGCAAGAACATAACATCACGCTAAAATTAGTGATTAGCACACCCGTCTCACCTAATAAGATGCTATCGGTTAGTCCGAAATACTGTGCAAATGCCAGCACTAGTAATGATAATACGATTGCCAGTAAACCAATTAAACCGACACTTCTATCAAGCAATAACACGGATAATACCGGCAGTATAGGTGCCACATAGATGATAGGGCTATTAAACCCGCCCGTTCTGGCACCCGCGACGGTGAACCCAACATACAACGCTATAACAATAAGCTGAGCTGCTTTTTTCGGAGAGCCACCGCGTTGCAAATAAAGACCATTGAGGCCTAAAATAACCGCTAGTATTACGCCAACTATTGGGGGGTTTGCACCTTCCAAAACAAAATACTTGGCTATTGTCCCTGCAACAATCACCGAAAAAAGCAGCACATTAACCGCTGCAACGAGTGTCTTGCGATCAAGGTTATCAGGGTTTGTCATTGCGTCTCAAAATAAACCATCAAAGAAGGAAAAATATAGTCAGCGGAAAGAGTCTACACGCTTTTGGCACACAGTCCATAAGCATGAAAGATAGGTTTCTCGGCGGATTAAGAACCGTTTAATCCCGTTTCGAGCGAGGTTTGTCGGAAAACTTTACACTCGTGCATTGCCGAAATACCTAGATTGTCCGTGAAAACTTAAAATATCGTAAAAATTATCAGCCATACCTGTTTTATGTCGATTTGACTGTTTCGGACGGAGATTTTGTCGAAAAATCTTACACTTTGAGATAGAAACTATCATTTAATTTCTGCAATAAACCATAACATATTGATTTATATAACAATAATAAAGTTGGCCTAAAAAGTGCCAATAGTAAAGGACCGAGCTGTATTAATGTTTACAACCGGGATTTTTTTAGCAACTGTTAATTACCAACAAGGAAGGGAAAGCCCTATGAAATTTTTAACATCAATTGCAGCAGTGGCATTGACGGTCGGATCAGCCGCTACATTTGCAGTACCATTAACACCAATCAATTTCATGTCTAACGACAGTGATGATACGTGCTCCACCTCCTGCGAGACTCCAACGCCACTCCATGGCACTTACGTCGATCCAGCTAGCAATTCGCAGTTAACGGGAGCTCAGTGGCTTTTCGCTAGCGGTAGCTGGCAGGTGATAGGCGACTGGTCAGCGATCGAGACGGACCTGAGTAACACCGGCAATAACGATTATGTTCAGTCGTTGTTCGTCTCTTACGACGACCAGCTTAAAATACAAGTCGGCAGTGATGGCACCAGTTGGACCAATATCTTCGACTCCGGAACCGAAACCATTGATCGAGCGTGGACGCAAGTCATTGACATCATTGGCTATACCGGTGCCTTTTATGTTGGTGAAACCGAAAGTCTAAGGTTCCTCGTCAGTAATACTGGCTATGATTTAAGCAACCCAGGTAATGGCGGTCCCACTGGTGTGATCTGGAAAGGCGCTGCCAACGTCCCTGAGCCCGGCTCATTAGCACTTCTTGGTTTAGGGCTAATTGGTTTGGGATTTGCCCGCAAAAAAGCAAAAGCGGCGTAGTTCTTAGGCGCGATTTGCGGTTCTGCGGTAGCACTCAATGATAAAAAAAGGCCAGTCAGATAATTCTGACTGGCCTTTTTTCTTTTAACGCCCATAGTCAATAGCACTGTAGCCGTCTGACACAGACTAGCCGTCGTTTATTAAATCATTTAAACAATAAACCGATTACCACAATCCCCTTGGCTTAAATAACCGGTTCATCTTTGCCTGGCCCAATCCTTTAACTAGCAGGGAAACCCGCGAGCTGGTCAAATTGAAACACCTCTTCCATCGCATGCATTGCCTGTAACACGCTGAGATCTTCACGCTGACGTCCAATCACCTGCAACGCGATGGGTAAACCAGCGGCCGTGGTATCGATGGGAACAACGCCCGCCGGATTACGGGTCATATTAATACCCATAGTAAAGGCCACCCAGGACGGGGTTTCCAGCCCATCG
>Ga0206126_10006465_pt1 | contig 10362 bp, 11 predicted proteins | sample Helgoland_Spring_5_FD_148621 | JGI IMG/M metagenome (GOLD analysis project Ga0206126, IMG submission 148621) | Pelagic subsurface seawater microbial communities from Kabeltonne, Helgoland, North Sea - Helgoland_Spring_Bloom_20160412_1 | ecosystem: Environmental > Aquatic > Marine > Epipelagic ...
GTCAAGCTAAGCTTTTTTTTTCGAGAATTGATGATAAGTTTTTTATCGCTAGTCAGGATCGAGAGACCGGTTTTGTAGTTACGATCTTGACGATTGAGTATTGGCACAACCTTAGCGAAAGATATTTTTCAGAAAAAAAGATAGTCACCCGAGATGATCTTCTTAGGGCTATTCAGCTTGGAGATCCTGATAATAAATTGGTAAAGCATCCTCCTTTATTTAACGGCAAGGTTTTTAATTTTCAGGGCGAGTTTATTAATAAAAATGATCTATTTGAGAAACCTAAATTCTTAAATTTAGGCAGTATTAAGTGCGATCTTTTTCAAGATACTGGGGCTGAAGATTTACATGAGGTTGTCATGTTGAAATTTTATGAAAAGTTAACTAACAAAGAGGTTTCTGTGGGTCAGTTGATTTCAATTCGTTGGGGATTAGGCAAAGACCTAAAGCTCAACGAAATTGAGATGCAGGGGGAATCAGGATTTACATTGTTAATCAAGGCGGTCAAGAACGACCTCTTTCTACGTAACAACTTGTTTAAAAAATACGAAGACTTCCTTGAGGTATTGAATCGTCAAAAAGTGCAGGTCGGGAGTAAGCAGCCCTAGTGCCACTTGAACTGGTCTTGATATAGAGATTCCCGACCGATTTGGAAAGCTCGTCAGACCCAGAGAATGGTTCTTGGTTCCGCTTCATGTGATCGATGAGACGATTGAAAGGATTAAAAACCTGACAATTACTGAAGTGGTTTATGATCCAAAAAAAGCTGAATTAGTACCGTTCAAGTGAGCAGCTAACTTCTAGGTTCTTCTCTTTGACCTTTCCCCAATAAATCGGGCCATCACGTTGATTAGGTCTCCACATCAAAGTGGGACTAAAATTCGCTTCTTTCAATTCTAACTATGACGTTTTCATCAAGTAAGTTTTCAATTTCGGATCTCCTTACTATTAGTAATTCTTGGTCATACTCGTCTGTTACGCTTTCTGTTGACTTTTCAGAGTCGTAAGACTTATTCCTTACCATTAAGTTGACCTTGAGAAAGATATCGTCTCCTGAAACCTCGGACACTATAAGGTCACCATAGGTTAATTCAGGGTTTTCATTAAGAAACCCGCCCCAACCTCGCTTGAGCTCAGAATCAGAATATTCGAATTTTGCGGAAGAGTCAGTTACTAACAATTTCCGATAGTTAGCCACGTAAACATCACCAACTAGTGGGTTTAACCCCTGCGACATTTCTTGCTTGCTACTCATCGAGCTAGCGATGAGCGCGGAAGCTATCAAAATTGCCAGTATTATTGAACCTGAAAAGAAAGGAATAACTTTGTTCTTGGTGAATAAGCTTTCTTCAAGACTACTAGCCAAGTCATCGGGGAGTTCTTCGCCAATAATTGTTCGCTTACAATGCAAGCACTCAATGCCAGCTACTTTTGATGTCACAAGCGTCGGTATCCAGTAGAGATGGAAATACCTGAGGATTCCGAAGCTAGCAAATTCCTCTTGATTGCAAGAAGGACATGTTAGTCCTGACAAAATTTGGCCATTAATCTGCTTGGCGCGATTACCAAAAAAAATCATAACAACTCCTATCTCAAATTTTTATTATTTTTAGTGTGAGTATGAGCGACCCTTTAATCCTACAACAAAAACATCATATTTAAAGTTTTTATCGATCTTGCCTGTAGTCCCTAACTTCTGCTTCAACTGACGTCCATTCTTCATCTAAGTAATGCTGTTTTTCTCGCGTAGCAGAAAGGTCTTGCTAGAAAATAAATTTCGATCGATAGTCGTGTACGAAGGTAGATCTCGTGTCCTAAATGAAAAAAACATTGATTTATTCTTCGAGGCATAGCTTATATTGATTAGGCAGCAGCAGAGGCAGAATGACCAAAGGAACTCGAGATATACTTTTTTTTGATACCGAGACCACAGGCCTATCAGCAGCACGTGGTGATAAAGTCGTCGAAATCGCGATAGTAGATATTAACGGTTCAGTCTTGCTTGATACGTTAGTTAATCCTCTCAGAGAAATCCCAGCTATGGCATCTAGTGTCCATGGCATATCTAATAAAATGGTGTTGGGGGCTCCGAGTTGGGAAGAACTTCTAAGCGAGATCCAAGAAATCGTCGCGGGAAAAATAATCTCGGCCTATAACGCACCTTATGATGGGAGTTTTTTTCCGGATAATTTTTTTGATTCAGCTATGTTGGTTTGCGCAATGCAGAAATTCAGATCTCATGTTGGCGCGAAAAGAAATTTGTCCTTAGATAGGGCGGTAAAAATTTGTGGCCATGAGTGGTCAGGTGATGCCCATCGTGCGCTTGCAGATACCATGGCCTGCAGGGCTGTGTGGCAATGGATCGAAGAAAACCCAGAGCCGGCCATAGATATCGAGGCGATGTTTCCAAAGAAAAATGTCCCAAGGAAAAAGTCTGCTAGCGAGAAGAGAGGATCAAAATATCGCGACTATGCCACTGCCGACAGGTCTGATCTCCCTTGGGCTATTTGGGAAAAATTTAAACTTAAAACGATGCTCAGAAATTCAGCTGAAAAAGATTTCATGATCAATCGCCTTAGAAGGCCGTGGAAGCAAATAAGTGAACAAATAGAGATGCTCAAAGACGATATAGCTTAAGTAAAAAAGTGCTTTTAGTAGAAGCTAGCTGTATTCGAGAATCAAATTGAAGGTTTTGGGGACAACGAAGGTATCCTTACCGCATCTTAGGCGGCACATCGTACTTATCCTTGTCTTGCTTATGATTCGTCTTAGCTAAAATCTGCTTAAACTGACGTTCTTCTCGCGCAATACCGAAAGCTTTGATGTGGTCCTCTTCGATGCCGGCCCGCAGCTCTTCGGTCGTAAAGTTGCTTAGTAACGCCCCCTGCTTTTGCGAATCCTGCTATCTCATGCCATAGCCCGCTGGCTGTTAGGGCACTCGGGCCTACAACTTGTTATTTTGTCTCTGATTGCTTCAAGTAAGCGTTCTTTGCGCCTCTAAGCGCGAGTGGGTGGCCGTAGTGGCATGTTTCTTGGTATTTCCGAGGCAGATTAAACGCAATGTATAATCTTTGTGCTATAGCGATTTTAGGGTAATACTAGATTTTGATTAAGCTCTGGACGACTGATGTCTCAAACGTTTCGATGGAGAGGTTATGTGAAATTTAGTTTAGTTATGGCGCTCCTTCTTATTTCGCTTCAATCTCAGGGAAAAGGCCTAAAAGAAATTTACGATTCTTGCGCTGATAGCGGCTTCAGGACTTGGCCCTCAATTACTAACTGTGGCCGAGACGAGGTCAAACGCATAGCGCGAAAATCAGGTGTGACTTGGTGTGAAGTTCTTGGTTCGGAAAATTGCCAACTCATGCTGCTTGGCGAAGGGTTGGCTCGATTGGTTGATGATGGTGAAATGACAACTGAGCAAGCTGCTCATTCTTTCCTGCGGGTCCATGCTGGTGGTCAATCTCCAAAATCGAACAGGTCTAGCCAGCAGACCAGAAGGCAGCCAAATTGGAACGCGCTAATAGAATTAGGAAATCAAATAAGTTCAGGTCAGGCCGGGTTTGGCGCTCCTCAAGCAAATATTCAAGCTCCCCCAATGTATACCAATGGGGGTTATCTTGAGAAAGAGTACGTTGTCGATAACTTTACCAAGGTTTGCGTTTATGGATCCCAACGTAGAGCTCGTTCTGAGGTTATTCAACGAAACGCCCGTTGTGCATCGAGCAAAAATTTTCCTTAGAGGAGGCTCAATGATTACCAAAAATAGAGAAGGTTAAAAAGGTCGGAATTGTATAAGGTTCGTTCTTCGGCACACCGGCAATCCATGATAAAGGAAAGCAATTAGAATGCGCACTTCGGCTGTTATTGTGTTGGCGTTGTTTCTCTCGGCTTGCTCAGCAGATTTTAGATACAGCCAATACTCTTGTTTGAAAAACACCGACTCGAAGTCGTCATGGTTTGATCAGTATGCGGTTGTAGAGGGCTTTGGGACAGTTAACGAAAATCGAATCTCAGATGGCTATGTTTTGTCTTTTCCTTACTACGAAGCGGATAGCATTATTTTTGAAAAGAATTATGTTGAGTCGAGTACGCTGCAAGTTGAGCCGGGTGAATGTGGCCGAGAAAATTGATACGGATTTTAGATGTACGATCTTATAGGTGATATCCATGGCCATGCGGCCGCTTTGGTAGAGCTTTTGAAGCATTTGGGTTACCAGCATTCCGACTCTGGATACTGCCATCCTGTTAGGAAAGTCATCTTCCTTGGTGATTTTATTGATCGTGGAGAACACTTAGCCCAGCACAAGGAATTACTCGCGATCGTTATGCCAATGGTGCGAAACGGTCATGCCCTCGCTGTGATGGGTAACCATGAATTCAATGCTCTGGCTTACCATACAGAAGTTAACGGACTCTTCTTGAGGGCGCACACGGAGAAGAATAGAAAACAGCACAAAGCGTTTTTGAACGAATTTGATGAAGACTCCGAAGCAAAAAATGAAGTGCTCGATTTCTTTTACGAATTACCGATGTGGTTGGAGTTGGATGGCTTGCGAGTAGTGCATGCTTGTTGGGACAATGATGCTGTCGAGTTTCTTGCCATGCATCGCGAAGGGTCGAGGATGACCCCTGATCTATTAGCACGCGCATCGACAGAGGGTAGCCCAGAGTTCAAAGCCGTCGAGACTTTGCTCAAGGGACACGAGATTCCGCTGCCTGAGGGTGTTAGTTTCGCTGATAAAGATGGGAACGTACGAGAATGGATTCGTGTTCAATGGTGGAAGAGCGAGGCAACCGCTCTGGGTGATATTGCTTTACCTTTTGGAATTGAACTTGGTGATGCTGCAAACTCACCCGTGCCGCAAGGTATTCCCAGATATGACGCGTCGGACAAACCCTGCTTTATTGGGCACTATTGGCTGAGTGGTGATCCAGAACCACTTGCTCCGAACGTCGCATGCCTAGACTATTCGGTTGCTAAGAATGGAAAGCTTGTGGCCTACAGTTGGTCAGGCGAGGCAGTATTGGAGAAGGATAACTTTGTCTTTGCTAGTTAGGCTTCAGGAGAGGTCAGGGGTACGCGTCGCTTCATTCGGGATTCTATATGTCGATAATAGATAAGATTGAAAAATTCGGGAAAAAGGCTGAGATCTGGTCAAAAAGTCTCTACAAAAACCCTACCTATTGGAAGTTTATGTTCACGCTCTTTGCGTTAGGCATGCTTCTCAGGGGAATGATACATCTTGGCTGGCTGACTTAATTCTCACCGCATCCTAGGCGGCACATCGTACTTATCCCAGTCTTGTTCATCATCTGCCATCGCAAGCTTCTGCTTTAACTGACGTTCCTCACGGGTAATACCGAATGCTGTGATGTGCTCGTCGTCGATGATCGCTTGCAGCTCTTCAGTCGTAACGTTGCTCAATACCTTTCCCGCTTCAAGAAACCCCGTGATCTCATGCCATAGCTGCTCACGGGCAGGGGGCTTGGCGTCACCGTAGGCATACAACTTAGCCATCTTGTTTCGAACGGCCTCTAGGAAGTGTTCTTTGCGCTTCTCAGGGCTAATGGGTGGGCGTGGTGGCATGTTGGTTCTGTCGAGTCTAGATGGGGTGATTGTAGTGGTGATTGACCCCAGCGGGTTGCTTAACTGGTTACCTTATTTTCTTTAAAATCTACAAATATAACTAATATTCATCTTCGTAAGCTCCAAAGCGTTCACCGCAGTCCTTGCATTGATAGATAAACACTTCCTCGTCCTTAAGAGGTGGTTCGCAACCCATGAGGTTTACCTCGTAACCTGACTTTTCTAGTTCGTGCAGGGCATTTTCAATAGGGAAGCCCCAAATGTTGATTAACAGGTTAGAGCTACCGCAAGTTTGGCAATCACTAACATTTGACATTTAGGGTAAGCCTCTAGAATTGATGGAATTTAACCTTAGTTAAACTTTATTTATCGCCTTGGTAAGCTTTCGCTATTGGTCTTAAACATTCTACAAACTTGTTTAGATGGGAATTAAACCATTCAATCTGAGAACTTTCTGCACCAGATTCTAACCAATTAAACGTTTCTGTTTTGAGATAAAAATCAATTTCACCGTCTATTTTTGTCCGTCCACTCCATCCTTTGGCAAGTTCGATACCTACATCTTCACTGATCTCTAATTTGAACCGGTCAAGATTACTTAACAGAAATTCATATAACTTTTCCCGCTTGTGAGATTCGCAGGCTACAAATACCCCAATTCTCGTTGGTCGCTGTGCACGATACGCAGTGATCCACTTGAAGGGCGGCGGTAAAGGTGATCTTGCCCAATTATTGCCGCCTTTTTTCAGTGGTTCTTGATCAGGATGGTCAAATTTTACAGATTGTAGAAGTTTAGAATAAAAGTCATTGTTGATTTCTTTTTGAGCACCATTGCTGCTATGCGTATGGGCCGTTAGATCGCTTTCCTCGAAGTCTTCTTCAATGGTAATGGGTATGCCTTCAGTAGAAACCAAAACTGTTTTCTGTACTGTTTCTGTCTTTGTCGGAATCGAAGGCAGCAGGCAAATATCACCCAAAGAATTTTTGAATAGCCCCAACTCTAGCAAACATATGTCGGACATTACGCCCGAAATTGATGGAGAATTTATTAGATTAATGATGTCTGTTCTTATTCCGTCTCCGGCGATAATGAGTTGAAACTTAGCAAGCTTTAGAGAATTAGACACACGATCAATCAGGACGCTCTCTTCAAACTCAATCCCAAGTTCTTTGAACCGATAAGATAGCGGGTCTTCATCTCCCGACGGGATGTACTTCTTAAGTCGAGCACTAAAATCAGCGTAGGATAACGACTGTAACAACGATGCGTACTCTATAATCTGAGAGAGTACTTCTCTGCGAGCTTGCGGATTCTTCCACAACTTACACTCTACAAGGATTAATCTACCCGTTTCTGAGATTGCTAGGATATCTAGGAAAACGGTTCTGATACCGTCATGCAATGAAAATTCTCTGCAGAGTGGAACAATCTTAATGTGGTCATAAACCGGATCAGTTACTGTCAATAATTCGATATGTTCGTAAATTTTTTCTTGTAACCACTTTTCATCATATTCAGAGTTGCTGTCTACATGAGTTCGCTTAAAAGAACTGACCGTAGCATCTTTTTTGCTAATTTGAATCATGTTGCCACTATCCATGGACTCTTCTCCCTAAAAGCTTCTTGCTCGACCCTGATCTTCCAAGCTTAGAAAATAGATGCTCGGTGCATTTAATGGATCGGTTGATAGTTAATACCAAACTGAACGGGTTGTCATTTTTACAGTCGGCAACAAGTTCCGAGTGATTAAGTCGCTCAGAGGTTTCAGCTTAGGCTCACATACACAACGTAACTGGTATCAAATTACAGATGTTGCCCGCAGTTGCCTGAGACACGCAATGATGCCCTAGACAGCTTCATACCTGCTTTACTCGTCCACATTAGTAATACATACCAATAGTAGGAGTCCCATCTGGTGAAGTGGGGGGTAGCCCGGGGGTGGGGTGCTGGTATGGCCGAAAGTGGTTAGTCGGTGGGGCAGAAAAGGGACTCGCTCAACTGGGTGCAGATTAGGTGAAAAATGAATGTTCTAGGTAATAGCAAAAGGGAACGTGGTGGATTGTGAACGACCTAGCTAATGCCTAAATTCATCGCTAATTTCATGGCATACAAGTTGGTATGTAGGCACACTCGAATTATATAAGGTATTGATTTATATAGAGTGTTGGCGGAGCGGACGGAAGAATAAACCCGCCAGCAGCACCGACGGTTGATAACAAAATTGTCTTCGCGAGATGCTCATGTCCTGTCTCCTTTAAATGGAGCATCGGAATGAGAGAACCCAATTGGTTGCCTTTTGGCCACATTCTCGAACCACCTTGCCTGGGTAGGCAGGTTGGCGGGGAACAAGTCCCACTCCGGATGCTAATTAAGCGTGTTTGGTGTACGACAACCAAAGTCCACGCTAAGCTGGAATTATAAGCATTTTAAATCAGGCGTAAAGTGACCTATGAAATACCTCATCTCTTTTGTAATCGGTGTATTGGTGACGGTGTCTTTTTATGAGCAGGACCTAGCTCCTGAAGTCAGCCGTGAGGCGGTTGAATCAAAGCTCACCAGCCAAATCCAAGAGATCGACTACACCTTCTACGATAACCTCCCGCAATCGAGTATTACGGTGGTGAGGGATGTTTATGACGCCGTTCTAAGTGCACCAGTGCAAGGTGGGGATGATGGGGTAGCGTCCCTTTACTTCGTGCAGATAGGGGCTTTTTCAAAGCTCGAAAACGCCGATCGTTTCAGGGCCCAGGCGTTACTGGAGGGCTATTTAAGTGCAGATATCTTTGTCGAGACGACAGGGGACATCCACCGGGTGATGATTGGCCCATTTGCTGAAAAGCACGAAGCCGAGCTTGCGATCGATTGGGCCAGCGGCAAGCAGTTCTCTGGCCTGTTATTAGCCAAGAACAAATAAAGATGATCGATTCAATATTTTGGTTTTGTGTGATGTTGATTCAATGGCTTGGCGAAGTCACGGGTCTGGGCTACAACTTAACGAATCTGGCTTTGTTTGTGGTTCTACAGCCAGCTTTGATTATTGTGTTTTTTATACTTTGGAGGCGAGAAGTTGGATAACGTTACAGGGATTAATGGCCTGTGCTTTTCCCCGGTCAGTTTCGTGAGATTGATTAACTGATGTGGGAAATCGTAGCAATTATTACCATAACCTACGGTCTATTTTCTTTTCTGAAGCGTCATATGGCTATGCGTCGACAGCTTAAGGAATATGTCGAAAATGATCTTTCGAAGCAAGAAGGTTGGCACGCAACTAAAAAGGTACAGGCGCTCGTTTCGGGAATCGAAAAAGGTCACGATCTTGAGCGGTTATCTGAAACACTGCACCATTCAGAGGCTTCAATAAGAGCAAAGCTTGTAAGCATGAAGCTTTATGACCGGTACCTAGAACGGCAGGTCGATGTTGGCGCAGTAAAGTTTGAGGATTGGCAAAAATTGCGACGCAAAATTGGAAAGGTTGTTCCCATTCGGGACGCATATCGGGTGGAGTCGAAAGAAGTGCCTACAGGGCCAGATTGGAAAATTGTACAAAGCCTTGCAACAAACTGGTTCGACCCTAGGCTCGAGCTTTGCGAAAGTTTCCATGCCTCACCTATTAGCAAACTGGCTGATCCTCGGATCCAACATAAGGTCGTGAAACATGTCGCGGCATTTTTGAATACAGCGGGCGGGCAGGTGTTAATCGGTTTTGGAAAAAAAGGGAAGCTAAAGGGGTTATTTGAGGATGATTTCCGAACTCTCCATCATTATCAAAACAGACTTGATAACGCGCTAGAGCAAACCTTAGGGGTGACTGCATCACCTTTTATTCGCACACATATGGTCAGATGGGGCAGTGAAGATGTGTGCATTATTGTTTGCGAAAAATCTGAATCTGAGATCGTGTGCGTCCATCGCCGTTACAATGAGATGATGGGTTATTCAAAATCCCAGAAACTCATCTACAGACGCGTCAACGCGATGTCAGTTCACGACGCGTTGTTGGTCAAGGCGTAGTCGGTGAATAAGGCGGTAAAGACGCCTTGCGATTTTACGATCAGAGGCGCGACCACACCTAACCTTACGTTCGACACTGGAGAGCAGGTTCAAAAGGTAGCGTAAGGCCTTGAGTTTCGAACGTTGCTTTGACACGCCTTCAGATGCCTCAGCCTACGACTGAGCGGTTCGCGGTGCATAAGCGTTACCAAGCCGCTTAGCGATTAACCAACTGGCCCGGCAATCACCGGTGTTGTAAGCGATGAACGTTTTAACATGGTTTTTTTCTGCTTCAGAGAAGTGTTTCCATCGCCGATGAGTTTGGCAAGCCTTGTCGATTTTTCGACAGACCTTAGCTGCTCCGAGCGCGAGCGGGGGGAAGGGTCCGCGATTAAGAAGAGCGCTACAGAATTCCTCTAAAGTTTTGTTCCGCGCTGTTTCTTCGGGGCCGAATGACTTTCGTCTGTTCGCATATCGTCGTGCAGGGGGCAGAATATTGTATAAAAGGGGTTCGATTTTCCGAAAAGTAGCTGTAGTCAGGTGATCTTTTAATGCAGTTTCCTCATAGATCGACCAATGGACAAGCCTTGAACCGCTCCGGGATGCGTCGTTGTAAAGGTTTTCAAAAAACGACTCGAATTCAACGACCTCTCCGCGGTCGCCTAGGTGATTGGCGACTGGCTTCCAATTCTCTCGAAATAAATGCGCGCAATACTGGCCAGATCGACCTGTGGCATTGGGTCTGAAGGTTCCAACCATATGCGGTTTCGGTGCGGATTTG
>Ga0206126_10006467_pt1 | contig 10359 bp, 10 predicted proteins | sample Helgoland_Spring_5_FD_148621 | JGI IMG/M metagenome (GOLD analysis project Ga0206126, IMG submission 148621) | Pelagic subsurface seawater microbial communities from Kabeltonne, Helgoland, North Sea - Helgoland_Spring_Bloom_20160412_1 | ecosystem: Environmental > Aquatic > Marine > Epipelagic ...
TTATTTTGCCTTCCGCTTCCTTCAGCCAGACCCTCACGGATCTAACCTTGCGTCAGCTAATGAACCGCTTCAATTCAGCTCATAAGGGACTTTAACCCTCTACTTCTACACCATGCTCGGCGCACATCTCCTTAATGCAATATTTGTGCCATTTTGTTCTTTATGTATTTTTTTGGCTTGAAATTGTGGAGTGTTAACTATTTTGCGCTTTGCAAGCACATTATTAAACTTTTTTCCTTTACTTGATTTTTCAGCTTTTGATAAATCTGATTTAATCTCATTGCTGATCTTATAGCTTTCATGTTTTGCAATATTTTGCATTCCTACGCTTGAGTAATCCATAATGCTACCTCACCTCAATTACCGCATCTAATGCACCAACGGACTTCATGTTATGTAATATATTGATAATATCACGAGGATATACTCCAAGCTTATTTAAGCCCGAAACTAATTCGCTCAAAGTGGCACTTTCTTTTACGTAATGCACCGACCTACCACGACGTTGATCTACAAAATTGGATACTCTTTCCTGAGTAGCTTCATCTGTATCTGGTCCATATTGTTTGCCAAGTTCAAGCTCACCAACATTAATTATCAAATTTCCTTGAGCAATTGCAACTGGTCTGATATTTACTTTATCACCAATAACAACAGTACCAGTTGACTCGTTAATTACAATTTTTGCTTTGTAATCTGGCTCTACCTTTAGCGCCTCTATTTCTGCTATAAATCCAGCTAAATCTCTTTGTCTATGTGATGGTACGTTTACAGAAATGGTAGCAGCATCAAGTGCATTGGCTATATTCCCTGTAATATTCTCATTAATAACATTTGCGACCGACATCGCTGTACCAAAATCTGGTGTATAGAGAGAAAATTTGAGATTCTTCAAATCCGTAAAGACAAAATCTATCTCATCTTCAACGATTGCAACACTTTGTATATACCCATTTGTTTCTATAACACTCTCTCTTGTTTTCACCTCGCCCGAGACTGGAGTAAAATTTGCAATAGAAATAGCACCTTGTGCAACTGCATATACATTGCCGTCTGCGCCAAGTAGTGGAGTTGCAAGCAAAACACCTTCCTTTAGGCTTTTTGCGTCTCCTAGCGAACTTACTTTGACATCAATCTTCACTCCACGTCTTGCAAAAGGAGGAAAATTTGCAGTAACAGTTACCGCAGCAATATTCTTAGTTTTTATATTTGCACCATGTACGTTAACACCCAAACGCTCTAAGAAATCCGTTAGCCCCTTTTCTGTAAAAACTGTATTTTTTAAATTATCGCCAGTGCCATTTAGCCCAACTACTAAACCATGACCTACAAGCAGATTGTCACGAACCCCTTCAACTGCAGCAATATCCTTAACTCTAGTTTCTGCCCTTGCAGCATTTACAAGCAACAAATTACTCAGAAGATATATTAAAATGATACTGTTCTTTAGCATTTACTCACAGGTTTAACATTTCGTAATAACGCTTAGCTTTTGCAAGATCATCTGGAGTGTCAACAGAGATAGGAACTTCATCTGAAAAGCATATCCCAATCTTCATTCCATGCTCTAAAGCTCTGAGCTGTTCCAAACTTTCCAGCTTTTCATAATGACCATGATCCAAATTAACAAATTTTTCAAGCGCATTACGTTTAAAACCATAAATTCCTACGTGATATAAAAATTCTGTTGCTCCATATGGCACGGGGCTTCGTGAAAAATACATAGCGTTGTGAAATTTATCAGCAACTACTTTCACGTTTGAAGGGGATTTCGCTACATCCATGCTCACTTTTGCTACTGGAGTAACTATGTCACTATCTGTGTTTTTCAAACGATCTATAATCGTGCTAATCAACTGATTATCAATAAAAGGCATGTCACCTTGTACATTTATTATATATTTGATTCTATTATTTTCATCTACCTTCTTAAAACACTCAAAAACTCTATCTGAACCGCTTGGGCAATTCTCATCAGTCATTATAGCAATTGCACCTGAAGACTTCACAACATTTGCTATTTCGAAAGAATCAGTTGCAACATATAAGTTATTTTTAGCAATTGGCATAATTCTCGAGATCACATGCTCAATTAATGATAGTTCGCCAATTTTGGCAAGAGGCTTTTTAGGTAGCCTAGTTGCTCCTATTCTAGAAGGTATAATGATTGCTACATCATGCTGCATTTTGTCAAATCTCCACTTAAATAATTATAAAATAATTGTTGACATGCTATAGTTTTTCTACGATAAAGTAAAATACCTTTGGCATGGTTGTTAGTCATTACTAACAATTTAATGCATCTCATTTATGAGCCCGTAGCTCAGCTGGTAGAGCACTTGACTTTTAATCAGGGTGTCCCGGGTTCGAGCCCCGGCGGGCTCACCATTTTCAGCCTTACTGCATGAATAATGTATATAGCGCTTTAACACTCTTAGATATTACGCAATATACTAAGCATAGTATCTCATTTCGATTCATACAACAAAGTCCATAACCTGCACTTATTGACGTGAGCTTATTAAAAAGCTACACTAAAATTAGTACAATTTAATCTTCTTGCAGAAAAATTATAATCCTTAACGGCAAAAGATTTTTTATCAAACAAAGAGTTAGAGGAAATACAGACAAATGGGCAAACGAAAAATGCATGGTGACCAAGAATATGTGGGCGAAAAAAATGTCATCACTAGTGAGCAACAATTTTTAGGAATATTCTTAGAAGGCTCAGTAAATATGTGTATGGACAAATATCGTAATCTATCACAGGATAAACCAGGGAAAACACAGAATCCGACCAAAGAAGAGTTCAAAAAAGATCTTAAAACAGAACTAAACTGCTTGAAAGATGATGTAAGAGGTGTTGACCAAAATAAGATTAACTCAATTACAACTTTGTTGGAAAAAAATCTTGATAGCTATGTAGATCAACTAGATAAACACATAAAAAAAAAACTTGATGACGCATCTGAACAAGGCGATAGTAAGAAAGACTATAATGAAACCCTAGATAAAGTTACTAGCGAAAACGATTTTATGAAAATATCTAATACACTAAGGGCATCAGATAACATTATGCAAGTCTCTAAGGATACTAAATGGAAAGATGCATCTAATCTATTCAAAAAAATGGGGAGAATAGGAGAGGTATTATCTAATTTTTGTGACAAAAAAAATGAACAAGCTAAAAAGAAAAACTTAGTCAAATCAATGGGAAAAAACATTGAGAAAGCAAAAGAAAAAATTGTAGAAAATGGTAAAATTTCAAGCCCTGTCATATCTGCCCACTCTCATAATAAACAGTCGCAAAAAGGGCAAAGCCACTAACTATAGTAGATTATCTCCTACCATTTTTTCTGGAACTACATATTTATCAAATTCTTCAGATGAGATTAGTCCAAGAGAGGTAGCCGCTTCCTTAAGCGTAGTTCCATCCGCAAAAGCTTTTTTAGCAATTTTAGATGCAGCATCATATCCAATATGAGGGTTCAGAGCAGTTACAAGCATTAGAGATTGATCGCGAAGCATGTTGATTCTAGAAATGTTAGGTTCAATTCCATCGATACAATGGTCGACCAAACTCACCATAGCATCACTTAGCAAATTGACAGAATGAATCGCGTTTTGAATAATCATCGGACGAAAAACATTTAGCTGAAAATGCCCATTCGCTCCCCCAACAGTAACTGCAACATGATTCCCCATCACTTGCGCTGCAACCATAGTCATTGCTTCACACTGTGTAGGGTTCACCTTGCCTGGCATGATAGATGAACCAGGTTCATTAGCGGGTAGATTGATCTCTCCTATTCCGCATCTAGGGCCTGATCCTAACATCCTGATATCATTTGCGATTTTCATCATGCTAGCAGCTAATGTATTAAGAGTTCCAGAAAACTCAACCAGAGCATCATTACAAGAAAGTGATTCAAACTTATTAGGAGATGTTTTAAATGGATATTTTGTAAAATTGGCAACCTCGCTTGCGAATTTCTCAGCAAAGCCTTTCCTACAATTAATACCTGTGCCAACTGCTGTTCCCCCTTGTGCAAGTAAATAGATACTTTGCATTGACGTATGAACTCTTGCAATCCCATACTCAATTTGCTTTGCATATGCAGAAAATTCTTGGCCAAGAGTCACGGGAGTTGCATCCTGCAAGTGTGTTCTGCCAATTTTGACAATTGACTTCCATTCATTTGATTTTTTCTTCAAGCTTTTGTGTATTTTAGTAAGAGCAGGTAACAGCTTTTTATGTATTTGCAAAATAGTTGCAATATGCATTGCTGTTGGAAATACATCATTTGAAGATTGACCCATATTTACATGATCGTTTGGATGCACTGGTAACTTTCCACCTCTCTTACCAGTTAGTTTCTCGTTTGAAATACCAGCTAGCACTTCATTCATATTCATATTTGACTGAGTGCCTGAGCCAGTTTGCCATACTACCAGAGGAAAATTATCGTCAAATTCACCATTAAGAACCCTATCTGCTGACTCTATTATTATATTTGCTATTTTTGCATCTAATGCACCAATATCCTTGTGAGTTTTTGCAGCACATCTTTTTAATATAGCAAGAGCAGATACTACCTCCTTTGGCATTCTTTGATTTGCAATTTTGAAATTCTCAAGTGATCTTTGAGTTTGTGCTCCCCAATAATATTTCTCTTCAACTTTGATTTCGCCTATTGAGTCTTGTTCAATTCTGTATTTGCTATTCATAATGATTCTTCAAGTAAAGTTATTTTTAGATATAATATATTCTACATCTCTGGGATTTTTATTTATCGATATGCTACTATCAGATTTTGTACATAATCTACTAATATAATGCTCACGACAATTGAACACATCTATCGGTGATTTTACATTACCTTCCAATATGTTTGTCTTTTTTTCGCACAGCACTTTTTTGCATCCTATTTTCTTTAATGTGATGGGATTCTCTTTATTCTTGGGAATGTGAAGATCAATAGAAGATTCTGGTGCAATATTTTCAGATATGATAGAAGATAAACAAATAAGCGCTCTTGCAATATGTGACTCGACATATAGTACTCCTTCCTCAAAAGATAACTTGAAAGCAACACCTGTTTCTTTAAAAAAATCTGTTAATATTTTTTTTACGCTAATCAAGCTCATTTCATCTTCTTCATAAGAAGTAGAGTAGGCGCTTCGGAAAAACTTTATACGGCCAGATAGATTCCTCACTTCTTGATCGAGAAGCGCTCTTGCCTTTTGTCCGATTATTTTATTATCATTATCAAGAAGCCCAACACAACTATCAATCGCACCAATAGAACCTGCCAAATCATGAATCAACTTAGCATTTAACGCTTGGGATAATTCAACAGATTTTGGCATTTTGATCCTTTCTTATATGTGGATTTGTCTACCATAGGCCTGAAGCACTGACTCGTGCATCATTTCTGATAATGTGGGATGAGGAAAAATACTATTCATTAGTTCTAACTCTGTTCCTTCCAATTCTTTTGCAACAACATACCCACCAATCAGCTCTGTAACATCACAGCCGATCATATGCGCTCCAAGTATTTCGCCTGTTTTAGCGTCAAAAATTGTTTTTATAATACCATCTCCAGAACCTAAGATCAAAGCCTTTCCGTTAGCATAAAAGGGAAATCTCCCTATTCTAATATCGTGCTTTGCTGCTTTTGCAGCTTCTTCTGTTAGCCCTACGCTGGCTATTTGCGGGCTCGAATATGTACATGCTGGTATATTATTTTTTTTAATCTTATGAGGTTTAGATCCAGAAATCACTTCTGCAGCGATGACCCCTTCGTGACTTGCTTTATGTGCAAGCCAGGGCGCTCCAGCAACGTCACCAATAGCATATACCCCCTCTTCTTCAGTTTGCATTAAATCATTAGTGACAATATGACCACGATCTAATTTTATTTTTGTATTATCAATACCGATATTTTCTGTATTGCCAACAATACCAACTGCCATTAATAAAATCTCAGACTTAAGACTTTGCTCTTTATCAGAATGCTCAAATGAAACTGTAACATCATTACTACTAGCTTTCTGGGACAACAATTTTACTCCCGTCTTAAACTTTATCCCTTGTGATTCAAAAGATTTTTGAGCCATTTTTGATATCTCATGATCTTCTGCTGACAAAATCCTATCAGCTGCCTCAAGCACTGTAACATCTACACCTAAAGCATTATAAAAAGATGCGAACTCTATTCCTATTGCACCTGACCCAACGATTGTCATTGATTTGGGCAAAGATTTTGGAACAAGTGCTTCTTTATAAGACCAGATATTTTTTTCATTTGGTTCAAACCCTTTAAGAATGCGTGCTCGTGCGCCAGTAGCAACAATGATATTCTTCGCCTTGATGGATGTTTTTTTATCATCATTCTTACTACTAACTGATATTGTCTTGCCACCTTCTAATCTAGCTTCCCCCTCAATCACTGTGATTTTATTTTTCTTCATTAATCCAGCAATGCCACTGGTTAATTTTTTTGATACATCACGAGAGCGATTAACAATTTTGCCTATATCAAATTTCACATCTTTCACAGAAATTCCATATTCTTCAGATTTTTTGATTTTTTGATATAACTCTGCAGACTTCAGAAGAGATTTTGTGGGAATGCAGCCCCAGTTGAGGCATATCCCGCCAAGATGCTCTCGCTCTATTAATGCTGTTTTTTGCCCTAGCTGTGCAAGCCGAATAGCAGCTACATATCCACCTGGTCCTCCACCTATAACAACAACATCAAAATTCTTTTCTTCCATGATCTATCCTTTCTTTAATCAATATTATAAGCTGACGAACATTAATATCGGAGATTCAATATATTTTTTAAATGCTGCAAGAAACTGTGCACCAACTGCGCCGTCAATCACTCTGTGATCACAAGATAGATTAACATCCATAATCGTTCTTGCTTCTATTTTATCACCTATTACGGCAGCTCTCTTGCTACCCATACCAACTGATAATATGCATCCTTGAGGGGGGTTAATGATAGCATTAAAGCTTTTGATTCCATACATTCCTAAATTAGAAATGCTAAAACCTCCACCTTGAAATTCCTCAGGTTTCAGAGCATTATCCCTAGCTCTTTTTGCTAGATCTTTCATCTCGGAAGAAATTTCTGTAATTTCTTTCATATTTGCATTGCGAATAACAGGAGTAATTAGCCCACCATCAATTGCTACTGCTACTGAAACATCCACATTATTATACATTAAAATTGCATCATCACTCCAGCTTGCATTAGCTTCTGGTACGTCCTGTAGTGCTTTTGCAGTAGCCAAAATTACAAAATCATTTACAGATATTTTCTTGTTCTTATCGTCGCCAAAGCTGCTATTTATCTGCGCTCTTACCTCAAGCGTTTGATCCATCATACACTCTATGGAGAGATAAAAATGAGGTATGGTTGTCTTTGACTCTAGTAACCTCTTAGCAATGATCTTGCGTATATTATTATTCGGTATAGTACGGTATTCTTCTGCGTTTCGTACAAGCTGATTGCTTTGTGGTTTTATAGATGCGCTAGCGCTACCATCTGCTGATATAACATCATCTTTTACGATCCTTCCATGAGGACCACTGCCAGTAATAGTTAATAAATCTATAGATTTCTCAAGTGCTATGCGTTTTGCTAAGGGAGATGCAAATATTCTATCTCCAGGGTCCTTAGTAGTAGAGTCAGTTTTAGGAGTAGAATCAACTTCTTCTATTTGTGATTTCTGTTCTTCTTTTTTACTGTCTTTTTCCTTTTGTGGTGGTTTGGACAAGCTTTGTTTTTCCTTTGAAGAAGAAGTAAATTTAGCAATAAATTCATCTATTTCTGATTTATCTTCATCTTCTTCTAGAAGTACTGCAATTAGAGAATTTACAGGAACTTCCTGAGTGCCTTCTGGGATAATAATTTTTGCCAAAATTCCTTCGTCAACTGCTTCCACCTCCATTGTAGCTTTATCAGTTTCAATTTCAGCTATTACATCACCAGCTGCAATTTCAACCCCTTCCTTTTTGAGCCATTTAGCAAGATTTCCATGCTCCATTGTTGGAGATAGTGCTGGCATTAAGATTTTTACAGGCATAATCTATTTTATTATAAGTTGTTTATTTTACGAAAAGTAGGTTATAGATCCTTATAGCAAGCTTTTTTTGCAGCTTCTACTATCTCGGAAACCGTTGGAAGTGACATTTTTTCTAGATTTTCAGCATAAGGAAGTGGTACATCCTTACCAGAAACTACTTCAACTGGAGCATCTAGATAGTCAAAAGCTTCTCGCATAACAATTGAGCTAATTGTAGCACCAATGCCAGAGAAGAACCATCCTTCTTCTACAACAACCATTCTATTAGTCTTCATTAGTGACTCAATGATTGCATGCTCATCTAAGGGTCTTATACTGCGAAGGTCTATCACTTCTGCACTTATCCCTGCTTCTTGTAATATATCAGCAGCTTCAAGTGCCATACCTACTTGAAGGGAAAATGCAAGAATAGTAACGTCAGCTCCTTCTCTTAGAAGCTTCGCTTTTCCAATTTCAATTGGCTCTACTACCTCTGGCACTTCAAACTTGTGACCATACATTATCTCATTTTCTAAAAAGATCACGGGGTTATCATCCCTAATAGCGCTAATTAATAGTCCTTTACAATCTTCTGCGCTATACGGAGCAACAACCTTCAAACCTGGAATATGCGAATAAATGCTTGCAAAATTCTGGCTGTGCTGCGCTCCGACTCGTGCTGCAGCGCCATTAGGACCTCGGAATACTATAGGGCAACCAAGCTGACCGCCTGACATGTAATTAGTCTTTGCGGCAGAATTTACAATCTGGTCAAAAGCTTGCATAGCAAAATTGAAAGTCATAAATTCAACGATAGGGCGAAGACCAGCAAATGCTGCGCCAACAGCAAGTCCTGCAAAACCATGCTCAGTAATTGGCGTGTCTATCACTCTGCCTTGTCCAAATTCATCGAGCAATCCTTGTGTTATTTTGTATGCGCCTTGATACTGCGCAACTTCCTCCCCCATGATAAGAACCTTCTCATCTCGTTTCATCTCTTCTTTCATTGCTTCTTGCAATGCTTCTCTCACGGTTATTTCAGGCATTTGATTTCTTATTTGAATATATCAGTATAAAGCTCACTCTCATCTGGAAGAAGTGCTGTTGTTGCAAATTCCTCAATTTCCGAAATTTGAGTTTTTATTTTTTTCTCTAAATTTTTCAATTTATCTTCAGAAAGTAAAGATTCCTTTAAAATGAATTTTTTAACAGAAGCGAGTGGATCCTGTTCTTTATATTCTTCTACTTCTTCTTTAGTACGGTATTTTGCAGGATCAGACATTGAGTGACCACGATATCTATATGTCTTGACTTCAATAATTACAGGACCTCCTCCACCTCGAACAAACTCAGTTGCTTGTAAGGCTGCGTTATATACTGAGTTAACATCCATTCCATCTACTTGAAAACCGGGTATACCGAATGATTCCCCTTTTTTATATAAGTCAGTCATAGCAGTAGAGCGCTTCAACGAAGTTCCCATGGAGTATTCATTATTTTCTATAATGTAAATTACAGGTAACTTCCACAAAGCTGCCATGTTAAATGCTTCATATACCTGTCCCTGATTAACAGCCCCATCACCTAAAAATGTAAAACATACATTGTTTGTCTTGTTATATTTCTCAGCAAATGCGATGCCAGTACCTATAGGCACTTGTGCACCGACTATCCCATGACCGCCATAAAATTTCCCAGCCTTGTTGAACATATGCATAGAACCACCCTTACCCTTAGAGCACCCAGAAGCTCTGCCAGTAAGTTCTGCCATAACATATTTAGGATCAATTCCAGACATGATAATATGACCATGATCACGGTAGCTAGTAATAGTGCTATCATCTTTTCTCTTAGCCATATGAATACCAGCGACTACAGCTTCTTGCCCTATATATAGATGACAAAAACCACCTATCATGCCCATTCCATATAGTTGACCGCATTTTTCTTCAAACCTTCTGATCAAAAGCATCTTTTCAAAAAGATTTGGGTACTCACTAGCTTTTATAGAATATTTTTCTTGCTCAAACATATAGGCTCAAATAACACAAAGTAAGACTCTTATAATAAGACATTGCTGTGCGTATTGTCAATCGAGTAGAGAGTTCCCTTGCAGAAACTCCCTCTCACACCACCGTACAAGCGTTGTAGCATACGGCGGTTTTAGACTTATATTTCACAAACTCCTCGAGAAGAGAGAACAAACCAATACCCTTGAACCAATTTAAATTTAGCGCCTTGTGAATAATAGGATTAAAAGATTTAACCCACCATCCT
>Ga0206126_10006469_pt1 | contig 10355 bp, 13 predicted proteins | sample Helgoland_Spring_5_FD_148621 | JGI IMG/M metagenome (GOLD analysis project Ga0206126, IMG submission 148621) | Pelagic subsurface seawater microbial communities from Kabeltonne, Helgoland, North Sea - Helgoland_Spring_Bloom_20160412_1 | ecosystem: Environmental > Aquatic > Marine > Epipelagic ...
AACATGGTAAACAACGCCACAATTAAAGCACTTAGTTTCAGCATGGGCAGGCATCCTCAGAAAACGCAAGGGTATCACGATGATATCGTTTCCAACGAGAACGGATTGGCAGATTGGAAGGATTGGCTGCAAGGGTAGCCATAGCGCCCCTGTAGTGTCGCCACAGCCTGACCACATGCCCACGTCATAAGCAGCCGTTTGCCGTCGCACTCGGCACATACCTTGACGCAATCTGCCAATTCTCAAACCGCCCATCGCTCAATAATGGACTCATTCAAAGTTAGAGCGTCCGTTGCCCGCCCAGTGCGGGCTTTTTTGTGCCTGACAGTTGGCGCTTTCCTCATGTTCAGGATAAAGTCGAGCTCGCTCAGGGCACCTTTGAGAGCTTTGTGAGGCAACCTGGTTATTTTCGCGATGATGTTGCAGGGCAGAAGTTCCGAACCGAGGACTACCTAATGCTTGACAGTAGGGTTCCCGATTTCGTTACCATTGCCAAAGCCGAGGAACTAAACATTGTATTTCCGGATTTAACACGGCCGTTTAGGGTAACCGACGACATCAAGTTTCCTCATAACAATCAGTCTGGCAGACGGGATGGTATGTCTATTGGTAATATCGATAAGCAGACCCGCGGCTTGATCAGGGCAAAGCACCGGTGGTTGTTCGATGAGGGTTTTTACAATGACTAACCCGAGTAGCATTGTAGATGGCAGTTATCCTCCAGGATTCAGAGGCACAACCCCTTTTTTCGTGGCCAACGCACTATTGAGCGATCGTGGCGCCCTGCGTGCGAGGCTGGAGGCCGACGGTTACCTGTTTTTCAAATCGGTCATACCGACGGATGCGCTTCGGACGGTGCACCAAGATTTTCGCTCCATACTAGAAACCCTCGAGGTGGTGCATGCTGAGTGTGGGGATGATCCTATGAAAGCCGCCTGCAAACCATTCAGGGAAGGTGAGCAAGCCTACTTTGATGTGCATGACCAACTTTACACCGTGGAGTCTTTTCACCGCCTAGTGCAGCACCCGGCCTTGATGCAGGTTGTTCGTGAGGTTCTTGGTGACACAGCATTCCCACACCCATTAGCCATTTTGCGCCTCATTTTTCCCGGGAACCTGCCAGTCACAACGCCACCCCATCAGGATTTCCCGAATAATCAGGGTTCAAAAAATCTCACTGCTGCCTGGATACCCCTAACCGATTGCCCTGCTCGGCTGGGCCCGCTGGCAGTACTGAGTGGCTCACACAAGTTTGGGGTTATGCCGTTGCAACATCATTTGGGGGCAGGCAACCGCGCCGCCAAACTTGACCCCTGTATGGACCAGTTGGAATGGCATGGAGGTGATTTTGAGCTTGGCGATATCCTACTGTTCTCTGCGCTGACGGTACACTCGGCGACTCACAACCTTGACCCAACTGCTATGCGTATCTCAGTAGATTTTCGCTATCAGGTAGAGGGTGAGCCGCTGACTGAGCAATGTTTGGAGCCCCATTTTGGCCGGTTAAGCTGGGATAAGATCTACAAAGGCTGGCAGCGGAACGACCTCAACTATTATTGGCGTGATAAGCGCTTCGACGTGGTGCCATGGGATCCTGCGTTGCAGCAAATATCTGAGAAAGACGCAGCCGCTGGAATGAAGGCCGCATTGAAATATGCCGTTGACCGTGGCGATCTGAAATTCGACATTAGTAGCCTAAAATAGACGCTTCCCAGTGATGCAGTTTCTCTAAATGACTGGTTGCCGGCATGGATCAGCAAGGTGTTAGAACAGATCCGTTCATTCGTCACGACATCCGCCGGTCAGTAGCTACTCTATGCGAAGAGCTGGAGTTCATGCTGTCGGGAGTCATCGACAGAAGGCTAGCCCACAAGTCATTGACTCCGTTTTATCAGGGCTGCACGCGAAGCAAGCTAGAGGTAATTGTTATAGACAATGGTTCCTCAGAGCCACCTAAGCGCGAAGGCTATAACGAGTTCGCACGCTTGGCTCGAATCATCCGCCTAGACGGAAACCCGTCCCCGGTTCATTGCCTAAATGTCGGTATTAAGGAAGTTAGCTTCGATACGATTTCAGTAATGATAGACGGCGCTCACGTCTTGTCTCCAAGAGTAGTTCACAATGTATCGCGTATCGTTAATACCTTCCCCCGCCTTGTCATCAGTGCACCGCAGTACACGATGGTAGATGTCTCGCAGAATATTTCAGACCCTGCCCATGCGTTCGAGAGAGAGTATTGATTTAGGGCGCATCGGCTGGCCTGCTACTGGTTATAGCTTATTCGACTACGCCATTGTGCCGGGCGAGAATGCCGATAAATATTACTTTGCATCGATCGAATCCAACTGCCTCATTGCAACTCGCCAGGCTTGAGAGGACTGCGGTGCCTACGGCGAGAGATTTAATGAGCCGGGGGCGGGACTGGCAAACATCAAGCTTTTTGAGCGTCTTATCCATGATATCGATAAATCAGTACGTGCTGCTGGAAGGTGAGGGCAGTTTTCACCAGAGCAATGGGGGGACGACAACCAGCGTAACTTCAGTTCAGCGCGATGCAAAAGTGAAAGAATATTATGAGAAGTACCGACAAGTGACTGGCAGGGAGCGTAACTTTTCTTTGCGCTCCTGGTTTGTTTTAGGTGATGTAAGTGCCGCCAACCGCACGGCCCCAACAAGCTCCGAGGACTATGGCAGGCCAAGAAATCCTGCCTTACGTCAGCTAGCCGATATTTATATCGCGCGTGCGCAGCAGCAAATATCGGGACCCGAACCGCGGCGCAGTGCCAGATGGCCCTAGAAAGCGGTTTGGACTTCGTCATCGTCGGTCGCGGCGGAATCCTGCACCACGATTTCCCAAACCGCGCCCTCGCCGACAGTGATTTTGTCATGGCGGACAAGATGATGAGTCCGGCAATCAATAAAAAGAGATGCAAGCCCGACTCGCGCCCCAAAAAGCTGGCTTTCATCAACCCAGAATAGCTGCGATTTTTAAAACAGACACAGCCTTCCTTCTTTATAACAACAGAGCCCGTTTTATCATTGGAGAGGGCCAGATGAATTTTTTATGACAAAGGCTTGGTTTCATTTACCCCCCGGACTTTTCTGTGCTACGTTTTTTTCGGGCATTTGGGCCCGTTGTTATTATTTTGGGGGTTTATTTTGAAAAAGATACTAATAGGACTGGGTTGTCTTTTCATGGCAACAAGCGCTTTTTCTGCGCATCACGAGGCCTCGGAGCCTCAGGTAGCTGAGCTCTTTGACTGCAGCTTGAACGACGGAGTCACCGCAGGTGACGTTGCTGCTTTGGGTGCCGGTGACTTCGCTGCATTCGCAGAAGAGCACGAACTGACCATGACGTCTTTTTTGTGGGAAGCAATTGCGGTGAATCCGCCGTTTCAAGAACCCGATGTGCGCTGGGTTAATTACTACCCAACCTGGGGCGATTATTTTAAGGGAGAGGCTTCCTGGCGAGAGCACGGCAGTAAGGTCGCCGCAAAGATCGACAAGCTTGTAACCTGTGCCAAACCCTCTACCTGGACCGTCCATACAGCGGGTGAAGAAGCGCCGGCCGCATCGGTAAAGCCGCTCTATATACGGGTTTGTAACCTCAAAGAGGGCAGTACCATGAAGAATGCGCTGGCTTATCGCAAAGCCGTTAACAGCGTACAGAATGGGCAGATTGAAAGCAGTGTTGGCAGCTATGTCTTCACTCCGGGCTTTGGTGCCTCCGGGTTTGATTACGCCGCAATGGTCACGGGTACACCTGAGGACATGACGGCAGTATTCGAAAACTCCCGCAATGGCTCTACGGCAGCCCTGCTCACCGAAGCCGGAATGACTGAACCCAGCAACTGCTCAGTCGATCTCCACAAGTCCCATATGATGGTGAACTAAGCGACCGGTATGACTTGGGGCCCCGTGCATGTTGGGGCCCCTCTCCTCCACGATATTGCGAGTCAGTTGCAGCAACCCGCCTCACAGCGCCCATTAAGGCGTTCAGCGCAGCACGATGGTGTCGTTCCCGCCCGTAAAAAAAGGAACTGGTGCGCACTGTTCATATTACCTGCCGCATTACTCTGCAGAGCTTGCCTTAGCGTCAATTTTTTGCATTAACCTTTGGGGAAAGTCGGTCATTATGCCGGCCAGGTTTTCTACATTTAGCATTCGATCCATCGCCTCGCTGTCATTAACCGTCCAAACGTGCACGCGCAGATCAAAAGCAGACAACAGAAAATCTACATTACTGTCATTGACCAGGTTTAAGTCCAGCCCATTGAGCGAATAGTTCTCTGGAATTTGTAAAAACTCACCGGCGGGGGCTGGTATTTCATAGGAATCATCGCCGCCAAATACCGCGAGCATGAGGGGCAACGCCTCAGCTTCAGAAAAGGCGGTCAAAATATCATCGTCCTGCAGTCGAAAATCTTTAATGATTTCGTCAGTGAATGATGCCACGGTCACACGGTCCTTCATGCGATATTCATTAATCAGCCGGGCAACTTCAACGCCGGTATTTAAATCTTCCTGTATGAATGAGCCCACGCCATCATTTTCCTCGGGCTTCAATTCAATGACGTAGTGCGCGTCAGGAAAGCGTTTAAACAAACTTTCTAAAGAAACGGCACTCAGTCCTTGGTCACGGTAGGGGAACGAGGCGCCGTCATCCTGTGTCCAATGGTAGCCTGCGTCGTAGCTCTCAATGTCTTCAAATGTTAGCTCAGAAATTCGACCGCAGTCGTTATGGGTAAAGTGTTTGTCTTCGGGTGCGGGGAGCTTATCTGGGCAATTTATTTCGTTGAAATCTGTTTTCCGATCGAGGGTAGAGTCGTGCATAACGATTGGTATGTTGTCGGCAGTTCCGTTGATATCGGCTTCAAAAATAATGTGAGGCCCAAGCGTTTGCAAATATTCATAAGCGACCAAGGTGAAGTCTGGACGTTCCCCTTGGCCTGCGCCATGGGCAATATTGAGAATGTTGGGCTGCAAGAATAAATCCCGATTTTGAGTTTCCGAGTAAAGAGCGAGGTTGATCAACGAATCGTTATTCTCAGTGATCTCAATACCTTGTGGATTACAACCTGCAGTAGCAGCACCAAGATCACAGTGATACGTTCTTGATAGATCAAAGCTGGATTTGTCTTCCCAATTGACGGACACCGCATTGTTGACGGCGAGCGCGATGCCGTAGTTGCCGACAGGCAGCGTAACTTCAAAAACAATGCCTTCATCAACATTGTCAAAGTTGACACTCGACTCATGGACAATGGATTCGACATCATCGTTGTCGAAAGCTCTGATGTGTAAATAACCTTCTGTTGGGCGTTGCTCGGGAAATAGTATTGCACTGCCGACTAATCGACCCGAGGGTTCTGGTTCTGGTTCGGGCTCTGGCGGTGCTACGGGCTGATTGTTGCTGTTGCCGGAGCATCCTGTCAGCAAGGTAATGAATACCGCAGCGTAGATCCAGTGACCGCCATGTTGGCCGTTGTTTTGGCTGTGAGCAAATGATTTCATTTAAGTTTTAAGACCCGATTTATGACAGTTATGACTTCGAGTTTATATGCGTCCAATGTTAATGTCCCGTCTATTGCGTCCTGGTGGAGAAGGCTGCATTTGCCTCGAGCGGAGGCTACTTGTGAGGGAACCTTAAAATCGTTTTTTAGCCATCTGCTATACGTCATCCCGATTCGAGCTACTGCCTTAATGGCTCTTACCCCTTCGAGGGTGCAGCCAGCGCCGCTAGTGCCCCACTGGCTCATCGTCAGTGCCTCTTTGACAGTAAACTGAGCGCTTGTTGGGTCCACGTAACACACCAGGGCTCCTGCGCCCTTGCTTTCATTTCAAGCTGTCAAAGAGTATTTTTGCTACTGAGGTTGAAACTATCGGATAGAGGTGTCTTTTTGATGTCTGAATTTTATGCATCTGGCATGACCAATGGCTAAACCAATGGCTAAGCGGGCCCGGGCTTAACCCCAGACCACCCAAGCGCGCAAGATAAGGAGGCTAGGTGACAGCCTGTTTTTCACATTTCGATCCACTGCTTGGCGGCCAGGACGCCGAGAATATGTTTCGCATCGCCGAGTCTTTTGGCAGCTTTGGTACCTATGCCGAAGAGGCGACCTCTGAGGGGCTCGGTGAAACGTTGCCCCAGCGCTTCGATGTTGGGCTCAACTACACTGCCAATGGGCTGGACGGACAGGGCAATCCCGATTCAGAACAAATGTCTGCAAGTCGCACCAATTATTTTCGGGAGACCTATGCCTATGGGGCTCAACTTCACGTGCCGGAAATTTCGTCTTTTATGAATAATGAGCAGCTTCAGTCAGCGGCTAGCCACATAGGCGGCTCTGAGTATGTTGTTCCGGCCATCGTGTATGCCAACCTGCTCATCCCTGGACAGGAACTGGCGATACATACCGATGTCCCCGAGTTTCGTGGTCTGAATCGCATGAATACACCGCAGTGGCTTTTGGTCTGCATGCACCACTCCGGGCTATTTGAACCATGGCGGGTACCCATCCTGACCTGTGTTTCATGGTTTGGAAGCGCTGATGGCGGTGCCTTTACGTTCTACCCAGAAGGCAGTGCCGGCCCAAGGAAGGCCATTTCGGCAACCCACAATACGGCAGTCTTGCTGGATACCGACTCTGTATTCCACGGCGTTGAGCGTGTTGTGCCGACAATACACGACCTGCCGGCCATAACCGGTGAGACCCGATTACACCATGCTGGCGATGATTACTGGCTGCTACAAGAGCAGGATCAAACCGTCGCTGAATACACCTGGCATGATTTGCGCTATTCAATTTCATGGAAAGGGTACTGCTTTGCCGACGCTAAGCAGCACGGTCTTTGGCTTGGCGGGCAGGATCAGCTCACGGTAACCGACGTATTGGCTCAGTTCGACAGCGACCTGCGAAGCAAGGGCATGGCAAATCTGTCACGGTTAGACGCCACTGAACGTGCTGGCGCACTGGTTGAGCAATACATCAGGTTTCCACGCGGGCTCAAGCCAGAGTCCTGACACATAATGCTCGCTACATCAGCAGCTAAGGGCTCGGCCCCAGACGCCCTGGGCAGTGAGTTGAGCCGCTCCCCGTTAGTCAGTCAGTGGGAACAGTGTTCAGGAATGGGGCAAGCCGGCGCCGTACAGGTGCCGCCAGTGTATTGGTCCAGGACGACAAGTTTAATGTGGAGAGCGAATAGGAGGTTCGATATAGCGTCAGCATTTTGCGTTTTTCATTGGTTAGATGCCCAAGCGAAACCCAAAATTTTAGACATCCGCTCTACGCAGTATTTGTCATAAAAAAGCCATATCTATAGAGCAAATCGGCTGTGCCTGAATTCTCGTCATGGTTTTATCGTGGTAGGCATCACTTTGCTAAACATTTTATAACGTGAGCTCGGTTTTTTTGCCTCATTTCTGAAGGTTGTGGTAGAACCAAAGCCACCAAGGGTGATGAAACTTTTTTGGAGGCAGATATGTCACCACAAATTCAATATCGGCAGGCAGCGCTGCCAGATCTTAAAGCTACGGCGCTCCTATTTGATCTATATCGGCAGTTTTATGGCTGCGAGTCAGATTTACAGGCAGCAGAAGCTTGGCTTACCAGCAACGTCAGCGAGCAGCGATCGGTGGTATTGCTGGCGGTAGATGAGGCCTCAAGCTTATTGGGGTTTACTCAGTTATACCCAGCCCTTTGCTCAGTCGATTTAGTGCGCTATTTCGTTTTATACGACCTGTACGTCGCTGAGACTGCGCGTCGAAGGGGCGTGGGTCGTGGTCTTATGATGGCTGCGAAAGATTGGGCACTGGCGGCAGGGGCGGCCCGACTCGATCTAGAAACAGCCCATGACAATAGGGGTGCTCAAGCCCTTTACGAAGGTTTGGGCTACGTCAGAGACGATGTGTTTTATAAGTACAGTCTTGAGCTGTCCTAGGTTTTTGTCGTTAATTGATGCCGGCACCGCAATCTGAGGTTGTTAGATTGATCACCGGATTAATTTGCGGAGGTTTAGGTGATGAGAAAATTCAATGTGTGGATGATAAGCCTGCTGTTACTCACCGGTGGGACTTGGGCGTTAGCAGATCAAGACAGGCGCGAGGATCGACGTGACGAGCGGGGTCGTTCAGATGAGCGCCAGGATCGCCGCGATTGTCGACAAGACGAAGGTCGTGTGGGTAAAGATAAGCGTGAATGTAAGCAAGACGAAGTGCGCGATGGTCCACGAGGCAATCGATAAGTCCTTTTGGGCAGATTTCAGTCTGCCCAAAACCTAAAACCTTCAGGTACAATCCGCGTCCTCAATAATTGATGGAGAAGCGCTGTGGACCTGACAAATAAAGTAATTGCGGTTACCGGTGGGGCGCAGGGGCTTGGCTTTGCGATGGCCAAAGGCATTGCTGAGCGCGGCGCTCGCTTAGCCCTGATCGACATGAACGCAGAGCCTTTAGAGCAGGCGGCGGCGAGCCTTCGCGAGTTGGGCGGCGAAGTTGTTACCTTTGTCGCTAACGTGGCCGATGAAGACAGCGTAATAGCGGCCTTCGACGGCATTATTGATCAGTTTGGAACGCTGCAGGGCCTCATCAACAACGCAGGTATTACTCGCGATGGCCTAATGCTCAAAGTTAAAGACGGTGAAGTCACCGATCGGATGAGTCTGTCCCAGTGGCAGATGGTGATCGATGTGAATCTGACCGGTGTATTCCTTTGTGGTCGTGAAGCGGCCACACGCATGATCCAAGCCCAGTCTGAGGGTGTGATCATCAACATTTCCAGCATCTCTCGTGCAGGAAACTTTGGTCAGACCAATTACTCGGCCACCAAGGCAGGTGTTGCGGCCATGGCGGTCACCTGGGCCAAGGAGCTGGCGCGCCACAATATACGCACCGGCGCTATTGCACCTGGGTTTATGGCTACCGAAATGGTTGCCAGCATGAAGCCCGAAGCGTTAGAGAAAATGGCTTCAGGTATTCCTCTTAAGCGGTTGGGTGAACCTGCTGAAATCGCTCAAATGGCGGTCGCCATTCTTGAAAACGATTATATTTCAGGACGGGTTTTTGAGGTGGATGGTGGTTTGCGTTGGTAGGTTGAGACCTGCTGTCTTAGAACTTTGACCCGTTAGCCCCAGCGCTGTTTGGGGCGTCACGCCGCTGCAATAACCCGCTTTGGCCTACTTGTAATACGAGTAGGGGTGGGTTCTGGTAGGAATTCGCCGTTGTTTTGACAGGGGCGCACTGGTTCAGGCCGAGTCGTTGCAGGTCGAGTCGTTAATTGTGCCGAGTTGTGTGGTCGAGTTGTGTGGTGATGGGGCCGGCCTCTAAAGGTCGTCTTTATAAAAAGTGGTCTAATGGCGTTTTTTTAGGCAAGCCGCTTTCGTAAGTCGTTACCCTGTCCCCGAGTTGTCTAAAAGACGCTAGCAACAGCGCTACGCCTCAAAATTTAACGAATATCTGGAAAGTTTCCTCGAATTGTCCACTGGGCGTCACGGTAGTCGGTATTTTATGGGGCGGCGGCGGTTTCCCTTTTACCTAAAATTTAGAGTTTTAGGGACTTTTAGCGGCCTTGAGAGGGCATAGCCGCAGCGCGGAAACGCCCTGATGGCGGCCTAATTCCCAGTAATTTACGGCCATTGGGCCATGGGTTAAGTGGGATCCCTGTGTGAGATCCCGGAGGTGAAGTAGCAAACTGGTGAATTTATGCAAAGGTAACCGTTGACAAGGGCAGCCCACATCCCGAGAATATGCGCCCTTCCGGAGGGGTTCCCGAGTGGCCAAAGGGATCAGACTGTAAATCTGACGCGAAAGCTTCGGTGGTTCGAATCCACCCCCCTCCACCAAGACGTAGGCGTTTAGGGGTTGGATCGGGACTCAGGAACGTGTGGTGTGAGGCCGCGGGGGGAATGAGCTGCGGGTGTAGTTCAATGGTAGAACCTCAGCCTTCCAAGCTGATGATGCGGGTTCGATCCCCGCCACCCGCTCCACAGACAATTAGGTACGAAGGTTGTTGCTCATATAGCTCAGTCGGTAGAGCACTTCCTTGGTAAGGAAGAGGTCACCGGTTCAAATCCGGTTATGAGCTCCAGTTACAGTAGGGCGGCGAAGTCGCTTTATTGAGTGGTAACGCGAGGCGAGAGAGTTCGCTGAGTGTAATTAAACGTAGTCAAGGCGGACCAATAGGCCCCGTACTGGCTCACTAGTGATCAGTGTAGATAGAGAGTGTCGACATGGCGAAGGAAGCATTTGAGCGTTCGAAGCCCCACGTAAACGTGGGCACGATTGGACACGTAGACCACGGTAAAACGACGCTTACAGCGGCGCTGACACGTGTGTGTTCAGAAGTATTTGGTGGTGA
>Ga0206126_10006470_pt1 | contig 10354 bp, 9 predicted proteins | sample Helgoland_Spring_5_FD_148621 | JGI IMG/M metagenome (GOLD analysis project Ga0206126, IMG submission 148621) | Pelagic subsurface seawater microbial communities from Kabeltonne, Helgoland, North Sea - Helgoland_Spring_Bloom_20160412_1 | ecosystem: Environmental > Aquatic > Marine > Epipelagic ...
AGGATGGTGGGTTAAATCTTTTAATCCTATTATTCACAAGGCGCTAAATTTAAATTGGTTCAAGGGTATTGGTTTGTTCTCTCTTCTCGAGGAGTTTGTGAAATATAAGTCTAAAACCGCCGTATGCGACAACGCTTGTACGGTGGTGTGAGAGGGAGTTTCTGCAAGGGAACTCTCTACTCGATTTGACATCATAGACGAATCAGAAGTAACTGACACTATAAATGAAGCCCCTCTTTCAGAAGCTGGCAAGTCCTATAACAATCTCTCTGCTACATATAAAGCAGTTAGCGACGCTTACAACCTAACAAGCAATATTGCTACATATGGTCCAAGTGTTATCCTAGCTACAGATGTCGCAATATACGGACTTCAATTTGCAAATTACTCTAAAACAGCAGCGATGCTAGGCTACGCTCAAGTAGGCATGCAGTGCGGGGTATATCTTGCTACAGCTCATCCAATAGCATTTACAGCTGCCACTATTGCATTATCTAACCCAGATGCAACTCTGAGACTTGCCAAGAATACCTTGGATGCATCCAAGAATCTTATCAACGGAACATTCTATAAAACTAACACAGATGATAAATCTACTATTGATGATGATGTCGCAAGCCAAGTAAATACAGAAATGAGTGATAATAACTCAGATATTGATGATAAATTTGAATTCGTAGATAAGGAAGAATTTGATAAAAATTTTGATTTTGGTGATATCAATGATGAATTTGCAATTGTAAATCATAATGATGATCTTGAATTTGAATCTAATAATATCCAATTATCTGGAACAACAATAGTAGAAAACTACTTTTGATAATTACTTAAGTTAAATATTGAATTAAAACCTAATAGATTGCATAAATCTGTTAGGTTTTTTTATACTTGATATATAGTTAATTTATTTTGAATCGGGATGTCGTTATTCTTCGCTCACCTATTATTTATAGGTGGAGTTAATAATGAGAATTCATCAACTTGTCATTCCGTAAATCCGAGTATTACTATACGAGAATTATACGGGATCTCTATAGCACGGAAGCTAATTCTTTAGTTAAGAGATGCTAAAAGAGAGAGAAGAATTAATAAAAAAAACCATTGTCTATTAGGTTAAAAAAGATTTGTCTATAGCTATTCTAAAAAACACCTAAAAATTCACCTTCAACTTTAAATATCCCAAATGACAGCTACCCACCGCCTCACTCTGTTTCTTTACTTGAATAATATGCTCATAACCTATACCCAATTCCAAAGCACTTGACACAATGTTTAAACCAACACCAAATTTCAATTGCTCCTTGTTGTTATTTACATCCCAAGACAAGATTTGTGCATTTATGAAGTTACTCACTTGCACTCTGCTCCCTTTTTTCCATAGACTACGGAAGTAGTCCACCTTCAGCTCTGGGATTAATGATAAACTGCTGTTATTAGACAAATCAGCGAATAACTCTACTCCCGCACCTAACTGCAATTCTTGATTATTGTTTCTCGGTATTTTAATAAAATTAGATTTATATTCTTCAAAGTTAATATCATTATAAGAGACCTTAACTCTTGGAATAAGAGATACAATGTTACCAGAATATAGCAAATAGTTAGCAACTAACGCCGAATTAATAAAATTACCATTTTGTTTGTTGAGTGGTATACTGTTAGTAGAATCTGTAATATCTCTAATTAGCACCTTTCCATAAGAAACATTACCATTTATCACTATCTCATTACTCACGTTACCACTACCATATATGGTGAATATATGTGCATCTGTTTTACTTGTATTATTCTGAATATGCGATGAAGATTGCATCTCAGCACTTCTTTTAGATTTCATACTCTCATATGAAACACCAAATACAGCTTCTTCTCTTACTCTAGTATCAATACCTATAGTAATACCATAGAACTTATTCTTTATACTTGATTTATAGCTTAAATTTCCATCTTGAATTACATTACTTTTCATCTTTTCTATACCAGAACCAGTGAAGCCTTTGATCCATATACCATACTCTGGCACTTTATCACCAGAAGATAAACCTTTGTTATTTGATGATCTGTTCAAATAACTCAAGCGGTCATTAGTTACACTACTAATATTAGTAATAATGCTAGTAATTTGATCTTGACAAGAACGTATGTTACTTGATGCGACTTCCAACTCTTTTTTTACCAAATCAACACTAAACAAATCGCTGTTGGAATCTTTTAGAAGGAGATAAAAATGAGATTGTCGAATAGATTCCGCATCATTTATCTTGGATAGTATATTTCTTAAATCTGCTTCACTCAAATTGCTTGTATTTAATTCTGCTATTGTGATTAAATTCTCTGCTGAAAAAGCCCCGCAACTACTTCCATCTGTTTGCTGATGAACTTGTAAATCTATTATCTTGATTGACGGATCAATAGCGCTAAGTACATTAGCAAGTAATGCACTATTTTCTTGCATTGTAATTGGTGTTCCAAAAGGGTCATTATATATGACTTTAAGAGTGCCATCATCACTGCGTTTAATTGCAAGTGCAGCCCAGTGATTACTAAAATTCACCGGAATTAGTGCAGAGCCCAATGCCTTTGCTTCATTTACAGAGCTACGTACTATGTCAACAAGTAAATCGTTGTCCTCAAAAGGAATCGCAGGCGCTATATAATATTTTTCTTCATCCAATCTATTTTCTAGGAGTGCCCCAATATCATCATCGCCATACCAATATCCAGATTGAATTAGATTAGATGGGTTTACAGCAGCAAAAGCTGTATTAACGCAGGTAGATAAGTGCAGAAAATATATTATGCCTAATATCCTAAGCACTATTTTTAATGCATTAACTGTCAAATTTTGCATACTACCTTGCCCTTCCAGAACTCAATTGCATCTCTCGCTTTTATAAAAAGTTGATTAAAAATTATAAATCTTCGCTTATTGTATATAACTTCCCTGGAAATAACAAATATTATCCACATAACTAATTAACAAATATTAATTAACTATACGTGTAAACTCTTTAGGTAGTTTTGACTCAATTGCAATTTTTTTATCAAACATCTCATGATTTATTGTTATGCTTTTAGCATGCAACATCATTCTGCTATGTTTTTTGCCACCATACTTTTCATCACCAAAAATAGAACATCCTAATAATTTGCTATGAAAGCGTAATTGATGCATACGCCCAGTCAATGGTTGAAACTCCACAAGAGACATATTATGTGACGACTGCAGCACTTTGTACTGAGTCTTTGCGATCTTTCCACCATCACTTAGTTCTTTTACTATTTCAAAAATACCAGACCTATCTTTGCCGATATTATTTATCAACGTTCCCTCAAGACTATCTGGGCATCCGCATATGACCGCTATATATGTCTTCTTTATTAACCCTTCTTTAAACGCATTTCCAATTTTTGCAGCAGCTTGACCATCTTTTGCAATTAGTAGTGCCCCGCTAGTTTCTTTGTCTAATCTATGTACAAGCTTAAAATCAGTGCCTTGAGTACTATTGATATATTGCAAAGCATCATCTATGGAGATAGATATCTTGCTCCCCCCTTGTACTGCAAGACCTGCTGGCTTATCAATTGCGATAATATTTTCTGATGAAAATAAGAGATAATCTGATAATAACTTATCAGCAAGTGAGACTATATTCCTAGAAAATGATTTTTTATTATCATTAGATTTACGATACTGATCTAAATTTTCACATCTTATATTAATAACATCACCATATGAGATACGAGCATTTGATTTTGTCTTTTTTTGATTTAATTTGACCAATCCTTTTCTAAGTAGTTTTTCCAATATACCTTGAGTTATGTTTGGATATATCCTACGCACGAACCTGTCTAGCCTAACAGGCTCTTTAGAATCTACTATTATCTTCTCATCCATTATTCAATATTACGCAAATTTAATTAAAAAATATGACCATAACAAGCAGGATAGCAAAACTATTGCTCCAATCTGGTGAAGTAAAGCAAAGGTTATCGGCACATTGTAAATCAAAGTTATCACGCCCAAACATAGTTGAAGAATCAAAGAAAAGAATACGGTAAAAACAGCGAAAAAAAACTTATCATTACCAATACGCATAGCTTCTCGAAAAAATAAGTAAAGGAAAAAACATAACAGATATGCTACTATCCTATGCATAAACTGCACGAATACTGGATCGCTAAAATTTACCATACTCATATTAAACACAGATAATTCATAAGGTACGAAACTATCCCCCATAAGAGGAAAGCTGTTATAAACAAGACCAGCATCTAATCCAGCAACGAAAGCGCCTAACATTATCTGTACTAATAGTAAGAATATAGAAATTTCACACAAAACACTTACAGGGCGTAGAGACACATCAGATGGCAATAGCATAATATCAAAAGAATTTCTCATTAATTGCCAGAATATTATAATATATAAAAATACTGCAAGCATTAGATGTAATGCTAGCCGGTAATGACTCACATAAGGATTTGATACTAATCCACTTTTTACCATATACCACCCCATTGCCCCCTGAAGCAGCAATAGCAACATTGCAAATGTATATTTAGGAATTTCTTTATGCTTAATTTTTCTACATATAATAAAAATAATAAGTGGTATAATGTACAGCAATGTGGTCATTCTACCTGCAAGTCTATGAATAAACTCTAATAGATAAATTAACTTAAATTTATCAAGACTCATTCCTATATTATGCTTTATATATTCTGGAGATTGTTTGTATTTCTCAAATTCTATATTCCAATTATCATAATCAAGAGGTGGTATTATCCCTGAAATAGGATTCCATTCAGTAATAGATAAACCAGAATCAGTAAGACGAGTTAATCCTCCTATAAAAATCATTGCAAGAATTGCTATACACATCGAAGATAACCAGATCGTAACTACAAGATTTTTTCTACTATAACCAGAAACATCCATAAAAAAAGACTCAAAATTTTTGAATGAAATCATAGCCAATGAAACAGAGAATGTAAAACTTCAAAGATTGAAGTTTTGTTGGTATAGTCAATTTAGATGAAAACAGAGCTTGAGCACGAGGAGCGAAATCTATAAATAATAGGTGACCAAAGAATAATCTTTACAATCGTAAACGACTTTCTCTCCAGCGTCTTTCCGCACGTGATCTCCCCTCCTCATTGTCATTCCGTAAGCGACTGCTAAGGGAGCTATACGGAATCTCATAACAAGCAGAAGAGTTAACCTCTATCCCTAGAGATCTCATATAACTCGCAAAGAGCTCGTTTATGAGATGACAAGCTGAGGACCTTCACCCCTACTGTCTTTCCGCACGTGACCTTCTCCTCACCCCCGCTGTCTTTCCGCACCTGACCGCTAAGGGAGCTATACGGAATCTTGTATAATTCTTTAATATAGGCAAAAAAATAGGCAAGTAATACTTCTTGTACTACTTGCCTATTCTCGTTTTCTCAAAAATCTTATGATATTCAATAGCTATTGAATATTTCTACAGATTAATCTTCAGCTGAAGTGATCCTTGATGACCCACATATTTTTGTTTAAAATGTAAGTTATATAGCGCATTCATTTCAATGTTCTTATGCTCAAGAAGCACACCAAAACCTATATTACCAGACATATCCGTATCTCCTTTTAGACTAGGCTCAGATTCAAGATAATTATCCATCCAACCAAATTTCGATTTTACATCCGATAGTTTCTTTGACATTACCATTTTTGTACCAAGTACACAAGATGCATCAGAGTAAGAATCCTTAGAGAATTCCATGTTATATATTCCAACCCCAGACTCTTTATAAGCACCATTTGTATAATAACCATATTTTAGACCTAGGCTTGATACTACCGCAATTGTTTCACCCGTAATGTTGTAGCTCGCCGTAAGTTCTGCATTATAACTAGTATTCTTAATCTTAGACTTAGCAGTTCTTGACTCAGAGTCAGATTTTCTTGGCGCTTTGCATTAATAGTACTCTTGCCCAGAGAAACTGCTGCATTTAAAGATAAATTATCAGTAATACACTGTCTTCCATAAATAGATGCAACATTACTGTTTATGTCTAACTTATTACCATCCAAATTATCTTTGAATTTTATCCCAGAATTAACACAGCTATATGCAATTCCGATCATTGTATTATTTAGAGCTGCCCATGATTATCATGCTGCTTGTTGCAAGCACGGATAGTTTTGTTAAATTTCTTTTTATCATAGAATAACCTCATTTAAATATATAAATTATATTAACTAATAATTAACTATTTGTCAAGTTTTTCAACTTTACATTAATATCTTTTAGTTATTTGCGTTTTCTACCACATGTATAACATATACTTGCTTAGTTATTCAAGCTAATTATATAATTAGCTTTCACTAAGGTATATTTAAATTTGGTAATTTATATTAAGATTGTAATTTACATGACTCTCTAAAAAATTTAGAAGATTGTTACACCCAATGTAATTCATGTAAAAATTGGCGCATCATTATAACGAAGATCCCTTCAGTCTTTCATCTCGCATGCGAGTGATGTTGCCTACACGGCTATTGAGCACCTAGAAAACGAAGTCATCGGTGTAAATTCGAGTATTATTATCTGAAAGTCCTCAACCTGTCATCTCGTAAATTGGAGAATTACTATATGAAAGTCCTCAATCCGTCATCTCGTAAATGAGCATTTTGCGAGTTATACGAGATCTCTAAAGTACAGAGCTTAATTCTAGCGATAGGAGATTCCGTATAGCTCCCTTAGCAATCGCTTACGGAATGACTATGGATGGGGAGAAAGTCGCTTACGGAATGGCAATGAAAACAAGATTCGCATGCATAATAACATAAGATGAATCGTTTACGGTTTATTGATGGCTGTGTGCGGACTTTCTAGGCTTTTTAGAGCCGTGCAGGCAACTCAGCCTGTGTTTGTAACCTCTCTTATCACCACTTGGCATGCTTTATGCTTTCATTCATACGAAAAGTAAACTTACATGCAATATTATGAAAGTAGTTTTAGGTCATGTTTCATCTGGTAACTTACCTCATAATAATAGGGTTTCTGGTGATGACAATTTGACCAGTGATTTTCAAAAGTTGCTCAATAGAGAGGGAAAGGAGAACAAGCAGGAAAATATAGGTCATCTGGAAACAGAAGAAATATCTGAAATAGCACATAAATCTGACTCTTTTGAAGATGAAGACCCAGAATATTGTCAAATTCTCCTTAGAAACTCCGCTGATTTTGAGATTTTTTCCTCAAGTTTTGTTAAATTAGAGAAAGAAACTTTACCTCCTAAGGAGGTTATACTCAAAGCAGAAGAAAATGACTTAAAGCAAGAAAAAAAGATATTCATTGTAGCATTAATAGTACCCCCACAGCAAACATTGCTTCATTTGCCAATGTAAGCAAATATGCAGATTTAGATGAAAGTGATTTACCATCACAAGGTAAGTTTGAAAATTTTTCTCATTCTAATGAGATCATTGAGGAACCTATCGAAAAAGAATTAATGCGAGATAGAGTGATAGATATCCTTGATATGGATGTACATGATATAATCCAGCAAAGATCCCAATTAGGGTTGCAGAACAAATCTATGATTGATCATCAAATTTTTAGTAATGAAGAAAATATTGTCCCTAAAATAGATATGGAAATTCCCATAAGTGACAAGAGTCTAAACATTCCTGGCAAAAATATTAAAAACTCAGACAAAGGTGACTTGCAATTAGATGGGATAACCCTCATCAGCAATAATTCACTACTTGCTGAAACCAGCTTAGATGTAGGAACTACTTCGCCTAGAATAGATGAAAATATATCAAATATAGAAAGTCCAGAAATGGACAGTTTTCAGACGCAAATAACAAGAAAGAATAATGTAAGTAACAATGATACATCGCTTGAAGAAATAGCGGATATTGATGAATTAATGTTAGATAAGATAATGATACAAAATCATAATAAGGGTGCGCTAAAAGGCGATACAACAATAGTTGCAAAAAATCCCCTAATAGAAAAACCGCATATGCAAGTATCTCTTGCTATAAATGACCTAGTTTTGTCTAATAAGAAGGAAATGACAATAAATTTATTTCCAGAGACTTTAGGCAAAGTGGAAGTGAAAATTATATCTTCAGTATCTGAAATAGAGATGAGTAAGATAGAGGTTATAAAAATTACAGCAGAAAAAAGGGATAGTTTAGAAATTGTAGAAAAATCTAGAATTGATATAGAAAAATCTTTAAAAGAGGTTGGATCTATGAAAGAAGGATGCTCCATTGAGTTTGAAATGAATAAAGGTAATTCTGGTGAGGGCAATGAGGATGCATATTTCGACAGTTTAGAAGAGAGAGTTAATTGGATGAGCAAATTTTCAGATGTTATTTCTAAAGGAGATGGTTTAGATCATAAAGAAATCAACCCTAAGAATGGAACTAATAATATTGTAAATAAAATAGTATAAAAATGGCAGATATAGATAATAGAAATAATTTACAATTTAGTCATGTTGATGATTCAAAGAGCAGCAAGAAGAAACAGTCTCCTATAGTTTCTGGTGATTTTAAAAAATTTTATAATAGCATGCAGGCCGAGAGAAAGAGTGTAGATCAGCTAAAGCGTGGTGGCGGAATAGAAAAAGCGCTATCTGCAATAGAGGATGCAGAAAAATTCGCAACAGCTCTTCTGCTTTCAAGTGCAAAACATCCACCTCTTTTGAACGAAGATGGTAGCGGTAGTAACCAGGCTTCTGAGATGATGCAAACCGCTTCTGGTATTGCTGGTATGCAAGCAACCAAGGCTAATTTGTTATCTCAGCAAGAATTGATTGATGCTCAAAAAAATCCAGCAATTGACTTAATGTCTCTAAAAGGAAAAATGGTCGATTATGGTAATAGCATAAAAGATTTTTATGGTGAGAAAGTAAAATATGACTACAACATTTCTCATAATAAAGATTTATCAAATGTTACTATCACAAATAAAATAACTATTTATGACGAGAATAATAAGGTAGTTAAAAATGTAGTCCAAGCGGGCATGGCTGGTAATAATAGTTTTATTTGGGATGACGCTGATAATTTAGGAAACGAAGCATCATATGGAAAATATAAAATATCAATAGAGTCCATGGGGGAGAAATATGTTGATGGTAATCAGGTATCAATGTCACTTACTCCTGGCATTACTCTGTCTGGAGTTGTTGAGAAGATAAAGGTGGAAAGAGGCACTGCAACTGGAGTTGTGATTAATGGCAATGTTATAGCTAGAAATCAGATCACAGATGTAAGAGATGTTGAGAAAGATAATACAATCACCACATTAGATGCAAGTTTAGTAGGTAAGGCTGTAGAGCTTGATTTTGCACGTGCTAAAATCATATCAGGTAATATGGATGTATATTTTAATAATCATGTAGAAGAATCAGGGGATCTGAGCGTAAGAATCTATGATGACAAAAATAAATGCATCAAAATTTTAACCAGTGAAGACCCGGTAAGAACTGGCGTAAATAAAGTATCTTTCGAAAATGTTGGTATTAAAGATGGAAATTATAATATTAGAACGTTTGTAAAGAATATTGAAGATCAAGATGATATCAAGATATCAGAATTAAATCATAAAATGAAAACAATAGTACAAGCTGTTAATGAAAGAAAAGGCAGTATCACTTCTGAAGATAATCATTCATTCTCTGCTTATAATATAGATTCTATAATTAAGCACGAACCAAACCAAGTAGCACCTCCACCAATTGTAGTCGAAGAAGAGAGATAAGAAGATTAGATGTATTTTCTGCATCACATCATCTCCGTGTAAATTTGAGCATTTATATGTAAAAGTCCTACACCTGTCATCCCGTAAATTTGAGTATTACTATACGAGGACTATACGGGATCTCCCTAAAGTATTGAGTCTGGCTCTGCCAATATGAGATTCCGTATAGCTCCCCTAGAGGTCGCTTACGGAATGACCCAGGGGGTAAAAATCACTTGTGGAACGACAACCCTACTGTCATCCCGTAAATTTGAGTATTACTATACGAGGACTATACGGGATCTCCCTAAAGTATTGAGTCTGGCTCTGCCAATATGAGATTCCGTATAGCTCCCCTAGAGGTCGCTTACGGAATGACAGTGGAGGAAAAGGTCACATGCGAAATGAGCATTAAGATAATTATCAGGCACACTACATAATTGAGCAATCTAAGATTGCATTAATTGCTTAGAGTAAGCGTCAATTTCCCTGCATCTAACAAATCTAAAAAACTATGATATAGAATCTCTCTTAACAAAATAAGAGGAGGGTATGTCAAAAGAAATATTAAATCACACTGAATCAGAGTGGAAAACATT
>Ga0206126_10006471_pt1 | contig 10352 bp, 7 predicted proteins | sample Helgoland_Spring_5_FD_148621 | JGI IMG/M metagenome (GOLD analysis project Ga0206126, IMG submission 148621) | Pelagic subsurface seawater microbial communities from Kabeltonne, Helgoland, North Sea - Helgoland_Spring_Bloom_20160412_1 | ecosystem: Environmental > Aquatic > Marine > Epipelagic ...
TTATACAAAAGTTACTAGTAAGGGTGAAACACAAGTTTTAACAAAACCAACACAGGTATTAAAGGATATTAAGCAAAATGTTGCTGAGGTAAACAACGGCACTTTACCACAAACACCACAAGCTAAGCAAATAGCAAGACAATCGTCGGATATTGTTATATCACAGACAGCTAAACAAACAATTTCTAAAGAAGAAATTGAAGCTATTGTTAAAAAAATAAAATATCATGAAGAAGAAGCAGCTGAGGAACTGGAGTTTTTCGGCGACGATTGGGAGAGCAGAATATCTGCGCGAAAACATAAAGATGAAGCAAACCAGCTTAGAAATCGTTTAAAGCAAGCACCGGTAGAGGCCGCGGCACTCAACCAGGCACGCAAATCGTTGAGCCTTCCGACAGTTCCGCAAACTCCACAAGTTACTACACCACATACTCCACAAGCTAAGCAAATAGCAAAACACGGTACGGTAGAAATGCCGAAGTATCCAGACATACCTTTATCTGCTATAGAGGGTAACACGGCGGCTATTGATGCTTATTTTACGTTAACTGACGCTTGGGACCACGCATACCAAGCTGATAAAGGTACTACAAAATTACTTCGAATTCAAGATTATAACGAGCATCTAAAAGCATTTAGCTCGAAGCTTCCTGAGATAAGTAATAAGTATCTCAATACATCACAAACTCCACAAGTTACTACACCACAAGCTATACTTAATACTGAAGAGTCGAGAAGTATGAGAGGGCCATCAATTCTCGAGCGAACCGGTAACGGTCAGACACCTTCATTAAAGAAAGCAGAGGTAAAGTTGCCGGCAGCATACCACCTTATACCAGGTAAAGCCGTTAAGTTTGGCGGTAAAGAGTATGGTGTAAATACACCAGAGTATAAGGCGGCTGCTGGTGTTGAAACACGTGTTAAACAGGCTCGTATGTCTCGTTTAAATAAACATGTTAGTACTTCACCTATTGTTACAAGTATACAAAGTAAGCTGAAACCTGATGTCAAACCACGTAGTAGAGTTGCAAATGTTTATAATGCTAGTGGATTTTACTCACCATATAAAGGTCGTAGATCACTAAGTAACGTTGACAATCGTGAAGCAAATAAGACCCCCGGCGCTGCACAGCCATGGCAAAAGACATATTCAGTATCAAAAGATACAAGTCAGTACGCCACAAATAATATCTATAAACAAGAAGCAAGTAAATCAGATACCGGTATAGCTACTATGTCTGGTTTGTTGAATAAACACTATACAGAAATAAAAGATATTAACGCTCAGCTTTATACAGCTGCTATTGATCAAGTAGAATTGCTTAGAATTATTGCAAATAATACTAGTACTAACGGCGGTACGGGCAATACTACCATTATACAGTCGCAACAAACACCACGTGCAAAACGAGCTAAGTCAATAAATATACGTGATAACTTCCTTACATCATAATTATGTCTAATATTATTACAGGTTTTAACTCAATAACCCAAGAATCATTAATGACAGGTTCTACCGGGGGTGGTAATGGTATTTTAAATAACACTGACCCGTATTTAGTACCTAAACCAAATGGTGCTGGTATTGTTGATGTTATACGTAATTTTAGCTGGTATTCAGGTGGTAGTACGCAAATGCAAGAGAATGCAATCCGTAAGACACCGCAAGTATTTTTAGTAGAGAGAGAACAACTGATGTCCTCACTAATAACACAAGCTCTATATTATGCTAATGCGATGAAGACTGACAGCTCTGATGATAAAGAGATAGGGCTTTTTGATAAAATGATAGATAAAATCAGCGAAGTAGTCACTACTAACGCCTTGGATAAGCAGGCGAGGAACGCTAACAGCGCGTTATCTAACGGTTTAGATAGTTCGTTATTAGCGGCAAATAAATTAAAATCACTGATAGGTATTTACTTAACCAATCCAACGGGATACAACTACGTTTTTCCTTACTTTGAAAATCCTCCATCAATACAAAACTCTTGGGAAGGTACATCGGAAGAAAATGCTCCTACAATGGTAAGTGAGGTCGCCACCAAAGTAGCCGGCCTATTCGAAGCCGGCGCTAAATTAATTAATTTAGCTCAACCTGGTGTATTTATACAAAAGGCAAAATCATATAAGGTAAATGAACAAGGTCAGTCGGTGACTGTAAAATTTCCTCTATTCAACACTGTTAAAAGAGGTAATGATTTACCATATCAACAAAACTATGAACTATTATGGTTACTTATTTATCAAAACAAACCATTTAAAACTAGTTTCACCCGGGTACGACCACCTAAATTATACAGTGTAACTATACCTGGAATGGTAAGTATGCCTTATGCAGAAATAAGTCGTCTGGAGGTCAATTTTGTAGGTACAACAAGAAACAAAACAGTTGATATTGGTGGCAACAAATTTGAGACTCCTATACCAGATGCGTATGAAGTTACTATTGAGATTACATCATTACTTGCTGACTACGCAAATACAATGATGGGTGATGGGTTTATGACTTCAGTATCAGAAGATCGTGTTAAAATAGGAGATTTAGCCGGTCCGATAAACCAAACATAGGATATTATAAGTATGAGTACGGTGAACAACGGAGTTAAGAGAAACAATATTGAAGATAGTGAAGTTAGTGAAATAGCTAAAACCTTATATGATAATATTTTTAAGGTAAACGTTATAGAAACAGATAATACCTCTCATTATTTTTATAACTTACTCAATAAAGTATATTTACCTGAATCACTTAATGGGGATGTTTATGAAGAAATTTCTCTAGATCGAAAAATGTCATGGACACATCTCTCTTATAAGCTGTATGGGTCTATAGACTTCTGGTGGTTAATTGTATTAGTTAATAAGCCAGATTATATTTTTATGGCAGAAGCAGGGGTTAGCTATAAATATATCAAACCTAATATAGTTGATACTATCTTAGCGCAAATGAACTCCTAACAGTAATGAAAATTAATCTTGACGGTCAAAATTTTGAAATTGCCATCCGGCTTGTTACTTCGAAGAACGTTGGTAGTTCAGACACTACTCCAGAATATACCACACTCGATGTAGGTCCGATTGCTAAACTTCACATTGAAGAGGATCTTGTAAGTATGGGATTAGTTGGACACTTCTGTGTTAAAAACCCCGGTCAGTTGCTTGAGCGTGTTAAGGCTATAAGATCCACAGAAGATACCGTGTACTTATATATACGAATATCAGATCTAGATAGTCCGGTGGATGAGGCAAAAGATCGAGTCATAACTTTCATAGCTATTTTAGAGACAAGTACGGGCATGTCTTCTAATGTAATCAATAATAATATACTCTTTACATTTGAAGAAGCTACGACGTCGTTACTCAAGAAAACGTCAATGAAAAATCTTTTTCCAAACTGGAATAAAGATACAGTGCAGGTTGGCAACTACCTAGAGGTAGTAATAGACGCGTGGGTGCAGAGTTTACTTACAACAAGCACACGTTATGAAGATATAGTTGATGTAGGGCAATTTAAAATTAACAACGGAACGGTAGGTAATATACAAGCGTTTTGGTGGAATGTAGAGGATAGTGTTTATGACGTACTTTATAGGATTGCTGAGAGTATACAGATACAAGATGGTTCAAATAATACGGTACCTATTCTTAAAATAAATAACGTACGTGATTATGATAATGATGTCGCTCGTAAATTTACCTTTAAAGAGGTATTTACACCGCGACATCATGAGTTTCTCAGAGCTTTAAAAAATAACACCGGTGGAGACTTCTCTGACGTTTACTCGGAAGCGTTTACAATGGCACCAGCAGAAATTGAAACAGGTGGATCACCTGAATTTAATACTGTAGAAAGTTTTGAGGTTATAAAAGCAGATGTTGGAAGAGCGAGAGACGAAATGTGGGGTGATTTTTTAAAAAATGACTGTGTAAGTTCAGATATAACTAACCTAAATATTGAAACCTTACGGTTTGAAGATATTGTCGATTCATTTGAACGAAATGATTTAATTAGTGATCAAACAGATTGGTTTAGCGCTATACCAGTCTTGTCACCTAACGAAAGAAAAATACACAATATCGACAGACTTGAGCAAAAAGACCCTGGCGAATTTTCTTCTATTATTGAGGATCATTTATACAATAGAGTTAAGCGTAGCTTTTTATTCTTAAACGATAGTGTACTTTTTACATGTAAAGGTCAGGTATTTAGAAAGCCTGGATACTTTATAAAGATCAATGGTGGTGAAGTATTTGGTGATAGTCCAGAGAATATATGGTTAGTAACATCCGTTACACATTCGTTTACAGAGCTCGACTATAAAACAGATATTGTAGCAGTCCGGTTGTTTGGTAATAGTAATTTATATAAAGAGCTTGTATCTAATAATAGGGTCGATAATAACAGTTCATCTGCCGGTGGTGGTTCTCTAGCTTCAACAGCTGCAGTTGAAAATAATGATGCTTTACCACTCGCACCGGCAGATAGCAATTTAACACCAGTAGGTGATATTGACCAAACGGGTGTTGTTGATAGAAGTCGTATTAATGAAGAGCTTAAAAATGATCCAGACTTACAGCGGTTATTATTTGCTTCTGCTAAGGCAGAAGTTGGTAGTCAGGGTGATGCTGCTATACAAGGCTATATGGAGACGGTTACGAATAGGTCTTTAGCAACTGGTAGAACGCTACGGAGTACGTTATCAGATCCAGGTTATTACCCAGCATCAACAAAAAATAAACTTAATAAGACCCCTCCAGATTATTCCAGTCAAATGAATAAGGTATTAGCGGGATCTAACATAACAAACTATGCTACAGATAACGCGAGTAATCAAAGTGGTAACCCGTTAGCACGTCGACGTTTAGCAGCTGGTAACCCAGGCACGACTATTGGCGGTGAGTTATTTTATACAAATGTCCATGGTAGTAAGGTAGGTAGTTATGACGGTGTACCTAAACACCGAGTATGGCGAGACGGTCAAATCAAAAACGCGCCACCAACACGTGGAACAACATAAATTATAGTATGGTTATATATGGAAATAATTTAGCTGAAAAGCTATTCGGGATTGCAATAAGTAGAGACTACTTAAGGTACTCAACACCGTATTGTGAGCTTGTAGAAGATCCTGATTTTATAATCGACATCGACCTAGCTGTGGACTTTAATACAGCTCTAGAAGGTGACCCGTTAGCAGCGAGACGCGTTGTTGAGACTTTGGTATTGAACAGCGGTTTACTAGACTGGTCTACCATCGATTTTTATGTGGATAAGATGGTACCACATCCGTATTTTCAAGATGAAATAAGACGTGTTAATGATATATTTAATAATCCTGATTTTCCAAACGTTGGTGACACCGGTAGTGATGCAAGTGATCGTAAAGTCGGTACAAGCATCGGTGGTGGTATACCTACTGATACACCGGGTAACCCAGTTGGGTTTAGTAATCCAGGTGGTCAAACAGGATTTCCGGACATTGTTGAATCGGGTGAAGTAACATCACAAAGAAAGGAAACCGCATTATTTGATATCTCTAGAGATAATAATGTTTATATCTTAAAGTCAATAATTAGACCTGGTCTTGATTACAGTGTTGGAGATACTATAATTATTACTGGTGATAACCTAGGTGGTGAGACCCCTGAAAATGACCTCGAGATTACAATAACACAAATCGCATCAAAGGGTGAGGTTATCGCTGTTCTATTAAACGGTGTTGCTGCAGCAGGAACTGATAATACCATTATTGGTCAGGTAGACATTATAGGTAATGAAGGCACTGGAGCTTTATTTGATATAAGTAATGAAGAGGGTGAATATGTGATCGACGCAATCACTGACCCAGGCGAGCGTTACACAGTAGGTAATAAGATTATTATATCAGGCGTTACGTTAGGAGGAACATCCACGGCTAACGATTTAATAATAACTATTACACAGGTGGGTGCTGATGGTTCAATCATCAGTGTTGATTTAAAGGGTAGTGGTGTAAACGATATAGATTTATTCACCGATGTTAATGGTGAACTAACAGGCACGACGGGTGAAGGATCTACATTTAATATTGCAAATCAAAACGGTATATATACTATCGATAGTATAGCAAATAGAGGATTAGGTTATATTGTAGGTGACATTCTAACAATTACTGGTGATAAGCTAGGAGGCATTACACCAGCAAACGATGCTACAGTAACTGTCACACAAACAGGTAGCGGTGGTACAATCGCTAGCGCTAATATTACTGGTGGAGGTATTGATATTCTCGCAGCATTTAATAATGTAAGTGGTGTTGCGACTATATCAACAGTGAATGATATAGTAACTAGAACTTCAGGAGGAGGCTCTACATTTAATATATCTAAACAAGATGGTATTTATATATTAGATGATATATCTAATAGCGGCACGGGATATATTACAGGTAGTGAGATTGTAATTACGGGTGATAATGTAGGTGGAACATCACCTGAAAATGATATAGCTATAACTGTTACACAAACAATAGACAATGGTTCAATTTTTGACGTAGATATAAATGGTACAGGTGCAGATGGTAATGAAACATTTACAAATATAGACGGCGGTGCTGGTACATTTACAGATTTAAACATAGCGACAGGTGTAGTTAACGGCGGTGGTAACAACCAACAAGGTGTAGGGCAGGACATTAATACAAATATTATTGAAGATGTAGTTACAAATACGAACCCTGGCACTTTAACTGATGTTGATGATGATTTAATTAACAATGTAAACAGAGCGGACGCGGCGTTTAGAAATGCTCTACAGCAAGCATCACGTGATTGTACAACAGCACCATGTAATATATTTACCCAGACATCAGATAGTGTCGGCCGTCTTACACAAAACGCCTCTTCAAAGGTCGGAGAAAATACTTTTGATCTATCTAGTCTGAAAGATGTTGCGACTGATGTTGTATCCGGGTTAGATCTTACACTTTTCAACAAAATGCCTGGTATCTTTCAACGAGCTGTTGTTGATGTTAATACTGTCGCAAAGCAATCATGGACTACAACACAAGAGGCGCTAGCTGGTAAGAGTAAAGTGCCTAAACTAAGTAAGGCCGGGCTAAAGCAAGGAACAATGAGAGGTTCTACCAGTCTAGGTAAGGTAAACCGATACACTCCAGATATTAAAAACTTCTTTGATTTTGAGCAGGCAGGGCAAAAAATGATAAGCACGGTAGCGGCGACGCTAGGACCATGCTTTGATAAGTTTCAAGTTGCATATAGGTATAACCCATACACGGACAATATGAGCACACCACTCGGTGTTAATATTATGCAGGCAAATGGTGACTCTTACTCTGCAGATCCAGGTGGTGTATATAATTCTGCCGGTCTTTCTAGAGCTGGTTCTGATGACTGTGGTGCGTTACTCGGATCTTATGGTGCTGGTGAAGGAGCAGCTGGATCTAGCTCAACGAGTGGTGATAATACAACAGGTGGGGGTGGAAGTGGTATCGGTGGTTCAAGTGTTCTGCTCGGTAAAGACGATGAAATTAAAAAAGCAGATACATATTGGATATCTAAACCTCTAGCGTCTAAAAACGCTCCGGATGCTAACGGATGGCCGTTCTTAGCAGGTGGTTATATAGATAGAAAGAAGAAAAAAGTTATCAGGGGTACAGTAATCCAGGATGGTTCTGATAAGGGAGATACAAATATACCCAAGTTAAAAATCTGCCCGGGATATTCCTTACAAGATGAAAGATTTATTGAAGCTAAGGAAAGTAATAAGTTACGCGCAGCTCTTAACGGTAAAGTAAAGTTAAAGGATAAAGATCTTATTGTGCATAAAATTTCAAATGGCTGGAAGCATAAGCTAAATGAAAATGGTATGACACGACATCAAAACGAGCCGTTTTTTGCTGATGGTGCAATAACAAACAAGTCTATACTCGACGAACTGCTAGTTGTTAAGAATGGTCTACAACCTCTGCAGTTTGGTGGTTCAATTGAAAAAGCTATCTTAGATAACAAAGCCTTTGTAGTAATCAGACAAACAGGTAAATGTGCTAAGATCGTGCAGATAGTCGCACATATGAGTAAAGGTACTAACTCACCAACATATGGATTAACACCAGCTGCCTATGAGTATGTATTTGAAGAGCAACCAATCGGTGTAGCTGTTGCAGATAAAAATAATAACCCTGACGTTAAAGCTACACCATGGCGTTTCCATAAGACACAGGTTAAACATAAGGGTGACACTGAAGTACGTGTCGCTATCGGTGATTATGATGAAATTAAGTCTATAATAGATAAAGAGCTTAAGTGCGGGGATGTAGAGATTCCAGAAGGTAGTGCTTATATCACTGGTAAAGGTGGTGGTTGTCGTAATAAACCGTTACATCCTGACTTAGAATTTATATTATCTAAAGCTACTATAGCTGCAGGTTGTGAGCGTGTACACCTAACATCTACTGGTCAGATGAGTAAGGGTGATGCTATTTCTCGTGGAGCAGTCAAGAAGGGTAGTAAGTGGTATCTAAATGGAAAGTGTGTAAGAACAGGTTCAGTACGACATGATATAAGAACACTTAACGGTAAGACTGGTGGAACAGCTGCTGACTTCAAGCTGTATAAGAATGGAAACGCTGTGAGTATTAAAGATAACGCTACCTGGGCGAAGTTCTCAGCAGCATTCAATCAACTATCAAAGAATATGGGATACACACCTGGCGCTGGTGCTGGTCCAAGTTATATGGGTAATACCGTCGTGCACTTCGATATAGCAAATATGGGAGCTATATGGGTTGATACAAGCTCTGGCGTTTCAAATAGTAGAAAGCTAGCTACTACACCATGGTTGGGTGTATTTCAAGGGCAGAACCCGGAAAGCTTCGCGTAAGCGCTAAACATCTACTACACTTTCATCACCATCATCCATTAAAGCCTTCATAATATCATCTCTAGATAGAAGTACTTTAGTCTGGTTGTCAGCTATGTTCATTCTTTCTTTTGCTTGTATATCTATTTGCTTTATTTCTAGCTTTGACTTATTACCCTCTTTTGAAGTATGCAACTTTGTTAGTGTATCAATGGCTCCTGTAGACGCTCTTATAAGTTCCGCTAGCGATGCTACATCTCTATTCTCTGGCGCAGAAGAAATGTAATCTCTTACATTTTCTACCATATCTATCGAACTGTTAACTAGTGAGCTCGTCTTATTAAGAATAAACTCTTCAAGCTTCTCGGCATCAAAATTTTCTGGAGCTTTTTCAATCTCAGTAGTAGCGTTTTTATGATTTTTAATTTGTGATAAAATATCATCAACAGCATCATCTATTTCACTCATATACATATTTAATCTACTAGTTGACTTTTTGCAAATATATGCTATTATATGTATATATGGAATTAAGATTTGAGAAAACAAATAGTAATGCAGTACTGCCTGGTAAGAATCATGATAACGATACTGGGCTAGATGTAACGTCAGTTATGGATGTAACAATCCCTGCAAAAGGCTCAGCTGTAGTAGATGTTGGCCTTAAATTCAGCTTTATTGAGCCTGGGTTCTGGGTTAAGATCGAAGGTCGTAGTGGGCTTGGGTTTAAGCATGGTATTATGCCTCACCCAGGTATTATTGATGAAGGTTATCGTGGGGATGCAGGCGTAAAGCTTTATAACTTAACTGATAAAGATTATGAGGTTAAGGTTGGTGATCGTATTGCACAGTTTGTAGTATATAGTAACCACCCTGTTAATGTAACAGAAGGAACAGTCGTACAATCAGATAGAGGTGATAAGGGATTTGGATCCTCCGGTAAATAAAGAGATATGGCAACAACGAGAAAAACGAAGGTAACAGAGCGTAAGGTAGGTAAGACTAAGATTAGAAAGACTGTTACAGTGTCTGTAAGTAAACCTGATAAGAAGCGTAAAAAACGAAAATGATTGAATTTGATAAAATATGGTGTGAAAAATATAGGCCGACGAAGCTTGCTAATCTTATCTTAGATGAGCAGTCTCTTGGTATTGTTAGTCAGTTTAAGGGTGAGATTCCAAACTTACTATTTACAGGTAATCCTGGTACAGGTAAGACTACTCTTGCCAGGATTATTGTAAATGATATTCTTGGATGTAACTATCTCTACATTAACGCATCTGATGAATCAGGTATTGATACCATCAGACATAACATTACTAACTTTGCTCAGACCAAGTCATTTGATGGGGGTATTAAAGTAGTAATACTAGATGAGGCTGACGGGCTAACGCCTCAGGCACAGGGAGCATTGCGTAACACTATGGAGACGTACGCTAAGTACTGTCGCTTTATTCTTACTGCTAACTATAAGCATAAGATCATTCCA
>Ga0206126_10006476_pt1 | contig 10343 bp, 17 predicted proteins | sample Helgoland_Spring_5_FD_148621 | JGI IMG/M metagenome (GOLD analysis project Ga0206126, IMG submission 148621) | Pelagic subsurface seawater microbial communities from Kabeltonne, Helgoland, North Sea - Helgoland_Spring_Bloom_20160412_1 | ecosystem: Environmental > Aquatic > Marine > Epipelagic ...
CAGAGCATGAGCATACGTCTCCCTTCGGTCATGCCTTCGTGACCTTCAAGGTAGATGCTCCTGTCTTTGTAGCCCGACAACTGGTCAAGCATAAGTTCCTACGCTGGAACGAGGTGAGCCGTAGGTATGTTGATGAAGAGCCTGACATCTATAGCCCTGACTTCTGGCGTACACGACCCGACAACAAGAAGCAGGGTTCTGGTGCAGCCTTTGAACGAGACCACCAACAGTTCCTACAGCAGCAGTATGTAGAAATCATGGATCGTGTGCTGCATATGTATGAGTATATGACAGCCTATGGTGTAGCACCAGAGCAAGCTCGTATGATGCTGCCACAGTCCATGATGACAAGCTGGTGGTGGTCTGGTAGCCTTGATGCCTTTGCTGATATGTGTAAGCTACGCCTTGGGCCTGACAGTCAGTCAGAGACCCGTGAGGTAGCAATACAGATCGCAGAGTATATGACTGACCTGTTTCCTATCTCTTGGAAAGCCCTTATGGAGAACGATTAATGCCCTACACTATCATCACTCAGCCCAACTGTCCTGCCTGTCAGAACGCTAAGAAGGAGCTTACGCTTTCTGCTAAGACCTACCTAGAGGTGGACATTACCCGGTATGAGAACCAGTATATCAAGAACCTGATGAAGTGGTCAGGGCTTGACACAGTACCTCAGATATGGAACCATGAGGGAGATTTTATAGGCGGCTATAAGGAGCTACAAGAGTATGACAAAGAACTACGCTAAGTTCGATAAGGAACGCTACGACAAGTTTGATGGCCAAGCTAAAGATGCTCTGGTAGACTACCTTGAGCAAGAGGGCCACCATATCAAGCGGGTAAAGGAAGACTACCTTGCTGATGTAGTATCAACTAAGGACGGGGAGACTTTCTACAGTGAAGCGGAAATCAAAACAGCTTGGAAAGGGAGTTGGCCAGCGGACTGGAAAGAACTCCGCATTCCGGGGAGGAAGGCACGGCTCCTACAGAAGCACGCAACGATCACGTTCTTCGTATTTCGTAGTGACGTGCAAGAGTGCTGGATCGTCCGAGGAAAGCAACTTACCTTAGATCAACTCAAAGAAGCCTATGGCCCTAAGATTAGTAAGGGCGAAATGTTCTTTCATATTCCTGTTAAAGAAGCGAAGCTAATTCGACATGACGAAAACGGTTGGACGGAAGTCATCCAAGAAGAACCATCAGCCTCAGCTACCAAAAAGACCACCACTGGAACCAAAGACGGAACGGCAAAAGCTGTACCTAAACGCACTAAAGACCAGCCCACAGACGATAGTGCTGGGACCAGCGGGGACGGGTAAGACCTACATAGCGGCCAGTTATGCCTCTCAGATGTATCTTGACAAGAACATCGAAAAGATTGTCATCACTAGGCCGCATGTCTCTGTAGGCAAGGAGATAGGGTTTCTCCCCGGCAACGTACTAGAGAAGGCTACACCTTGGGCTATGCCAACTCTAGACGTTCTGGAACAGTGGATGGGGAAGGGTGTTGTCGAAACCTCGTTAAAGAACGGGAATATCGAGATAGCCCCCCTAGCCCTGATGAGGGGTCGGAGCTTTGAGAATAGCTTTATCATTGTAGATGAGGCTCAAAACATTACCACCCATGAGATTAAGATGTTGTTGACTCGGGTGGCAGAAGGGTCTAAGATCGTTCTTAATGGTGACGTTCAGCAGTCTGACCTGAAGGATGCCAATGGTCTAGCAAAGATCGTTGAGCTAAGTCAGAGATACGCTGTGAACGTACCGGTTATTGAATTTACGATTGATGACGTAGTTAGGAGTGAAGTATGCAAACAGTGGATTTCGATATTCATGCAGGAAAAAATCTAGACCTTGGCGATGATGTAGTAGTAAAGCCTAGCCACTACACGCAGTACAAGATAGAACCTGTTACGTTTATCATGGAGAACCGTCTCCCCTTTGAGATTGGCAACATTGTAAAGTACGCCTGTCGAGCAGGGCATAAGATGTACCCAGATCAGGACTACACTCAGTCCCGTATCACTGACCTACGCAAGGTCATGCGGTATGCAGAAATGGAAATTAACAGGCTAGAGGGTAAGGAAGTCTTATGAGGATCATAGCCACACTTATTGGTTTGTTGTTTAGCACAGTTGCTGTAGCAGATCCAACAGAGAAAGCTATCGCAGATATTCGTGACATAGCTTCTATCATTGCAGCAGACTACAATAAGTGTGGTGTGGTCCAGATGGAAAAGGCTATCGACTACCTTGGGGCCATGTCCTCTATCGTCACCAGTGAGAACCCTATGGTTTCCTCTAGTGACCTTGAGATGGCACAACTGATGTTCTTTGAAGAGGCATTCGTTATAGCAGATGACTTTGCTAAGAAGGAGGGTTGCGACAGGCTGAACCTCTTGATTGATGCCTTTAGGTATGGTATGAACTACAACAAAGACGTGTACGAGTTCTACACTGAGTTAGGAGTTTTATGAAGGCATACAAGCTAAAGAAGTTTACTAAGCTCGTAGAAGATGCCGATATGGTGTATGGTACAGTAAGCCTTAACGCTGCTGTGAGGGTGCCTGTCAGGGTTCGTAAGAAGACCCTGCTAAAGTACCTGTCAGAGATTACCCCCGGCACTTGGTCTAATGAGCTTGTGATATACGCAGAAACAGGAACCAGCCCAAAGGGACATAAAACCTTGAAGCTGGTCTAGTCGTTCGCCGTTGATTTGTAGAATACAGTAAGCAGGACCGGGGGGCAGTACCCCGCACCTCCACCAACTTCCTATGGGGGTGAACTAGGATCGACTGGTGCTAGACGCTACAATGAGGCAACCGAGTGGTTCCGTAAGAACCAACCTTGATAAGTGCTAACAACTATGTTGCACCTTCCCTCGCTGTAGCAGCGTAAGGGACGGGCCTATGGGGGGCCTTGGAACAGAAGGGAGCTTCGGCTCCTACCCACTCTCCCATAAAATAATAAGAGGAATATATGAAGAATCTCCTGATTGCCGTCTCTGTCATGGCTGCTGGTGCAGCAACCGCACAAGAGGCTCCGATGTCTGTAGGAAACACCTACGTCGAATTGGGTACTACCTTTGAGGACCAGACTACCTTGACTGTTGGTACAGGGGTAGGCTCTGGTGCTTTGTCAGCCTTTGGGGAGCTTTCTGGCTCTACTGATGGCAACTTTCAAGTGCGAGCCTACACTAATGCAGAGTTTGGCAAGTTTGTCATTACTCCCGGTATCAACTACGGTTGGGGAGAAGACGGTGGAGACCTTGTGGGCTTTGGTGATAACAACGAATGGGGTGATGTCACAGGTGACCTTGAGGTCGCACTACAACCGGGTATCATCGGTGGTGAGTACGTCTTTGCCAACACTGGTGTAGGGGTTGATGGCTGGTCTCTAGAGTGGGATGGTGGCGAAGTAGGTGCTGGCTACAAGCTAGACCTTGCCGAGAACGTCTACCTAGATGGTCGTGTAAGCTGGGGCTATGATGACCAGTTTGAAGGCACTGATCGCCGTATCACTGCTGGCTTTGGTCTAAAGTTCTAGATACTCCAAAATCTAGGCATAAAAGAACCCCCGTAGGAACCAACCTGCGGGGGTTTTAGTTTGTCTGGACTAACCTATCGTCTTGTTAGTAGTGTTTTGATTAGCCATCCTATAGGGTTGAAGATGGTCCTTAGTATCTCACCGGGAGATGGAAGTATCCAACCCAAGATCAACAGGCCAAGCATAACCCAATTTGTATTCGTGATGTTTATGATACCAGCTAGGGGTACAGCATCTCCTGCTACTTCTGTGAGTATCTCTGTAGCCTGTTCAATCTGAGCATTACCAGTAGACTCAGCTAAGAGCGTAGCGCCCTTTGTGGCCAAGCCTATTCCGGTACAGGCAGTCAGAGTGAACAGGACTACGAACAGGGCTGCAAGGATTCTAGTGGTTATCATAGGGCTGTCTCCGAAGAAGCTCTTGAAGGTGCAAGATCGTTGTCTTTGCTTCAGCTAAGGCTTCACGGAGTTCGCCAATTTCTCGGAGTAGTGATTCTTTTTGGTAATTCAACTTCCCTACTTGTTCGGATAGGGTATCAATCTGGTCCTGCAATGTCCTACGGAACTCCGATCTACGCTCATGCTCTTGTTCGGTCCTCGCTTGAAAGAAGCGCCAGATACCAGCCGAAGATAGAAGTGCCACAACAATCGGCACCCCTACCATGCTCAAGAACTCAATGACCATCAGGTCTCTCCTTTAACTCGAAATGGGGGTAGTCCTTGAAGGTACGCCAGTCACCTCCCCAGACTATCGGAACGTCGAGTATGTCGGATGCTTTCTTCATAGCCTCTGCAATCGGCAGGAAGGCTTCTTTATCCCATGTTACAGGGATTGGTACTACATCTACTGCATGACCTGTCAGATGCTTAGAGTTCATCGTCTGGCTCTTGCCTGTCTCGTAGTAGTGTCTTTGTTCTTCTATTGTTCTCATGCCATCAGTGATCTCAAATGGAACCTCTGATAGAAGTCTAGCAAGGAAAACAACTTCATACAATTCGATATGAATTTCTGCTAAATGCTGCTTAGATCGTTCTGAGAAACCCCCCTCGTGGGAAACAGACCCCCCATCGTGGGAAAGTGAGTCTGTCACCCAGAAGAGGCTGAAGAGGGCCACCCAGAAGACTACGATGAAAGTTACGAGGGTGGCACGGGCCATTCTACGTTCCTTGGGTCTGTGGTGTTAGCTGGTAGATCACGAAGCTGTTGACGATACACTGCCCAAGCTGCGCTGTCAACTGGTGCGTCTGGTACTTGGGTCCAGTCACAGCCTTGCATAAGGGAATTTCTGTTGTTGCGCAGAGTAATCCATGCTTTGTCAACTCCCAGTTGCTCAACTTCTGAGGTAGACTTAGGTGTAGCTGTTCCGTTTACCACCCTATGAGTTTGCCAATCCCAATGCCCTTCTATACAAGGTCGATTTAATTCTGCGTCTTCTGGGTAGCCAGAAAAAAGACCTGTAATATCCCCTGTTTCTGGGTCATACTTTGTGTATAGTAGTGGGTATATCATTAGTTTAAAAACCTCCACACAGTGACTTTTGCTGCGTAACTGTCGTTAGTAATGTTTGAACCTGTGTACGATACCTCTACATTAAACCCTCCTGAGACATTAGACTTACCCCCTACAAGCAAGTTTTTAGCAAACACTATGCCCCCAGAATTGGACAAGTTAAAGTCGTCTACTACGGTCCCATCAATTTTTAATTGAGCGCTTAGTCCAGAAGAACTAGAAGCTCCTCCAAAAGCTGCTATTTTAGCAGTAACAAGAACAAAGGCATCCCCATTAGCGGAAGCCCCAAAACCTTGTAAAAATGAGTCAGAAGAATTAACACTAGCTCCCGTAAAAAAGTTACCAGAGCCTACAAACGTACCTTGTATCAGCTTACCAGAATCAATAGTTGCATTAGCAATCTTAGCATACGTGACATCCAAATCTGCAATCTTAGCCGTAGTAACAGCAAGGTCATAAATCTTGTCTGTGGTGATTGCTTGTGCTGTAATATCGTCCGTCTCCGCACGTTTAGTGGTAGCACTAACAGGTCCAATTTGACTGCCAAGTGGGTTATCTAACGTATCATATGCTTGCGCCCAATAGTATCTTGTTTCAGCAGCGCCTAAGTTAGTGTGATTAAAGGACTGCCCCGTTACGTTAATTGAACTAGCGCCAGAAATATTACTGTCAGTATCAAAGTGTAGCTTGGTGTAGTTGTAATTGTTATTGACAGGATTAGTCCAGTTTACAGATATTTCTCGTATGCCACCAGAAGCAGTAAGTCCAGTAACGTCAGTTGTAGATACCACGTCTCCAGTACCAACTACAACCTCCCCTAGCGGCCCCGGCAGGGTAGTATTGTCAGACTCAAAGCCTGTTACGTTCTGAAACTCATCATAAGTGGTGGACGTAGTTTCTCTGAGAACAAGGTCAACCTGTAGTACATAGTCTTCAATACTCAGGCCCCATGCCACAACCTCGAATAACTTATTGGTCCAACCAAAGCGGGTGTTTGTAATGCTAACTGTGTCACTTACCTGCAAAGGAAACGCATTAAGCCCAAAGCTACCAACAACTGTGATCTGACTGCGGTTCTTTTCTAGGGCAATATTAGCCAGCCTCTGAGCCTGTTCTGGAGTGTCAGTGAAGGGCAGTGCCAAGTCCATAGTGCTTTCTAAGCCACCATCAATAGTGACAAAGTTAGTAGCAGTGACCGTAGGGTAGTCGGTAAACTGATAGTTGCTCTTTGGCCCCCTAAAGGTTCCTCGTACAGCATTAAAGTTGTCTCGACGAGAGTGCCGTGTTGCTACAGACAAAGGAGACCGTAAATCGTCCTCAGTAAGAGTTACAGTAGGACTAACATCTTTACCCGCTTTAAGACGCCACTTACCTTGTGCATACCACAGGTAGCCAGCACAAGAGGTCATAAGCTGTGCAATAACGTCTACAGGGGGTTGAGAAGTCAGCCAAGCTCCGTTACAGGTGTACTTGTCCCCATCAGTCACAGACTCTTCAGAGACACTGGCAGCAGTACCTATAAGATCGTCATCAATGTTAGTGTCTTCTTCACCCAAGCCATAGTTGCTGTTGGTGAGAAAGTCTCGGACAATCAGGGCAGGGTTGTTGTCATACTGCCAAGTTCCCGGCTGGTCTGCTCTGTGAGTAGAGACCCCAAGGCCAGAGACATAGGCACTAGAGGTGCTGTCTTTTCGTGGGTCATAGACTTTCTTGCCCTCTACAAGAGCAGAAATCTCAGGAAGGCCTTCATCCCATACGTCATCAACATACTCAAAGACGATTGCCAAATGAGCAATGCCCCTAAGAATATGGTTGTTAGTCCACTTCGTACTGAAGTTTGTTAGACCTGATCCGTCTAGGCTTGCAGTATGATCCCCAAGAACTCTCCGAATCTTGATGTAGTTGTTAAACTTAGTAACAGGGGCGTTGACAGCAGCGCCCTTTTCGTCAATCTCTTGAGCAGAGGTTACGCTGTCTCCACTGAGGGAAAGTAGATACTTGCCCATATAGATTTGCGAGAATGCGTTAATCTCATGTCCAGCAAAGGCAATGATACGGCTAAGGTATTTGTTATTGGGACCATCAGAGTCGTCAAAGACAATAGCTCCACCAACCTTAGTCTGTCCGTAGATCACTTGGTGATGTAGTGCTGCACCTCTGCGGTTTACCGTATAACCACCAAATTTAGGTTCTACACTAGGCCCAACAGAAGAAGGCCCCATAGCACTAGCTAAGGCGTCTGCTGTAGCTTGCTTGGCAAGGTAGCTGCTGGCAAACCCACCAACAAATCCTACGGCACCAAGAGCCAATGCACCGGGAACGCCACCAGAGATAAATCCTTGGACAGCACCACCAGCGCCACCAAGAAGACCTCCTACAAGGCTCTGACCCATATCAGTCTCCTATATATTTAGAGTAGATGCGCTCAACTAAACTGAACTTTAGGAACTGCATCAGATTATCGAAAGGCTTGTGAACCTTCGTATTAATAGCCAAGACTGAGACCCCATCTTCCTTGAGACACTTCTCTGCGAACTGGATCAACTTAATGCCAGTACGACCTTTCCTGTAGTCAGGGTGCAGAAAGATGATGTCATTAGAAGCGAAGAGGTGGTCCTTGTAGTGAAGGTTTCGTTGAACAACTGCAACAAAATACCCCACCAACTTGTCACCTTCTCTGGCTGTAAAAGCCTTGAGCATTCCCTTTTGCTCTAGGTCGTGGTAGGCATCCCAGTCTGGGTTCAGCTTGATCTTGTCTTTATTAAGGGCTATGTCTTCCCAATGCTTTTGTATCAGTGGTCGGATGTCGTTCTCAACCGTAGCTAAGAACTCTTGTTGATACTTCATTCAGGGATAGCCCCCCATATGATCTTCTTGGTCTGTAGTCCTGCTACAAAATCTAAGCCCTTGTCAGGTGTACCCCCGGCTCCTGCTGTAGGGTAGGTGTCTCTCTGGTAAGCAGAAGTGTAGCGAGTACCAGCAGGACGCTCTAAGGCTACCAGCTTGTTCTCCACAGTCAGGGTAATAGTGCTGGTGTCTGGGCCTTCATCAATGTTCATCTGGTCCATATAGCCAGAGAATATCTCTACATAGTCTGTGGGGTTGTCCATCACACCAAAGTAAATCTTGCAGACTCGCCCTTGGTATGGTGTACCTAAAGCCTTGACGAACAGAGACCCGCTAGAGTTGTCAATACCACTGAGGGAAATAGTAGCCCCCCTAGCGGAAATATCTCCGGTCTCTTCGATAGGCTCGATCTGTAAGAACTCTCCTGCACCAGCGTAGTCTTTGCTGTCAATGGTACGAGTACCGATGCCATTCCAGAGATACACTTGGTTAGGAGAGTCAAACAGAAGATCAATAGCAAAGAACGGCTGAATAACATCAGCCGCCAATGCCGTAGTGATTGTCGAGTTTAGTGATCTGCTCATTTGATTGCAGTCTTAGCCGTTACTCGACCGTAGACAGCCAATGCACCACCACCTACTGTGATACCCTGCATGATAAGTTCTACAATCGTACCCTGAAGTTCAGGGGTCAGTGGGATACCAGTGGAAGCCAAAGCAGAAGAGATGAGCATAACGAGCACTCCCCACACAGTTTTGGACATGAACCACTTCTTTTGATCTAACATAATAGTTCTCCTGTTTATCTAAACTCTTATTGTAGGCCAACGAAAATTACGAGATTGCTCCGCCATCGTTATCGATGACAACGACGCCCTGTAACCCACTACCATTGATTGCAGAAGTACCAGAGGCGTATGATCCGGTGCCACCAGTCGGAAGCAGTCCAGAGTTCGATACAGTGGTTCCTTGACCACTCTGACCGAACACGTTGGACGAACAATAGGTCGGATTGGCATAGCCAGAGCCACCGCCACCGCCGCCCTCAGAGGTACTGTTACCACCGCCACCACCGCCACCACCGGCCCAGCCACCGCCGCCACCAGCACCGCCCGAGGGACCGGCGCCGCCGCCGCCAACACCGCCGTTACCGCCACCGAGGTTACCAGTTCCAGAATTACCACCGGGCGATGCGGAAATTGCGGTTTGGTTAACGCTGATAGAACCACCTGTACCAGCTCCCGTACCGGAGCTAGCAGTCGAACCACCCAAACCCGGGCCACCGATCGACTCAGCGTTCTGACCCGTGATACCGCCACCGCCACCGCCGTATGCTTGGTCGGCTGATCTACCGCCGCCACCACCAGCAACACAAATCACTGTGCCACCAGTCGTTCGGACACCCGATCCAGCTCCACCAGAGCCACCACCCGTTCCCTGACCACCATTACCGATACCAACACCAACAGCACCGTTATCCGATGAGGTACCACCAGTAGCGACATACACGTCAATGGAAGCTAGTCCAGATACATCAACGAGCGTCTCGACGAAGCCTCCAGCACCAGAGGCGTCCGTAGCACTGTTATCCGACCCACCGCCACCAGAACCCCATGCACGAACACGAAGAGTGTTTACGCCAGCAGGAATGGTGTAGTTTGTCAATCCCGTCGATGTAAACTCTTGAAAGACAGTAGGCGTAGTTGATCCGAAGACATTAGTAGCAGCAAGAAGGATACTCATGGGGCAGAAACTCCGGCACCAGCAATAATAGCCTTAGTGCTGCTAAGAACAGTCACAGTAGCCATGCTTGCAGCAGCTAGGTTTACCGATGCCCGGTCTGTGGTTTCTCCTTCAATGTAGAAATCCGTAAAGTCCCCGTCTTCAATAGAAACTGGCGCAGTGTGCTGATTGTAAAGGACTACAATATCCCCGGCTACAAGCTCAGTGGAAAGCGTCCCAAAAGTAATTGTGTGAGCGCCAGTGATTGTATAAACACCGGACTCTGTGATTTCCAAGTTCCCTGCTGTACTTGCGTGCTTAGGACTACGAACATTCTTGTTCAGACTGTCCGCAATCGTCCCGTCAACGTCGAGGCCGTCACTTGTATTTACTGAGATTGAACGAGGAAGTTTGGCGTTTTCAAGTTGATTTGTCATAGTCTATCTCACAGTGCCAAAGATTTTTAGAGTTATATGAGGTACGTCGTAGTACTAGCAGAGGTTGTCGCTGGCTGCACAGAGGCTACAAGGATACCGTTTCTGTAGATGAAGACGCCGCCGGGTTGCCCGTCTGAGCCGTTGTCAATACTGGCACCACCAGCACCATTACCGCCTTTGCCCCTAGGGGTGGCTGTTTGCGTCCCCAGAGACGGCTGTGTGACGGCTAATGCTCCGTGAGCCGTGCTTGACTCGAAAGAGCCTTCAGCGCTGACCAAGGATGC
>Ga0206126_10006478_pt1 | contig 10341 bp, 10 predicted proteins | sample Helgoland_Spring_5_FD_148621 | JGI IMG/M metagenome (GOLD analysis project Ga0206126, IMG submission 148621) | Pelagic subsurface seawater microbial communities from Kabeltonne, Helgoland, North Sea - Helgoland_Spring_Bloom_20160412_1 | ecosystem: Environmental > Aquatic > Marine > Epipelagic ...
GCTGCGCAAACACCTGCTGCGTGGGATAACCTTCGGAGCGGTGCGCAAATGACATTTTCAGCCGTTCCCCAGAACCCAGTCCCCATCCGTTGCCACCCAGAGGTATTGACATGAGCGATTTCTTCAACGGTCTTTTGCGGTTCAAGCGGAGCCCTTGGGAAATGCTCGCAACGATCCTGATTGGCCTCGGGGTGGTGATGCTGATGCAGCCATTTGTTCTTTGGGCCTATACCTACTCATTTGTCACAACACTGATCGGCACAGTGATGTTTATCATCGTTTCGCACTTCAAGGACTGAGAATGGCACAAATCATCATCAGAAATGTGCGTAAAGAATTCGGTGACTTCACCGCGGTTCAGAACAGCTCCTTTACCATCGAGGATGGCGAATTCTTCATGTTGCTTGGTCCGTCTGGGTGCGGCAAGACAACCACGCTCCGGATGATTGCAGGGCTTGAGCTCCCGACCTCTGGCGAAATCTTTCTGGATGGCGAAGAGATCAGCCAAAAGCCTCCTAGCCAACGCGACATCGCCTTTGTGTTTCAAATGTTTGCGCTTTATCCACACTTCAATGTTCGGAAAAACCTGAGCTATCCGCTCGTGTCCCAAGGCATGCCGCGTGCACAGGTCAAAGCAAAGGTGGCAGAGGTCGCCGAAATACTGGGGATCACCGGTATCCTGAACCGTCCAGTAGGGGGGCTGTCGGGCGGCGACCGCCAGCGCGTGGCTTTAGGGCGTGCCATCGTCCGCGATCCCAAAGCCTTTATGATGGACGAACCTCTGGGCGCACTTGATGCGGAATTCCGCGAACACATGGCCGAAGAACTGCGCGCCCTGCATGACCGAATGAATGCCACCACAGTCTATGTGACCCATGATCAGCTCGAGGCGATGCAAATGGGCGACAAGATCGTTGTGATGAACAACGCCGTTGTTGAACAGTTCGGAACACCACAGGAGATTTATGACAAACCCGCTACGATGTTCGTGGCCGATTTCATCGGGTCGCCTTCGATGAATTTCTTGAAGTTCAGCGGCAAGATCGCGAACGGCGCCACCGAGGTCATGCTGGGCGATCAGATGCATGCAATACCGCGCCAAATGCAGGGTGCTGCGGGCGATCTGATCTATGGGGTCCGCCCCGAGCACGTCATACTGTCTGATGCCAGTTCCTACAGGGGCAAGGTTTTGGCGACAGAATACCTCGGGACGACTCAGATCGTCACGCTCGACACACCCAATGGCGACATTAAAGCCCGCATCGACAGTGCTCAAGTCGCAAGGGTTGGAGAGACCGTCGGGCTGACATTTGAGGCTCCAAAGGTGACATTGTTTGACACAGCAACCGGATTAGCGTTGCACTCGGAATTGAACAGCGAGGTGTTGGCAAATGGCTGAAGTCATTCTCAAACACCTAAGCAAGTCCTTTGGCACGGATGTCGCACTTGACGATGTCTCACTCACGATCCCGGATGGTGCGTTTGTCGTACTTTTGGGGCCAACGGGGGCAGGCAAAACAACGACGTTACGTTTGATATCGGGGTTGGAAAAGGCCGACGGCGGAGAAGTGTGGATTGATGGTCGGAACGTCGCAGGTGAAATGCCATCGCAACGCGATATCGCGATGGTGTTTCAACAATATTCGCTCTATCCGCATCTTACTGTTCGCGATAATCTGGCGTTCCCGCTCAAGTCTCCTATCCTGAGAACTCCGAAGTCAGAGATAGATCGAAAAGTTGGCGAAGTCGCCGAAGTGCTGCAGATCAGCCACAAGCTCGACAATAAGGCGACCGCACTCTCCGGCGGCGAGATGCAGCGCGTTTCCATTGGCCGAGCTCTCGTCAGAGACCCAGCCATTTACCTCATGGATGAGCCGCTCAGTTCGCTTGATGCCAAGTTGCGCACAGACCTGCGTGTCGAACTCAAACGCATTCAGGCCAATTTGGGTGCAACGCTTCTTTATGTGACCCATGATCAGATCGAAGCGATGACAATGGCCACCCACGTCGGTGTTCTGAACGAAGGCAAGCTGGTTCAGTTCGGCACACCGCGCGAAATATATGAGAACCCGAATTCGCTGTATGTAGCCAGCCGTCTTGGCCTGCCCCGGATAAATGTCCTGCCCGCAGACATCTTTGGCAACGTCCCGCACGGCACAACGCAAATCGGGTTGCGCCCCGAACACATCCGCCAAGGCGAAGGTTTAAATGCCGTTGTACAACGCGTCGAACACTTGGGCGATCAGAACCGCCTACATCTGGTTCTGAATGGCCACATCATCACAACAATTGCTGATCCTGCAAGTGAATACGAACCCGGAACACATCTTAAAATTACCCCAAACAATCCGCTTTGCTTTGACGCAAGCGGAGACCGCATTCGCTGAGGAGACCCGGAAATGAACCAATTTATCAATGCCAAAGAGACGCTTGTGACGGACGCGATCGACGGTTTGCTGGAAACCTGCGGCGGAGCACTCACCCGGTTAGACGGCTATCCTCATATCAAGGTTGTTTGCCGTACAGATTGGGATAAGTCAAAAGTAGCGCTCATTTCCGGCGGTGGTTCGGGGCATGAACCTGCTCACGCTGGCTTTGTAGGGGCCGGCATGTTGACGGCTGCCGTCTGCGGCGAAATCTTTGCTTCGCCATCCGTCGACGCGGTATTGGCCGGAATTCTAGCTGTTACCGGGCCTTCGGGCTGCTTGCTTATCGTCAAAAACTATACCGGTGACCGGCTGAATTTTGGTCTCGCGGCGGAACGCGCGCGCGCATTTGGCCTTAAGGTTGCAATGGTTGTGGTTGATGATGACATCGCCCTTCCCGACCTGCCCCAACCACGGGGCGTGGCAGGCACATTGTTTGTGCACAAAATCGCAGGCGCATTGGCGGAAGCTGATGCCGATCTAGCCACCATCACAGAAGCGGCGCAAAGCGCAATATCCAACATGGCGTCGATTGGCAAATCTCTGGATACTTGCACCGTTCCCGGCTCTGCCAAGGAAGACCGGATCGCTCCCGGTATGGCGGAACTGGGCCTTGGAATTCATGGTGAGGCAGGCGTTCAACAAGTCGCATTCAAAGACGCCCAAAACGCGATGGATCTGGTGTTGGAAAAGCTCGCCCCCCGGATAGGCACTGGCCCGTACGTGGCAATCCTGAATAACCTCGGCTCAACTACTCCGCTCGAAATGAGCGTGCTGGCTCACGAATTGGCAACGTCAGAAAGAGCCGGCAATATTACACATATTATTGGCCCGGCCCCGCTGATGACGTCACTAGATATGCACGGGTTTTCAGTCTCGGTTCTGCCCGTCGATGCAGTCATCATGAGCCATCTGCACGCACCTGTAGATTTGCCTACGTGGCCAGGAGTCAAAGACATCGGGCCTGTTTTGGTAAGTCCACTGCCCGACGGCCTGAGCCCAATCCAGCCAATCCCATCAAGCAATACAAAGACACGAAACGTGCTGGAACAGTGTTGTGATCTGCTGATGGCTGCCGAAGCCGACTTGAATGAACTGGACGCAAAATCAGGCGATGGTGACACTGGAAACACGCTGGCCACAGCCGCACGCGCCCTTAAAGGGGCCTTAGATCGACTGCCCTTGGCTGATCCGACACAATTGTTTCGTGCTGTGGGCAATGAGTTAAGCCAAACAATGGGAGGATCGTCGGGTGTCATCCTTGCGATTTTCTTTGGAGCCACTGGCGATGCTTGCGCCAGTGGAAAACCTATACACAAGGCATTGCTAGCCGGGCTTGAACGCATCAGCCAAGTGGGCGGGGCACAGATCGGTGATCGCACAATGATCGACGCACTCGGACCAGCGTTAAGTGCCCTGCCCCAGGGCCTTGATGCAGCCGCCTCTGCTGCACGGGACGGCGCACAGAAAACCGCCGCAATGGGGCGCGCCAACGCAGGACGCGCATCTTACGTACCCGAAGAAAATCTGATAGGTCATGTAGACCCCGGCGCTGAAGCGGTGGCGCGTTTGTTTGAAGGACTAGCAAAGGCGTTATAACCTTATGTAAACAAACATGAAGTCAACGACAGAAACATATCTCAACCCTACAATCAACGACATAGCGCGTGTCGCTGAAGTTAGTCTTGCAACCGTTGATCGGGTCTTGAACGCGCGCCCTGGTGTGCGAGAAAAAACCATAAGTAAAGTCAATAAAGCCATTGCTGAACTTGGCTATGTTCGCGACGCAGCGGCAGCCAATCTCGCACGGGGACGGGTGTATAATTTCGTGTTCATCCTGCCCGCCAATGACAATGAATTTGTGTCGTCATTACAAGCGCAGATCGATCAGCTTAACATCAATTTGCGCCACGACCGTACGGTCCTGAGTTTCGTCCGTGTTGCGGCCTTTGATCCTATGGCTCTTTCAGCGGCAATCAACGCTATCGACAAAAGCCAGGTGGACGGGGTCGCGATCTTTGGACCGGAAACACCTTCGGTGCGCGATTCCATTGCGCATCTCAAAGCGAATGGGCTGACCGTGGTTTCTTTGGTCGCAGATATTCCAAGCTCAGAGCGGGATTACTGTGTTGGCATCGATAATGTTGCTGCAGGGCGGACGGCTGCACAACTTTTGGGTCGGTTTTTGGGTAAAAAGCGTGGTAAGGTTATGGTGCTAACCGGATCAATGCTCGCTCGTGATCATTTGGAAAGACGCCTTGGCTTTGACGAGGTCATGGGCCAAGACTTCCCCCACATCGACGTGCTTGCATCTCTCGAAGGGCGCGACGATCCCGATCTGATCGAACGCTTGCTGCCTGACGCTTTAGCAGAAAACTCAAACGTCATTGGCATTTATTCATCTGCGGCTGGCAATGAGGGCTTGGTACGTTTTTTTAATTCTCATAACTTCGACGACAAACCGGCTGTGGTCGCGCACGAGTTAACACCCTTGTCGCGCACCGCCCTGAACAATGGAGTTATTGATGCTGTCATTAGTCAAGACCCCGGTCACCTTATCCGAAGTGCGGTTCGCGTCATGCGCGCCAAAAGAGACCAGAGACCGCTAAACAGCGCTCAGGAACGGATACGCATCGACATTTATCTAAAAGAAAACATGCCACCCTAGAACCGTGGCTCTTTGGGAGAAGAAATTATGAAAACAATTCAAGGCCCAGCACTGTTCCTGGCACAATTTGCGGGCGAAGATGCGCCGTTCAACTCGTGGGATGCGATCACCAAATGGGCTGCTGATTGTGGTTACAAAGGTGTTCAGGTGCCAAGCTGGGATGCACGTCTGTTTGATCTGGAAGCAGCCGCCGAAAGCAAGGATTATTGCGACACATTCAAAGGCGAAGCTGCTGACAACGGCGTTGAAGTCACCGAGCTGTCCACACATTTACAGGGCCAGCTCGTGGCCGTGCACCCAGCCTATGACACTGCTTTTGACGGCTTTGCTGACCCGTCTGTGCAAGGCAACCCACAGGCGCGTCAGGCATGGGCAGTCGATCAGGTAAAAAAGGCCATCTCGGCCTCGGCAAACATGGGCATCAAGAACCACGCCACATTCTCGGGCGCGCTGGCCTGGCCCTATGTCTACCCTTGGCCGCAGCGGCCCGCAGGCCTGATTGAATCAGCGTTTGACGAATTGGCGAACAGGTGGCGTCCAATCCTCGACCATGCCGATGCCAATGACGTCAACATTTGCTATGAGATACACCCAGGCGAAGACTTGCATGACGGGGCCACCTTTGAAATGTTTCTTGAACGGGTGAATGGCCACGCCCGATGCAACATGCTTTATGACCCATCTCATTACGTGCTTCAGTGCATGGATTATCTGGATAACATCGACATCTACAAGGATCGGATCAAGATGTTCCATGTCAAAGACGCAGAGTTTAATCCAACCGGTCGGCAAGGGGTTTATTCGGGCTATCAGCCTTGGGTAGATAGGGCAGGACGGTTCCGGTCCCTTGGTGATGGACAGGTCGATTTTGCGGCGATCTTTTCCAAGATGGCGGCCAATGACTTTGATGGTTGGGCGGTTGTCGAGTGGGAATGCTGCTTGAAACACCCTGAGGACGGCGCGCGCGAAGGCGCACAATTCGTTGCCGATCACATTATCCGAGTCACCGAACGCGCCTTTGATGATTTTGCCGATGGCGGCACTGACGAGGCAGCAAATCGTAAAATGCTTGGCATTGGCTAGGCGCCACACTGGATGGCTCCAGCGGATATTATTTAAGAACAACCAAGATGGGGCCCCGCCTCTGAGAGGGAATGGATATGGTTAAAAAGATCAAGCTTGGCATGGTGGGTGGCGGGAATGATGCCTTTATCGGGGCCGTGCACCGCATCGCGTCGCGCATCGACGATCGCTTCGAATTGGTGGCGGGTGCGTTATCTTCGACACCCGACAAGGCCCGCGCTTCGGGTGAGGCTTTGGGTTTGCCGCGCATCTATGACGACTTCAAACAGATGGCGATCCGCGAAGCACGCCTAAAAAACGGGATTGAGGCCGTATCGATTGTCACGCCAAACCACGTCCACTATGCCGCTGCACGCGAGTTCCTAAAACGTGGCATCCATGTGATCTGTGACAAGCCACTGGCCTCGACGCTTGCTGACGCCAAAAAACTGGTCAAGGCGGTGGAAAAGGCCGATGCACTTTTCGTTTTGACGCACAACTATACCGGCTATCCGATGGTGCGTCAGGCGCGGGAAATGATCGCAAATGGCGAGATCGGCAAGGTGCGCGTCGTCCAAGTCGAGTATCCTCAAGATTGGCTGACACAGGATGAAACGTTCAAGCAAGCCGAATGGCGCACAGATCCAGCCCGCTCTGGTGCGGGGGGATCAACGGGCGATATAGGCACACATGCGCACAATCTGGCGTGCTTTGTATCGGGTCTTACCGTGGAAAGCCTCGCCGCTGATCTGGATGCCTTTGTTCCGGGCCGCCGGGTTGATGACAATGGTCACGTGTTGTTGCGCTTTCATGGCGGCGCAAAGGGCATGCTGTGGTGTTCACAAGTGGCCCCGGGCAACGAAAATGCGCTGCGCCTGCGGGTATACGGCGAAAGTGGCGGCTTGGAGTGGGTGCAAGAAAACCCAAACTATCTGTTGCACACGCCCTTTGGCGAACCCAAACGTGTGATCACACGCAATGGCGCGGGCGCCGGTCTGGCCGCCGAACGGGTCAGCCGCATCCCCGCCGGTCATCCCGAGGGGTATCTGGAAGGGTTTGCAACCATTTACAGCGAAGCCGCAGAGGCGATCACTGCGGTCAAAGACGGTCTGACGCCGGGTACAGACGTGATATACCCAACCGTGTTGGACGGCTTGAGAGGCGTCGAATTTGTTGATGCCTGCGTAAGGTCGGCCGCACGCAATGCGGCTTGGATCAAGCTAAGTTAAAGCAATCCACCGGCCACCTGAGGAACAGAATTATACAGCATTTGGTGAAAAAATCGAGCTATCTAACACGGCCCAAAAACAAAGGTTTCAACGCGTTAGGTGATGACAGATGTTTCAGATATTTCGTCAAATGCTGCTGTAGGTAAAATCCAACGTCTGCGGCTGCCCTAAGGTACAGGACGCGTCCGCGGCATCCGCAATGACCTGCGCCTTAAAACCGTCCAATCCGTTTGGCGAAGGCGCGTTTCCTGTCGTTACAGCGTCAATAAAGTGCAGCATTTCAGCCCGATACGCATCACTATAGCGCTCTAGAAAGAATGGCTCGGTCGGGGCACGGCAAAACCCCGATGCGGTCGATACTTCGACTGTCGTCGTTAATACATTGTCGGCCCGAACCATCCCCATACTGCCATGTACTTCAACTCTCTGGTCATAGCCATAAGTGGCACGACGAGAATTCGAAATGTGACACAACTTTCCGCTGACCGTACGCAAGGTGACCATGGCCGTGTCCACATCCCCCGCGTCACCAATCTCTGGATTTACAAGGCACGAACCCTGCGCAAATATTTCTACCGGGTCTTCTCCTAGTAAAAAACGGGCCATGTCAAAATCATGGATCATCATATCGCGAAATAAGCCGCCCGACGTTTTGACATACCCTATCGGGGGCGGGTTGGGATCACGTGACAGGATCGTAATCATTTCAACATCGCCCACAGTGCCATCGTCAATCTGTTGTTTCAGCGCGCGAAAGTTCGGATCAAAACGGCGGTTGAAAGCGACAAGAAACGGCACATTATGTGCGCTCACAATCTTCAGGCAATCGCGAATTCGGTCTGCATTCAGATCGATTGGCTTTTCGCAAAATATCGCCTTTCCCTCGGTAGCGGCGGCATGGATCAAATCATAATGGGTGGTTGTCGGCGTACCGATTACAACGGCATCAATGTCCGCATCCGCAAGAATTGCATCGGTGTCCATTACTTTTGCACCAGTGCGCTCGGCCAATGCGTCTGCGGCGGCAGGGACGGCATCGCACACCGCTGCAACGCGTGCACCATCTATTCCAAGCAAGCTATTTGCGTGAACCTGCCCAATGCGACCACAGCCCAAAAGTGCTATGTTGATCATGTCCTAGCCCTTCATTGTTTTCAGAACCACGCGTGTCGCTGCCACAACCGGGTCATGCGTGTCTTGCAGGATTGTCACGCGGTCAAACCGATTTGCATCCGCATTGACAGCACCGCGCAAAGCCGCGCCAAACGCCATGCGCAATTCGGTGCCGATGTTGAATTTGCTGATCGCAGTGGTTCGCGCAAGGGTGCGGCGCTGCGCAGCAGGCACGCCTGAGCCACCATGTATCACCAAAGGCACATCTGTCACCGCCTCAATCGCGGCTATTCGGGCTTCGTCCAGACCACCCGATTGATCCTGTTGCAAATGCACATTGCCCACCGAGATGGCCATCGCATCAACGCCAGTTTCACGCGCAAATTCTGCGGCTTCAGCAGGGTCCGTTCCGGCGGAAGCCTCGCCGTTATCATATCCGACAAACCCGATCTCACCCTCGCAGGAAATTCCGGCCTTATGCGCCATTTCAGCAATCTGAGCCGTTTCAAGGATATTCTGTGCCAGCGGTTTGCGCGAGCCATCAAACATAAGCGACGTGAACCCGCTTTCCAATGCCTCCTTGCACTCATCAAAGGTATAGCCGTGGTCCAGATGCGCGACCACCGGAACACTTGCACGCTCAGCCAGATGACGAAACATCTTGCCAAGGATTGGCAGCGGCGTGTGCGCGCGACACGAAGGCCCCGCTTGCAAGATGACAGGGCAGTCTTCGGCCTCTGCTGCCGCTACAAAAGCGCGCATATCTTCCCAGCCCAGCGTCACAAGACCCGCAACCGCATAGCCCCCCGCCTTGGCGGGCCGCACAACATCAGCCAAGGTTGCGAGTGTCATTTGAACTTGGCAATCATGTCTTTGATGCCGGGGATTGTCTCAATCTGATAGGCATGCGAGGGCTGGAAATATTGAACCAGACTGCGCTGGCTGAGCCCCCCCAGAATGGTAAAATAGTACATCTCATAGCCGGGCAGCACGGCGCAGGGATGATATCCGTTATCAAGGCAAATGGTTGATCCATCGACAATGTGATAGGCATCTCCTGCTTTGCCATCTTCGCGCTGAAGCATCTGCACACCAGACCCATGATTGGGCCTGAAGCGGAAGTTATAGGTTTCGTCGTGTCGTGTCTCGACCGGCATCCGGTCGGTGTCATGCTTGTGGCTTGGAAAGCCCGACCAACCACCCTGACCCACGGTAAACAATTCGCTGACCAGCAAGCGGCCCACCTTGTCATGTTGCTTTTGGCCAAGGATATGCTTGATCTTACGATGGGTCTTGGTGTCGTCTGATCCGTATTGCACCAGGTCAAGCTCATCCGACCGAATGGCAAAGGCATCTAGCACCCCGTCAAAGCGGGCCCCCGCCACAAAGACTTCGGCCGCGTCCGAGGTGCAAACCATTTCAGCCTTGGCGGCGGTCGGCACATAGACCCCTTCGGGTTCGCCTTCCCAGACATCAACGCCGCGCCCACCCAGTGCATCAGCTTTGAACCCCTCGACGTTGACGTTGACCGTGCCTGTCGCTGGAACGATGCAGGTTTCGTATCCCGGTACCTTGTATTCGAATGCTTCGCCCTTTTTGAGCTTTACGATATTAAAGTAGTTTAGCGGAACGGTTGCATCGTCCAAGTCCACGATTGGGGCGTTCTTGTTGTCAAAAGGCGCGATATGCATGGCGATCCTCCGTTAGGGGTTGGTCGGGCCGGGTTGCGTTTCCAGAAAAGCCGCAAGCCCTTTGGGGTCCGGCATCGCTGGCGCACAGCCCGGTTTTGATACAGTGATCGAAGCGCAGGCCGAGCCTCGCAATATCGCGGTTTTCAGGTCAT
>Ga0206126_10006483_pt1 | contig 10335 bp, 8 predicted proteins | sample Helgoland_Spring_5_FD_148621 | JGI IMG/M metagenome (GOLD analysis project Ga0206126, IMG submission 148621) | Pelagic subsurface seawater microbial communities from Kabeltonne, Helgoland, North Sea - Helgoland_Spring_Bloom_20160412_1 | ecosystem: Environmental > Aquatic > Marine > Epipelagic ...
TCCAAGGAGACTGCCGGTGTGCTTAAGGGCGAGTACGGCGCAACACCGGCGCCGGTGAATGCAGAGTTGCAAGCTCGCGTTCTCGATGGCGCTGAGGCCATTACCTGTCGTCCAGCAGATTTACTAGTGGCAGAAGTTGATACGCTGACCCGTGAGCTGCAGGATGTTGCCAAAGAGAAAGGGATAAGGCTGGCTCAGGGCGAGAACGAAATAGATGACGTGCTGACTTATGCCTTGTTTCCCGAAATTGGTTTGAAATTCTTAAAAAATCGAGATAATCCAGACGCGTTTGAACCGGTACCCACAGTGAGTGGGGTAACCGATACCGCAGCGATACCGGTAAAAGCTGCTGCTGGCGAGCCTGAAGTGTATACCGTTGCTGTTGCTGGTAAGAGTTATGTGGTTCAGGTATCCGAGGGTGGCGATGTTTCGGCGATTCTACCTGTATCGAAACCTGCCACCGACGCAGTCGTGTCGGGTTCTTCCGCCGGTGACGTCGGCGAGCCTGTGCTGGCTCCGTTGGCGGGTAATATCTTTAAGGTCAATGTTGCCGTTGGCGAGCATGTTCAGCAGGGTGACATTATTATCGTACTTGAAGCAATGAAAATGGAAACGGAAGTCCGAGCAGCTATGTCCGGTTCAGTAGGGTCGGTTGCTGTCAAAGAGGGTGACTCTGTTGCCGTTGGTGATCTTCTGATAACCATTGCCTAGCGGAGTCTGATTTATGGATAAGCTATTAGCGCTGTGGTTTGACTCAGGTATTTACCAAATGGCCCCGGGTCAATTGGTAATGATTTTAGTTGGCCTAGCGTTGCTGTACTTAGCGATTAATCGTGGTTTTGAGCCGCTATTGCTGGTGCCGATCGGTTTTGGCGGTATTTTAGCGAATATACCGGGTGCCGGTTTGGCTTTTTCTGCGGTCGAAAATGCCATCTATTCCGCTGACCCCGTCGTTTTAAGTGCGTTGGCAGAGGTATTGAATTTAACGAGCTGGGAGACGGGTAAAGATATTTACTACGCCTATGAGTCGTCGGCTGCTGCCGCCCACGTTGGGGCGGAGCAAGTGGCAACAGACAATGGGTTTATGAATGGCATGCTGTACAACTTCTACACAGTTGCTATTGCTAGCGGTGCTGCTCCGCTGATTATTTTCATGGGTGTCGGCGCGATGACCGATTTTGGCCCTTTACTGGCGAATCCAAAAACATTGTTCCTTGGTGCTGCTGCGCAGTTTGGTATATTCGCAACGGTATTAGGTGCAGTCGGTTTGACGGCATTGGGGGTGATGGATTTCAGTCTTGCTGATGCCGCAGCTATCGGTATTATCGGTGGTGCAGATGGCCCGACTGCCATTTATGTGGCGAGTATCCTAGCGCCGGACCTGTTAGGGGCTATTGCGGTAGCAGCTTACTCTTACATGGCGTTGGTGCCAATGATACAGCCGCCAATTATGAGAGCCTTGACGACTGAGAAAGAACGTCGGATTGAAATGGTACAGCTGCGGCCCGTGTCTAAGGCTGAAAAAATCTGCTTCCCGCTAGTATTGTTGATTTTAGTCGCATTGTTTTTACCCTCAGCAGCGCCGCTTTTGGGTATGTTCTGTCTCGGTAATTTGATGCGTGAATGCGGTGTGGTCGATCGGTTGAGCGACACCACGCAAAACGCACTCATCAATATTACGACCATTTTTTTAGGCTTGTCAGTTGGGTCTAAGTTAAGCGCAGACAAGTTCCTCGATGTGAACACCCTGGGTATCTTGTTATTGGGTGTTGTTGCGTTCGGTATTGGGACGGCCTGCGGAGTACTGATGGCCAAATTGATGAACAGGTATTCCAGCACTCCAATTAACCCGCTGATCGGATCAGCGGGTGTGTCAGCTGTGCCGATGGCAGCTAGAGTCTCTAATAAAGTCGGTTTGGAGGCCAACCCCCATAATTTTCTGTTAATGCATGCAATGGGTCCTAACGTTGCTGGCGTTATTGGCTCCGCGGTTGCCGCAGGTGTGATGATCAGCCTTGTTGGCGGCTGATCGACCAATCATTAGTGCTTGTTTGATGGGCCGCTGAAGTTTTTTGTACGGGAGTAATCAGCAGGCGTGTAGAAGTTATCTGCTGCGGGTGGCGGATTTCGGCGTTCATCGGTTTTTCGCCGCCGTTTATGGCTTAAGTCCAGTCGCGGATTGAAGCGAGGTTCTCTGCCCGTGCGCCGGTCAACGCCGGATCGTCTATTGAAAAAAAATCGCTGGTTCATCGTTAGGAAATCAAGTTTGTACAGAATTTGGGTGATGGCTAGGCACAATTAATGTGTCCTATTCAGTTTGTTTGTACCCTGCTGTGAATGTACGACAGATAATAACAAGATTAGGTCATTGCTCGCAGTTTTCCAGTTTTTGCCGCTGTCGGTTTTTCCCTAATAATCATGCAAGAATACCGTCCTCCATCACATTCTCCCGTACCAATTTTTAGGGGTTCCTATCGACTGGCGTCGCCCCTATAATAAGACGAATTTGTTTTACACCTGAGGTGCTAGTTTGACAGGGGACAAGATGGCTCGCCAGTTGATGTCCGTTGGCCAGCGGCTAGCGATATCGGTGAAATCCCTACCGGTGACATGGGTTCGGAAACTGATCTTTGCTCTGATTGGCCTGTGGGTTTTGGCGATAGCGTTACAGCTGATGGGCTTAGTGGTGACCGCTGAGACTGCGGCGGTTAGTGATGATGATAGTCAGGCTTTGACCTCGAGAATGCTTCCTGTATCAGCTGCGGCAGTTGCAACACTTCAGCAAGCGCAACTTTTTGGTGAGGCAGGGGCCGCGCCCACCGAGGCAGCTAAGCCAGCGAAAGAAGACATAGCGTTCAACGCCAGCAAGACACAACTGGATCTTGCTCTGAAAGGTATAATTCATACCCCTGACGATGCGGAGTCGGTGGCGGTGATTGTCTCTAGAGGCCAGCAAGCCCAATATTACGGCGGCGATAAGTTACCGGTTGGAAGTCATGTAATTTTGACCAAAGTGCTGTTGGACCACGTGATTCTCAATAACGCGGGTCGCTATGAATCGCTATGGCTGTATGATGAAGAAAAAAACGGAAAGCAAACCGCTTCCAGTAGGCCTGCTGCCAGCAGTAACACCATTAGCAAGCGCCGAGAGGTTATCGTTACTGACATGCGGGACGATGATAAGGTGACATCGTTGGCAAATGACTATCGAGATAAGCTGTACAAAAATCCTAGGTCGTTAGCCGAGGTGTTACGCATTTTACCGGCGCAAGAGCAAGGGCAGCTCGTCGGTTATCGTGTTAGCCCGGGCAAAGATAAAGTCCAGTTTTCCCAACTGGGATTTAAAAGCAACGACATTGTGACAAGTGTCAACGGCATTGTATTGGATGAGCCCGCTAAGGCCTTGGAAATCTATAAGCTTATGCGAACCGCCATGGAGGCTACCTTTACCGTCGATCGTAATGGTACTTCAGTCGAAGTGTTAGTATCTCTGCAGGATAACTTGGGCAGCAATGAGTAACTATATGGGTGTTTCATTCCAGACCACTCATAAGAGGATTCCAAAACAATGCGTTTGATCGCTTCTACAAAAAAGCTGGTTCTGAAAAGCTCTCGCTGGTTAATACTATCGTCCATAGTGGTGTTTAGTGTCGGGTTGGTAGAGCAGGCCCAAGCTACTGACGAAGAGAGTCTCACCCAGCAAACTTGGACGGTTAATTTTAAAGATACCGATATTCAAGAGTTGATTCGGTTTGTCGCTAAGGCATCAGAAAGGACGATTATTGTTGATCCGAAAGTCAAAGGTAAGGTTCAGGTTATCTCTGCTAATCCCGTCAATGCTGAAGAGCTGTATGCACTGTTTTTATCTATTCTTGAAATTCACGGTTTCGCTGCCGTCGATTCTGGTGACATAACGCGTATCATCCCTAGTAAAGATGCGAGAGCCGCACCGGTGCCGGTAATTCGCGATCAAGAAAGCCTGTCGACTAGTAGTGAAATAGTTACTCAGGTTATCCAGCTCGAAAATATATCGGCACAAAAACTTATCCCTGTACTAAGGCCGTTAGTTCCCCAGCAGGGTCATATGGCTGCGTATGGTCCGAGTAATGCAATTATCATCTCTGATACCATGGCTAATATAAACCGAATTAGGCAGGTTATTGAAAGCATTGATCTTTCAGCCGTAGAAAAAACCGAGATCATTCCGCTGGAATATGCCTCGGCGGAAGAAATTGTCAGAATGCTCCAGCAGCTACAAAAAACTGAATCAGCCAAAGGTCAAGCTGACGTAAAAAAACTTACTCTAGTCGCCGACAAACGAACAAATAGCATATTGGTGGCGGGGGATGAACTTGAACGTCAGCGTTTGGAGTCGCTGATTACCCACCTTGATACGCCGCTCGCACAGAGTGGTAATGTTAAAGTCATTTATTTGAAATACGCTGATGCTACAGAGTTGTCAGTAGTATTGAGTAAAGTTGCGCAGAACATGGAGCGGATGAGTGAAAATAATGACAAAACCAGGTTGGCGGGTAAAAGCGAAGCAACAATAGAGGCTGATGATGGCACCAATTCGCTAATAGTCACAGCAGAAGCAGATACGATGCAATTGTTACTTGCCGTCGTTGCGAAGCTCGACATTCGCCGTGCGCAAGTGCAAGTAGAAGTGATTATCGTCGAGATGACAGATAATGATGGGCGTGACCTAGGTGTAGAGTGGCTGTTTATCAATGACAGTGGTGGCTATGGTGCCTCTAACAATTCAGGGCTGGGGAGTACGATCGCCGGAGCGGCTTTTGAAACTAATAACAATGGTAGCTCGGTTGATGCTCGAGGGGGTATTGCCGAAGCGATAGGTGGTGCTGCGGGCCAGGTTTTGGGTATAGGTCGACTTGACGATGACCTCAGTTTTAATGTGGTGGTGAATGCGCTGCAGCAAAATTCGGAGGCCAATATATTGTCAACGCCGTCGCTTTTGACACTGGACAATGAAGAGGCATCTTTCGTTGTTGGGCAAAGTATTCCTTTCGTTACTGGTTCCTATACGGCAACAGGTAGCAGTTCATCGAACCCTGACAATCCTTTTCAAACGGTTGAGCGTGAAAACGTTGGCATAACGTTGCGAGTGACGCCGCAGATCAACGAGGGTGACTCGCTGATACTGGCAATTTCTCAAGAAGTTTCCAATGTCATTGGAACAAGTACGATTCTCAACAGTAATCCAATTACCAGTGAGCGAAAAATTGAGACAACGATTTTGGCAGATAATGGCCAGACTATCGTTCTCGGTGGATTGATCGAGGACAATATAACCGAGAGTATTCAAAAGGTGCCTATCTTGGGCGATATTCCTTTTCTGGGAAGGTTGTTTAGAAGTACCTCGACCTCTGTCGGTAAAAAGAATTTGTTGATCTTTTTAAGACCAACAATTGTTCGTGATAAGCGCCAAATGGATAACGTCACGGCGGGTAAATATCGACTTATTCGAGAACAGCAGTTACGTGAAATTGATGAGGGCGTTAATCTCATCGATGACCGGACATTGCCTCTACTACCCGAGTGGCAGGAACAGCTTGAGCAGTTACAAGAAATTCAGGAAAGTGATGTCCGTGCCGGTAGACAGTCTATTAGTAATTAATGGGAGTGGTGATGCCTGATCTTGCTGAAAAAAAACCACAGGGCACGGCGGATAATGTCTCTGGCGTAGACGGTGATAAACCATTCGCTCAATTGCCTTTTTCGTTTGCCCAGACGCATGGCGTATTGTTAGAGCAGAGGGAGCCACAGCCGCTGGTGTTATATCGTAAGGGTCTGACGGTAAATACCTTGATAGAACTACGTCGAGCCCTTGGGAGGTCTTTTGATACAGCAGAGCTGAGCAACGAGGCATTTCAGCTGCGACTGACCCGCTCCTATCAACGAGACAACAGCGAAGCTATTCAAGTTGCTGAGGACATGGGGGCTGATTTTGATCTGAGCCGACTAGCGGATCAAATACCCGATACCGGTGACCTCATGGATACCGAAGACGACGCGCCTATCATTCGATTGATCAATGCCATTTTGTCTCAGGCTGTACGTGAGCAAGCCTCCGATATCCATATCGAAACGTTTGAAGAGAGGCTAGTGATCCGTTTTCGTATTGACGGAATCTTAACCGAAGTCCTGTCTCCAAAGCGCATGTTGGCGCCATTGCTGGTATCGCGGTTGAAAGTAATGGCAAAGCTGGATATAGCGGAAAGACGAGTACCTCAGGATGGCCGTATTTCTATTCGGCTTGCCGGCCACGCTGTTGATATTCGGGTGTCAACAATACCGTCCACCCACGGCGAACGTGTCGTTCTCAGATTATTAGATAAACAGGCCGGGCAGTTAGAATTAAAACAGCTGCAAATGAACGAGGTGGTTGAATCAGCTTATGGTCGTTCACTGCGAAGCCCTCACGGCATTATTTTGGTTACCGGACCAACTGGCTCCGGTAAAACGACAACACTGTACGCAGGATTAACCCACATTAACGACAGCCGTCGAAACATATTGACGATAGAAGACCCGGTTGAATATTTACTACCGGGCATTGGTCAGACTCAGGTTAATACCAAGGTCGATATGACATTTGCCCGTGGTTTGCGCGCGATTTTACGGCAAGACCCCGATGTTGTGATGGTGGGAGAAATTCGTGACACAGAGACCGCTGACATCGCGGTTCAAGCGAGTTTAACAGGGCATCTGGTGTTGTCGACGCTGCATACTAATACAGCGATTGGCGCGATTACTCGATTACAAGACATGGGAGTGGAACCCTTTTTACTGTCGTCCAGTATTATTGCGGTATTGTCACAACGCCTTGTACGGGTATTATGCGGCAAGTGTAAAGAGGCCTATCCCGCTGCTGAAACTGAGCTGATGATGTTAGCAATCAACCAAGGGAGCGAGCCGGTAACACTCTATCGAAGTAAAGGGTGTGAGCACTGCAATCATACCGGCTACAAAGGTCGTACGGGTATCTATGAAATGATAGAAATCAATGACGCTCTACGACTGATGATTCACAATGGTTCTGGAGAGCATGAGTTGTTGCGGGAGGCTCGCAAACATGGGGCTGGAATTCTTGATGATGGTCGGCGCCGCGTGTTAGCTGGAGAAACGTCAGTGGAAGAGGTGTTGCGGGTAACCGCAGCCTATTAATCAAAGATGCCAGCGTTTAGTTATCAAGCGTTTAATAGCGATGGAAAAATCGTCAAAGGTTTGCTCGAAGGAGACTCCGAACGCCAGGTCCGTAGTCAATTGCGCTCCCGTCAGTTAAAACCAATTAGAGTCCTAGAATCTGCGGAAAAAATAACTCGGCCCGGTCTCAAACTAAGTCTTGATCGATTCTTTAAACCTCGGGTTAGTCAGTCTCAGTTAACGCTGATTACTCGACAGATAGCGACGTTAGTGCAGTCTAATGTACCGTTGGATGAGGCTTTAACAGCGACAGCGCAACAGGCAAAACAATCGCGGATTAAAAGTTTGATGTTACAGGTGCGTGCCAGAGTATTGGAAGGACATACTCTGGCTTATGCGCTGGGCGATTTCCCTCAGGTATTCAATGAAATGTATTGTGCCATGGTAAAAGCAGGCGAGCATGCTGGGTTTTTGGGCACTGTTCTCGAGCAGCTGGCAGACTACACAGAAAACAGCCAGCATACCCAGCAGAAGATGAAAGGGGCGATGATTTATCCGCTGGTACTGATTGTTCTTTCTGTTGCTGTTATTAGTATATTGATGGTTTTTGTGGTCCCTGATTTAGTGGGTATGTTTAATCGCAGTGATCAGGAACTGCCGATGTTGACCCAAATAGTCATAGCTAGCAGCGATTTTTTTGCTGAAAAATGGTGGCTGGTACTGCTGGTATTTATAGCCATCATCGTCGCTTTCCAGCAGTTACTGCAGGATCCCGGTCGGCGAAAAATATGGCACGGGATCTTACTCAGGATCCCTTTTTTATCGGGAGTGATTACAGCCATGGACACTGCAAGATTTGCATCGACATTGAGTATTTTGACCTCAAGTGGTGTTCCTTTGTTGGATGGCTTGCGGATTGCCGGTGAAGTGCTGACTAATCTCAAGTTGAGGGCAGCCAGTGAGGCGGTAGCCTTGGATGTTCAGGAGGGTGGGAGCTTGCACCGAGCACTCGATCAAACAGGCGTGTTTCCACCGATGATGGTCCATATGGTTGCGAGCGGTGAGGCGAGCGGCGAGCTTGAATCTATGTTGGCTAGATCGGCTTCGACGCAACAACGAGAGTTAGAAATGACACTAGCTAATTTGATGGCAGTATTGGAACCGTTAATGATTATTGTGATGGCTGTGATCGTTTGCAGTATTGTCTTTGCAATATTACTACCCATTATTGAGATGAATAATTTAGTTGCCTAAATGGCATTTTTGGATGAAATTATGACACAACAACAGGCAACGGTAATGAATCAAGTGAGGCAGCATGGCTTCAGTTTAATAGAAATTATGGTGGTATTGGTCATCATTGGCTTGTTGGTGAGTATTGTTGCTCCTAACGTCTTGGACCAGGCCGATGATGCACGAGTAAAAAAAGCGGTCGCAGATTTTAGTGCCATCGAAACGGCGCTGAGTATTTATCGTCTTAACAATTACAACTACCCGACCAGTGATCAAGGGCTGGAGGCCCTAGTGGAGAAACCTACGATAGAGCCGATCCCGAATAACTGGAAAAAAGGCGGTTATCTGAATGAGATTCCTTTTGATCCTTGGCAAAGACCCTATTTGTATCTCAGTCCAGCAGAATTTAGTGATCGGGAGTTTGATATATATAGCCTCGGTGCAGATGGTATTTCAGGTGGGGAAGGCCAGAATGCAGATATTGGAAGTTGGATGAAACCGGGCTCTACCTAGCATAAGTACGTTGATCATGAACTTGATGAGTGGTGTTAGTTCGGTGTTTGAAGAGAAATACCGACGTAATTTCTCTCGACGTAACGACAGGATCTCAATGTCATCTGGCTTCAGCTTAGTAGAATTGTTAGTTGTTTTGTTGATCATAGGTCTCGGTTTCAGCATGGCTAGTATAAATGTCGGGAGCACGAATAGTCTCGAATTGCAGAGTGAAGCCAAACTTTTTGCGAATAGATTGGCGTTAATTTCTGAGGAAGCTGTATTGAGTCGTGAGCAGTGGGGCGTTGATATCTATCGGGAAGCGGGCGATGACGGGGATCAATTTGGCTATCGCTGGTTGGTGCTCAGCGACAACAAGCAGTGGCTGCCGGAGAACGAAAAGAAACAGCCGGCAGACTTTCTATTGCCTTCATCAGTCGGGTTAAAGTTAGAGCTCGAAGGCCGCGGCGAAGAGATGGACGTGTTATTCAAACAGAAAATTATTGAGCAGCATAAGGAGGTGGCAGGCAATAGCCATGAAACCGCTAAAGCTGCGGCGCAATATTCTGCAGCGGGGGTGGTGAAGCCTGCCATCTGGATGCTGTCAAATGGTGAGATGAGTGGGTTTTCTCTGACCTTGTTTGATCGAGACAATCTTGAAAGTCGGGTAATAATTGTTGGAGATGAGCTGGGTCGAATTAAAATTGCCGAAGACCAAACCGCTGAGAGCCAGGCACTCTATGAGTAGGGCTGTGAAAAACACGAATAATGGATTCACTTTAGTAGAAGTGATGGTGGCTTTATTAATTGTAGCAATGGCGGTGTCGTCGCTGTTATTTCAAATGGTCAGTACTATCGATAATACCGCCTATTTGCGCGACCAAACTATTGCTCATTGGGTTGCTCTTAATCAGTTGGAATTAGTCTATTTGGAAAACCAGTACACTAATAAGGTTATCAGCGAGCCCCGAGCTGGCAGTGAAATAATGGCCAATAGGGATTGGCATTGGACGATAAACCCAATTAACACTGCAAACAAAAATTTTCTCCAGCTAGACGTCTCGGTTAGGGCTAAAGAGGATGATGAGTCACCGATAGTCACGGTCACCGGTATGGTCGATCAATTTCATGGACGATGAAATGGCCGCGAACAAGCCACTAGCCGGTTTTACACTGATCGAAGTATTATTGGCTATGGGCATTACAACGTTTGTGGCGCTGTTGGCTTATAGTGGGCTCAGTGCCTCAATCACTGCTGCCGAATCCCAGCAGCTGCAAGCGCAGCAGATTGTGGATATTCAATTGCCATTGACAGTTCTTGAACGTGATATTCGCAACGCCGTGGCGCGGCCTATTCGAGACGAATATGATGATCGTGTTGAGGCACTGGTGGGCGGGGCGTTTAATGATTATTTACTGGTTTTAACCCGGAGGGGCTGGGAT
>Ga0206126_10006489_pt1 | contig 10328 bp, 10 predicted proteins | sample Helgoland_Spring_5_FD_148621 | JGI IMG/M metagenome (GOLD analysis project Ga0206126, IMG submission 148621) | Pelagic subsurface seawater microbial communities from Kabeltonne, Helgoland, North Sea - Helgoland_Spring_Bloom_20160412_1 | ecosystem: Environmental > Aquatic > Marine > Epipelagic ...
CAGTTTAAGCTGTGGATGGAACAGGCCATCGAGGCGGGTATTCAGGATCCCACGGCGATGAGTGTTGCCACTGTGTCCGCCGAGGGTAAACCTTGGCAGCGCATGGTGTTGTTAAAAGACTTTGATCAGCGCGGTTTTGTGTTCTATACCAATCTTGGCAGTCGCAAGGCTAAAGAGATTGATGCTAATGCGCAGGTCAGTCTGCATTTCCCCTGGTTGCAGCTGGATCGTCAGGTGATTGTCGGCGGCCGTGCCGAGCGCTTATCCACTGTGGATGTGATGAAATATTTTCTCAGCCGTCCCAAGGGCAGTCAGTTAGCCGCCTGGGCATCGAAGCAAAGCAGTCGAATTAACTCCCGTCAGGCACTGGAAACCCAGTTTGCTCAGATCAAAGAGAAGTTTGCTGAAGGTGAAATTCCATTACCAGATTTTTGGGGTGGTTTTCGGGTGGTCCCTGAAGAGATTGAGTTTTGGCAGGGTGGCGAAATGCGTCTTCACGATCGGTTTAGTTACTCGCGCTCTGAGGACAATAATGACGACTGGGATGTTAGTAGACTGTCGCCCTAATCAATTGCTGTTAATATTTTATCGCTGTAATCACTAAACACCGGTCTCCAGCCGGTGTTTTAACGTTTATCTCGTCATTGATAGACTTGCCCACCAGTGCCCTAGCTATGGGTGAGTCGATGCTAATCCAATTGAGGGCCGCATCAATCTCGTCGGATCCCACTAGCCTGTAGATATGCTCATCGCCACTGTCTGCATCTTCCACGGTTACCCAGGCGGCAAAAAACACCTTTGATGGGTCTCTGGGTTTGTCTTCGACTATGGTGGCTTCTTCTATGCGCTTGGTGAGGTAGCGTACGCGGCTATCTATTTCACGAAGGCGGCGCTTGCCGTAAATATAGTCGCCGTTCTCTGAGCGATCACCGTTTTTGGCGGCTTCGTGAACAATGTGTGTGACCTTGGGGCGTTCGACTTTCCAAAGCTGATGCACCTCGGCGCGCATCTTGCTGGCGCCCTCTGGTGTTATGTAGGGAGAGCTTTTGGGCGCCGGAGGGCGATAGCGGCCCATGGTTTAAGCCTCTGCCTGCAGGTTAAAAACCTCTTGGTAAAACTGTAGTTCAGATTCCATGGCGCGAATAATATTATCCGCCTTTCTAAATCCATGGCCTTCATCGGGGAAGGTGATATGGGCCACTTTAATGCCTTTGTCTTGCAGTAGTTTAACCATCATTTCTGCTTGATTTGGGGGCACCACTTTGTCTTCTAAGCCCTGCAAAAAAATCACCGGGCAGTTGAGGCCACCAGCATGATGGATGGGGGAACGTTCAAGATAGATATCTCTGCGTTCTGGGTAGGGTCCAATCAGGCTATCCATATAGCGCGATTCAAATTTGTGCGTGTCTTTGGCCAGGGTTTCCAAGTCGCCAATACCGTAGAGGCTGGCTCCCGCCTGAAAGGTATCGGTGAAGGTTAGCGCCGAGAGCACGGTATAACCTCCAGCACTGCCACCGCGGATCAGGCAGCGCTGTGGGTCGATCATCTGCTGTTCTCTGAGATAGCCAATGGCATGTTGGGTATCTTGCACATCGGCAATTCCCCAGGCGCCAGTCAATGAATGGCGGTAAGCGCGGCCAAAGCCTGTGCTGCCACGGTAGTTGATATCCACTACGGCAAAGCCTCGATTGCACCAGTACTGCAGTTTAAGGTTTAAACCACTGTCGGCGGAGCCGGTAGGACCGCCGTGGCAGAGGGCGATCACCGGTGGCAATTCGTCTTCGAGACCGCAGTATTGGCCATTGGTTGGAGGATAGTAAAAGGCATGCACCTGTTGGCTATCGGAATCGTCGCCGCTGACAAATAAAATTGATTGGGGTTCGGCGAGATCCGCAGGGTCCAGTGCCAGGGTGGCAGGGGAATAGGCTGATTCCACGGCGCCACAGGGGCTAATGCTGATCAGTTCGCTGGGCAATGCTGCGGCACCGGCGACGACAAAGAGCTTGTCTTGGTGGCAGGTAAGTGCCTGCATAATGCTGTAATGACAGTCTATTTGGCTCAGCTGGCCCGAGGCAATATGGATAAAACCGCTGTTCCAGACACCCTTAGCAGTCCAGATACAGGCAATATTATTGATATCAATAAAGTCATAGGTGCACATGCCAAACTGCCACAGGGGCGTGGCAAATTCAGCCTCCATTTCTAGTAGTGCAACGACAGCGCCATTTTCAATACGGTAAATATTCCACCAGTTATTTTTGTCCGAGACAAAATAGAGCTGATTGTCAGGTGACCACTGGGGCTGAAAAATAGCCTCATCGTTGTCTGCGCCGGCCATCAATGTTTTATTGGTTAGACTGCTATCTGTGAGATTAGCCTGCCAAAGTTGCGTGCTATCCCAGGGCATATTGGGGTGCTGCCACTCTATCCAGCAAAGCTGTTTGCTGTCGGGGCTGATGCGTGGGTAGGCATAAAAGTCTGCGCCATTCACCAGCATGCTGAGGCTGCCACCGGAGATGGCAATGCTGACCAGTGTATTTTCTGGCTCGCGATCTTGATGATGAATTTCACAGACGGCAATAAGTTGCTGACGCGCTGAGTCAAGAATTAAGTCAGCAAAGCGTGGACCCTTTTCCGTGATGGCGACAGGCTGTTTATTCTCCGTGAGTGACAGCTGATAAATACGTTGGTCGGCGGCATTCACAAAATACAGATAATTATCATCTGCGGCATAAGCCATGCCGCCATATTCGTGTACTCGGCTGCTATGACTAAAAGGTGCTGTGAGTAAGTCTCTGATACTGCCATCGGGTTCGCGGCACATAATGACATTGCGACCCGCGTCCCAGGGGCGACTTTCAGTCCAGAACAGGCGCTCGCCATGGGACTGCAGAAAATTTAATCCCGGTGCTGCGCGGGTAATCAGCTCGGCACTAATGGTGGACGGCCAGCTGCCATAGGCTTTGGGTATTTTGTTCATATTAGCCGCCCGCCAGTTTGACATTGTGGCCGAGTTTTTCCAGCGCCGCCTTAAGGGTCTCGCGATGATCTCCCTGAATTTCAATCACCCCATCTTTGACCGTGCCGCCGGTGGAGCATTTCTGTTTAAGCTGCTTGGCCAGTGTTTTTAAGTCGCCTGCTGGCAGGCCTAAGCCAGAGACCGTGGTGACCCCTTTGCCTTTGCGACCTTTGGTTTCGCGACGAATACGCACAGTGCCGTCGCTCTCGACGATTTGCTCTGTGGGTGCCTGTTTGATGCGCCCTGAATCTGTGGAGTACACCAGTCGCGATTCGTTATTTGCCATCTGAGTTCTCAGTTAATTGGTTAGGAGGATCTTACCAATATGCTGGCTCGATTCCATTAGCGCATGCCCCTTATTTGCCTCAGCCAGTGGAAAGCGGCTGTGAACCACAGGCTTAAGTTTGCCCTCGGCGATTAAGGGCCAAACCTGCGACTCAACACCTGCGGCAATACGCGCTTTATTTTCTAGGGACTGAGCCCGCAGAGTCGAACCGGTTAAAACGATCTGCTTAAGCATCAATGGCAGCAGATCCAGTTCGGCTTTTGAGCCGCGCAAAAAGGCAATGCTGACAATTCTCGCCTGAGGCGCGCAGGCGCTAAAGTTGCGCTGCATATAGTCACCACCGACCATATCCAAGACCACATTGACGCCACTGCCGGTAAGTTCTTGGCAGACCTCAACAAAGTCTTGCTGGTTATAGTTCACCGCTTTCACCGCACCCAGATCTTCACAGACCGCACACTTTTCATCAGAGCCCGCTGTGGTGATCACATTAACCCCCATGGCCGTGGCCATCTGAATCGCCGTGGTGCCAATACCACTGGAACCGCCGTGGACCAGCAGCCATTCACCGGCTTTTAACGCAGCCCGTTCAAATAGATTGTGCCAAACCGTAAAGCAGGTTTCAGGCAAGGCCGCCGCATCCACCAGATCCAAACCTTGGGGAATAGGTAAGCACAGGGACTCTTCGGCAATGGCGTACTGCCCATAACCGCCGCCTGAAAGCAGCGCACAGACCTGATCACCAATGACCCAATTCGTGACGCCCTCGCCTACAGCCACTACAGTGCCTGAGACTTCGAGGCCGGGGATATCAGTAACACCTGGAGGTGGCGGATAAAAACCCATGCGCTGAAATACATCCGGACGATTGATGCCGGCTGCAGCGACTTGAACCAACAGCTGATTGGCAGTGGGTTGGGGCACAGCTCGAACGCTGGGTTTTAAAACCTCTGGGCCGCCTGGTTGGGTGATTTCGATGCTGGTTTGGCTTGTGGGTAAGCTCATAGTGGTTACTCTTTTGGAAGACGCTGAGTTTAGCCGCTTATGGCTTAACTTCTCAATGCCACAAACACACCACCACCGATTAATAATGCACCAGAGCCAAACTTTAGATATTGAGTCCTGGGTGAGGCTGCAAACGAGGATTTGGTTTTTGCAGCCACATAAGCATAGCCTGCCATTACTAGACCTACAGAGAATGTTGCGATCACAAATAATAGGCCAATATCGATCATGGAGATGGTTTCCAGATCCATAAATGCCGGAAAGAAGCTGATATAAAACAACGTGACTTTTGGATTGCTCACGGAAGTGGCGAGCCCAACCAAATAGTTGGTGGAGTAGTTGGCGGGTTTCAGCGCTGCGCTGGGGCTATTGCTATTATCAGAGGTGATTAACTGATAACCCAGATAGATAAGATAAGCGGCGCCAGCATATTTAATAATCACAAAGAAGCTGCCCATCACTTCGGCAAGAGCGGCTAGGCCAAATATGGCCAGGGCGATAAAAATAAAGTCGCCGCTGAGAATGCCCATTGCCGTTGCCAGGCCTTGGCGAAAGCCGGAGTCCAGTGCCCGAGCCACAACCACAACAACGCCAGGTCCCGGGAGTAGGGCCAGTATGATCATGGTGCTGTAGAGAGCCAGTGCGGAGGTTAGGGTCATAGGGCTTTTTTATCCGATATTTGTTCGATAGTTAATTTAGTACGTTTTTGAGTTTAGTCCAGACTCGGCCGTCGATGGCGGCTAAGCCTAGTCCAATAATGGCCATGCCGATAAAGTGTCTGCTATGCAGCTGTTCATCCAATATTAGCCAGCCCAAAAAGCTTGCCGTAATCGGAACTAAAAATGTCACCAATACCACATTGGTGGCGCCGGACGAGGAGAGGATCCGAAAGAATAGAATATAGCCTAAGGCGGTGGAGAAGATAGCAAGGGCGAGGATCGCCAGCCAGACATTTAGGCTTGGATTGGCCAGTTGCTCTGGGCGCTCCAGGATAAATGTCAGCGGTATCAAAATAACCGTGGCTGCTGTGACCTGTCCAACGGCGGTGCTAAAGGGGCTGATGCCGAGAGATTTAAAGCGACGACCAAACACCGAGGCGCTGCCGTAGGCAATTGCCGCGCCGATAATGGCCAGTTGAGCCAGTGTCTCTAGGCCCATATCCAGTCCGAGATCAGGCAGTGAGTCGGCTCCAATCAAAAGGGATACGCCGAATAAGCCTACAAGAACCCCGACTATTTTGGGTCTGGTCATATGTTCGTCAGCTAAAAAGACCCCGGCGATCAACACGGTGAAAAAAGGGGTTGTGGCGTTAAGTATGGAGGCTAATCCCGCACCTATATGCGTTTGACCCCAAACGATCAGAGCAAAGGGAATAACGTTGTTGAGCAGGCCCATAATAAAAAATATGCGCCACAATTTGAGTGTTTTTGGCACTTCATAACCGGCTGCCAGCAAGACGATCCACAATGTGATGGCGGCGATGCCGACTCTCAATGTGACTATGGTGAGTGGCGGCAGTTCTGTGACGGCGACGCCAATAAAAAAGAATGAGCCACCCCAGAGCAGCGACAATAGCAGCAGCATTGCCCAGTCTTTGGATCCCATACTTTGGTTGATCATTCGGTGTTCCTAGGTGTTTGTTAGGCAACAAGGGTTGTCGTCTCGCCCGCTTCCAACAATGTCATCCCGACCGCAGTGGAGGGATCTCAATCAGTTGGCAGTATGCTCTTGAGTTGCCCCAGAGTGACATAAATTAGACGATTCTGACAGGCTGTTTTTAAGCTGGATTGAGGTGTCGACGAGGAGACCCTTCGGCTTCCCTCAGGATGACAGAATTGTGAGTCATCCCGACCGCAGTGGAGGGATATCGTCCAGATGGCAGAGGGTTATTTAGCCTCGCTAACAATTACCGGAGACTCTTGCCTGCTATTGGATGTTACCGTTAGCAGCGCTAAAATCGACAAAGATTTCTGCTGTATAAACTATCTCATCGAAGGACGATTCAATGCTTTTAGGCGCTGAGGGCTGCCTATAATTTACCGACTTGTCATCGTAGCTGAGACTTCGCTTGGTCGCTGTCACCACTATCTCTTCCAGCATCTGCGCTCCTTGGGAACCTTTTATCCAGAGTCGATTATCTCTAAAACTTACCGGAGTCAGTGTCACGCCCAGTGACTCTTCATAAAGGGCTTTTTGTTGCATGACTTTTTCCAGGGCAAGCTTTTTCACTTGGCTTTTAAAAGCGTCCTTTTGGAGTGCTCAAAAAGCAATATCAGACAGCTCTATCTCTTCTTTACTGTCGGCGACGCTGGCGACGGTTTGGAGCTGAGACTCTTGAACAATGGTCACGGCCATACGGTTAACCACCTTATAGCTGTCGGGCTTTTTCCCAAACCAGCCGTATTGTGGCGAGGTAGAAAATTTAGAGCTTTTAATATGCTCTGGGTTTATGCCGGCAGTGACTAGCTGTTGGCTAATGGATTCTCGCAGTGCAATATTGTTGGAGATGGATGCCGAGAGCTGTTTGTCTTCGCTGGTGATCACCAGGCTGATAATGGCTCTGTCGGAGTAGGCTTTTTTCTCGGCGTCAGCGCTGAGGGTGACAATATTGTCTCTTGGGTGCAGGAACTGGCGCAGTTCCTCGGGGTTGCCTTTGAGTTCTGGTTGAGCAAATGCAGCAAGGGGCAGACAGCAAAAAAATAGATAGGTGATTAATCTGGTCATAGTAATTTGGTCCGATTGGTCTGTGGCTATTTAATAAAATAGACCCTGGCGGACGTTACTGCCTACAATGACGAAATTAAAAAGTACAGATACAAAGAGAATAGGGCGCTTCGCATGATTGAGATCACTGCCAGAGAAAAAATCTACCGAGTTATCTTTGGTACGGATACACCGGCTGGTCAGCGCTTCGACATTTTGCTGATCTATATGATTTTGCTCAGTGTGCTGGCGGTTATTTTCGATTCGATTAGCTCAGTTCACGATCAGTATGGTGTTTGGATCTTTCGCCTCGAGTGGATCTTTACTGGATTGTTCTCTATTGAGTATCTGCTGCGCATTTACTCCTCGCCAAAACGATTGACCTATATTTTCAGTTTCTATGGTCTCGTCGATCTGCTCTCTATAGTGCCCACCTATCTGGCGCTATTTATACCGGGTGCTAGTTATTGGCTGATATTGCGCTTGCTACGCGTGTTGCGCGTTTTCCGTGTGCTCAAACTAGTGCGCTACCTGTCTGAAGCCAATATTCTGCTGCGCTCCATGTACGCCTCGCGACGCAAGGTGCTGGTGTTTTTTACTGTGGTGATGGTGCTCAGCGTGATTTTTGGCAGCCTGATGTTCTTGGTGGAAGGGCCGGAAAATGGCTTTACCAGTATTCCCCGCAGTATCTATTGGACCATAGTCACCATTACCACTGTGGGCTATGGGGATATTGCACCCCAGACTGTGCTTGGGCAGATTATTGCGACTATGGCGATGCTGACCGGTTATTCGATTATTGCTATTCCAACCGGTATCTTCACCGCTGAGATCGCCAGAGAGATCAACACTGCCAGCAGCAATACCCGCTGTAATATCTGCGAGCGCAGTGGCCACCATCCGGAAGCCGAGTACTGTTATCACTGTGGTATTGAGTTGTCTAAAACCTAGACTTTTTTAGCCCGTAGATTGGTGCTCTGAGGCGATGCGATAACTCAGTGCCTCTTGATAGTCTTCGCTGGTTACCTGATCTCGACCCGTCAGGTCGGCAATACTCCGCGCCACTCTCAACACCCGGTAAAAGCCTCTGGTTGAAAGCCCAAAGCGAGTAATCGCATTGTCCATCAAATGACGCTGTTCGCTGCTTAGGGGGCAGATGGTTTTCAGCTCTTCACTACTCAGCTGGCTATTGATTTTTCCCTGTCGTTTGAGCTGGCGCTCGCGGGTGGCGCAGATACATTGCTGAATCTGCTGGTCGCTTTCACCTTTAGATTCGCCTTTACATTCGCCCTTGGATTGTCCTTTATGGCTTGCCTGCTGTTGGTTGAGCAGTTGATTGTTTTCGATGGGGGTGACCTGCACCTGCAGATCGATGCGGTCTAGTAGCGGCCCGGAAATCTTGCCTCGATAGCGGTTGATCTGATCTGGGGTGCAGCGACAGCGGGGGCTGCCAAGATAGCCGCATGGGCAGGGATTCATTGCGGCGATCAATTGAAAGTCGGCTGGGTAACAGACCTGTGCGGCGACTCGGGAGATATTGATTTCGCCTGACTCCATGGGCTCGCGAAGGACTTCTAATACGCTGCGGGAAAATTCTGGCAGTTCATCGAGAAATAGAACGCCCTGATGGGCCAGGGAGATTTCTCCCGGTCTCGGGCTGCTGCCTCCGCCGACCAGTGCTGCGGATGATGCTGTGTGATGGGGTGCGCGAAAGGGTCGCGTCCAGATCGGTTGGCGCAGACCTTTGCCGGCCACGGAATAGATGGAGGCAACTTCTAGTGCTTGCTGGTTATTGAGCGGCGGCAGTATGCCGGGCAGGCGACTGGCAAGCATGGTTTTGCCGGTGCCCGGTGGCCCGTAAAACAGTAGATTGTGGCCGCCGCTGGCAGAAATTTCTAAAGTGCGCTTGGCATGATGTTGGCCGATGACTTGATTGAGTTGGGTTTGGTTTTCGCTGTTATTAGATGAGTCTGCCGTGCTGGCATCGGTTTTGTTTAGCTGGTTTGTTGAACTGTCCCAAAATTGGAGCTGCGTCTGCTGTAGCAGGTGCCCGGAAATATCTAATAAGTGAGCACATGGGAGAATGCCGAGTCCGTCAACTAGGGAGGCTTCCTCGGCATTGTGGCGGCTGATAATAAGTTGCTTGCCCTGATGCAGGCAGCCAAGGGCTGCGGGTAACACGGCATCGACACCGCGGGTATCGCCGGAGAGGGCTAACTCGCCAATAAATTCATATTGATCGAGCTGGTCTCTGGGTACCTGTCCCGAGGCCGCAAGAATAGCGATGGCTATGGCAAGATCAAAACGGCTGCCTTCTTTGGGCAGTTCGGCGGGGGCTAAATTGACGGTGATGCGCCGTGCGGGAAAATCAAAATGGGAGTTGAGAATGGCACTGCGAACCCGGTCTTTACTCTCTTTGACCGCAGTCTCTGGCAGACCCACCATATGAAAACTCGGCAGACCATTGGATAAATGCACTTCAACCGAGACCAGTGGTGCATTGATGCCCAGTTTCGCTCTGGTGTTAACCACCGCAAGTGACATTGCATACCTCCCTGTATGTGATTCTAGAACGACCCCTCAATCCGCTGAGGGGTTTTTAACTCTGTGGGCTATTAATTGCTTTTGTTAGCTGTCAGTTGGCGGATACTTTCTTCAAGGCCGCTGATCTGTGTCTCTAAGGCGTCGAGCTTTTCTCTAGAGCGCTGCAGAACCGCCTGTTGGATGTCGAACTCTTCCCGGGTCACTAGATCCATCTTTTGCAGGGCCTTGGTCATGGCCGAGCGAACCTGCATTTGCGCTTCGTCGCCCAGAGCCTGTGCACCTGGTATAAAGGCTTGATTAAACTGTTTAATAAATTGGTTCACTATATTGTCCTGATTCAATGGGTAGCTCCTCTTTTAGCCCCTAGCAATAGCTTCCAGTCTAGCAAATTGCACCAAGATACCCCACGCATTTACAGCAGTTGAGACCTGTCACTCTAATAAACTACTGTCCAGTTCAGTCCTGTCCAGTTTGGTGCGGGGGTCACCTCAGTTGGTTTTGGCTGTGCACCATATTGGGACATATGCGGGCTATTTGAGTTTAAGTTGATCGAAATAACGGCCAAAAAATTGTTGGCACGGGATATGCATTGTCCCTACCGAAGCATCAAAAAACTTAACCTTAAGTACGTTTCAAAATAATTTAAATTTTATATCTTGGGAGATATATCGATGAAAGCTTTAAAAACTGCAATTTTCGCTGCAACTATGATGTCTGGTGCCACTGCAATGGCTGCTGAAGTTTCTGGCAACGTAGCAATTGGTTCTGATT
>Ga0206126_10006490_pt1 | contig 10327 bp, 12 predicted proteins | sample Helgoland_Spring_5_FD_148621 | JGI IMG/M metagenome (GOLD analysis project Ga0206126, IMG submission 148621) | Pelagic subsurface seawater microbial communities from Kabeltonne, Helgoland, North Sea - Helgoland_Spring_Bloom_20160412_1 | ecosystem: Environmental > Aquatic > Marine > Epipelagic ...
GCGGCGCTGCCGGGTGGCGCGCTGGCCTCGGGGTCGGGGGACCAGACCGTGCGTATTTGGCACCCCGCGCCCGTAGTATAGTCCCCCCCCTGTGTGACCCGATCAGGAATGTCAGGGAGAACTTAAATGTGTGGGGGATAACAAAAGAGGCGATGCCGGGGGTCGATGAGAATCGACCATATGTTAAGTGGTTGGAAAAATATAATTACCTATATTATGAACATGATTGATGCCGATGGGCAACCCCGGACCGGTAAAAGGCAATGGCGACACGTGTCTCGCACATGTTCCCGGGTCGACCGCGATGCGAAGATAACAAACGGTCTGTGAGCAGTAAATGGGTGTCATTCTACGGGCTTGATGCGCATGGCTACTCGCATGTGGAGCGCCGTCAATTCTTGGATTAGCAATTTCATGGCGTACGGGATTTCGACCGGCGCCGGACTGCGAGAGGAATCGCACGTCCTGCAGTATGGCATGCGCCCCTTGCTCGATTCTCCAAAACGAGTGCTCGACGGTGGGTCCGAGATGCCGCCACACAATTTGCATACGTAGACGCGAAACAAATCGGAGCACAGCAGAAGCCGATCGTGTAGGACGTGCGAGGCCCCATGGGCAATGACGGCGTCTCGCTCCATCTCGCCGAATCGGAGCCCTCCCCCGCGTGACCTACCCTCCATCGGTTGTCGCGTCAGTGACTGGACGGGGCCGGTATTCCGGGAATGCATCTTGTCGGCCACCTGGGGAGTGGGGCGAATGGATCGGGGGGTTGGTGAGTGTACAAGAGTCTCTGATAGAACGGGGTCCACGTTATCGGGAGCGTGACCCACCATGTGCTTCAGGCGTTGGTAGTACGTAGGGCCCATGAATACCCGCATGTGCATGCGCTCCCCACTGAGCCCCGACGTCATTACTTCGGATCCACAAGCATCCCACCCGTGGGACGCGAGAACCGTCCCGATGTCATCAATCGTGGTGGACGAGAACGCTGTGCCGTCGCCGTCATTGCCCGTTATGGCGCATGCTTTCCCGAGTAAGCATTCCATTAGCTGTGGGTATGGGTATTTACAAGTTTACAAGAGGATGCGACGTGGGTAGAGATCGTCGCGTGTGTCTGTCTCGGGGTGGGGTCGACTGGACCTGTCCAATGGTCATCCGCGATGGAATTGCCTGCATGGGGATGGACGGGGAGGGCAACGGCGATTTCGGAATGGGGGGCGACATGATGCGATCCCATCCCATTTCAAAGAACGGTACCTGCGGGTTGATGATGAAGTCCGGGATCATACCAGTGCGAGAGTACGGCATCTCGTGGTCGTCGCATATACGCCCGATCGTGCCCTGTCACGGGACGGGTAGGACGCGATTGGGCGGTGCGACATCCCCCCACGCACCCGGGGCCCCATGAGCGGCGTGCGAGAATTGTTGACCAGACCTTCTGGCCGTGTCGCGACGAGAATTTGTCTCCGACAATCGGCTGACGGACTTGGCGGATGCGCACGATGATTGTGTCTTGACCGTCCTTTGACTTCACGCGTAGTACTTTGTCCACGAAACCGCGCTCGTTGATTTTCAGGGCGGTAGATCGACATCGTTTTCGGACAACGGCTTGCCCAGTCTCGTCGTAGTCGGGTACCTGGGTGTAAAAAGGCGATGCGATGTATCCCCATCCGATAGAAATCGATGCATGTCGGATACGATGGGAAAGTACCTCAACACACTTCCCGATGATAACATCGAATGCTTCTACATACACACCTTCTCTCACCACACCACTCGCGTCTAGTTTGTTGTAGCACAACGCCGCCCGACGCCCCAAGGCGTTTTCTGGTGGGTACTCGAAAACCTCTTTCTCCGTCCCCCGCATCGCGATCGTGTCTCTGAACACCTTATAATACGTAATCTGACCCAATCCGCGCTCAACGGCCGCTCTCGACGCAATGATCGAGTCCTCCTGGTTATACCCGTTGTAGCACGCGATGGCCACTATGGCCGAAATACCGCTGTCGAGTTCGCTCACCCCCGGGAGACGCGCGTACCTGGTCCTGACCAGCGCTTTCTGCGGATTGCACAGGACGTACGTGTGCGTCGACGACAAACGATGGCGATACGCCATGTGAGGGACCGTGATGGCCTGTTTACCCATCGACGCCTGGTATATGTTTCTAGGTGCCTGGTTGTGACCGGGAAAGACAATCTGTGCAACGGTGCTACCGAACATAGCAGACGGGTGGATCTCAATGTGCGTGTAGTTATCCGGTTGTTCCAAGAATTGGGACGCACGAGTCGCGACGCAAGCGACGGAGGTTTCCTCCTGTTTGTCCAAGTACTCCACGATTCCGTTGTGTATCAATTCTTCGAAAAGATTCAGTCCTAACTCGGTGACTCGCCTCGCCACGGTGGCCAATCGCGACAACGCGCTGACGATGAACAGAGGGCGCATACAACGCCCTGGATCCAAAGCAATTATCACGCGCTGCGACTCCTGTACCACGCTGGTCTCGAAGTGGATGTCCCCAGTGCGACGTAGCCCACGCACACGTGTCGCTAACGACGGACTCGTGGTGGGGCACACCACGCCGATGATAACGCCGTTCACCAAGACCGTGTGGAACCGACCGATGCCGCACTTGGAGAGGCATGGGTCGACCCCCATGTCGTACAACAGACGGTGGAGATACGCCGATTTATATTCAATCGAGACGTGTGTCAGAATGGTCAAATTGTTGATGAGGCCGCACGATGCCCCTTCTGGAGATTCCGACGGGCATAACAGGCCGTATGTGGAGGGATGTAACATGCGAGCCTTGATATTCTTGCCATCACGATTGATGGGCGTCGAACAACGACGCAAATGAGATCGTTTCGATGAGGACGACATATTGCTGAGTACCTGGACAACGCCAGTATTGACACCTTTCGTCAGGCTCCAGTTCCCGGTCGAGAAATGGAATTGAATCCCCGACGTCATCTTGCGGTTGTTCACCAACTGCTCGACCGACACGCATTTCGCCTGTGCCACGGTTTTGGTGAGCTTACTCCGGAACGTTTTCAGAAGATTCCGGTACAATTGACGGAACAGTATGGCAAGCAGCGGACCGGGGCCGTCGAGGCGGCGATTCGTCATGTCATCCCGGTCGCACGGGGCCATCTCCCCCAGATGGGTCATGACGAGGTCCCGACACATCATACCGAGATACAGGGCCTTCAGCTCCACCACTCGAGCGTCTAGCCCCATGCCGAGGTGCGGTAGGAATTCATTCGCCAATATGTGTGAACAATACGCATGTCGACGTGCGTCACTGCGTTCTTTTGTACCCTCCTTGCCCAGCCATGCCATGATCTCATCACCGTTCATGGTGGTAGCCATGTGGTGTTGCATTTGATACTCCAAAATGGACCTGATACGCGCGTCCATGCTGGGATCCGGACACAAGACCCGCTCCATATCAGCGCCGTTGAACCCGAGTAGAACCAGAATTGCGCCGAGGGGGCATGCCAGTGCGGTCGATCCGCGCGTGAGGAATGGTAGCATCACGACAATCGACGCCGGTCGCGATTTAGTAATTGCAACGCGAAGGGTGCTGGTACTACGCCATTTAGTGTCATGGCAGGAGCGGACCTCGTTGATGAAGCTGTATTTCCCCGCGGGCCGTCCCTTGAAAATAAACGGCTTGTTCACCCTCAATTTCTGTTGTGCTAGTAATACCTTTTGAATACCGTTCACGATGAAGTATCCCCCGTGGTCAAAGGCGCATTCGGAGTAATGCGTCGTCTTCGTCTCGAATTTAGTACCCACCATACAGGGAATCTCACACAACGGCACCTCCACCAGATGGTTGACGACCCGACTGACTCTGCTGGACTCCGGCATGTCGTCTCGCAGCAAGCGACCCCGAGCCGAGGTTTGGATCTCCGCTTCGATCACTGTCACGAACGTCATGTCGACCAGCTTACCCAATATGATCACGGCGGCTCCGTTTTCCAAATCGATGGGAGGATGCACCCCAATGCTCAAACTGTCGCCGTGAATTGTGCGAGTGTCGGCGTGCCATGTGCCGTGTACGACCACAATCCGATTCGTAATCATCTTGTGCGCGGACGCGACTCCCATGACAGGAGCATACTTGCACACCGTGTACGTCAAATTCGTTGTAACTACATTGCTATACGTCAATTTTCGCGTACGCGCCGTGTTTCGAAGAATGGGGGCGACCTGACCATCCTGTTCGGTGTGCACCGGTGGGAATATGGTACACCCCTCGAACGTAACGGTATGTTCTTCGCGTCGTTTGAGGTTGCGTACGCGTATCACGCTGTTTTCCCCAATGATATCGGGCAGGAGCTCGCCCATGAATTGTTCGTACCCCTCTCTCTGGAAACGCGCGAAGCCATGATGTCGCGTGTAATCGCGAATGACGCTCCAGCAAAAGTTCTCTTGTCTCAGGAGCGCGTGGGCGGATTCGTGTTGCATTGCGGGCCGTCCGCCGTGTGGTCTGTCGCGTAGACTGACCCCAGCGGAGGATAAAAAAATGATGACCCGTGTTATTCACCACCGGCGACGTAAGGAAAGGGGCGCTGGATATGCGGTACGTCGCAATATCCGATGTCGTGGGTGAGAAGCGACCGCTCGTCATCCAAACGCGATGCGACGACTGTGAAATCGCCCCGGAAAGACCTCTTGGGCGAGATTCATATCAAACGGAAAATGGTCGCAAACTTGCGAAATGACGTCCCGAGGTTACTACGCAAGCTCTTGTCTATAGAGGTTCAAATGCACGCATGTACGAAACGCCACCACATTCGACGGCGTCGAAATTTGGAGATACAATACGACGACTTGAGAGAACGTATTGCCGATATAAAGAGTGGTAGCCTGGAACGTTCTTTCGAATTACGCGCGTTGCCGTACGTTACCGCGCTGGCGGTCGCAGACAAGGAGGTGACCCGACGCTCGACGAGCCAGGCGCGCTCTCGTGTACTGGCGATGGGGGCACGCTCCCGGCGGCGCAAGCCACGCGATTCGCGCCAGGTCCGGGTGAAACCGAGCAGTAAAACCGCGAGTGGTACCATAACAGAGGCAATTCTGAGCGATGAATATTTCCAGGCCTTCGACGGAGTCGCGCCGCCGTTGTATCTTGTGTCGGGAGACCAATGTCCATTCTGTGGCCCCGAGGGACAAATGAGAACCATATCGTCGCAAATGGCGTGTAGCAAATGTGGTCGAGCTACGAGTGTCATTGACACGTCTTCGGAATGCATGGGGTATGGCGAGGTACGCCCAGCTCCCCGGGTGTGCGCGGAGGGTCCCCGCACTTACAACGCGTATTGTTTATCACAGGATGTGGAATATGCCAGCTTCAACTATAAAAGAGCCAACCACTTCCGGTAGGTATCCCCCATTCCCCATTCGCCGATTCAGGGGGGTAGGATGAGGGGTCCGCGCGACTCGACCCCCACTCCGTTCGCAAAACGCCCATCGCGAAGCGACTCCCCCCGGCTACGTGCCCCCCGTGTATCGCAGCGAATGGCTGAACTCGTTTCAAGCGAAGGAATCAACGGAAATACCCCCCCATGTCATCAAGGCTCTGTGCGAGCGTCTCGTCATCGAGAATGTGACGGATCCCTCGGAAATAACTCATAAGCGTGTGCGCGCGATGCTCAAGGTAGACCATAATGGACCCTGGTCACCCCCTCCCCCCCCCTTGTCCCGCGCCACTCGTCGACGCACCCCCCCCGTCGCCACCTTTCCAAGGTACTCCACTTACGCAAGTATTATGAAAACACGTGCCTCATCTGTTGCCTCTTAACCGGACGCGCGCCGCCTCGCCTCGATCCAACGGAGGAGGCGCAATTGTCACTGATGTTCCACGCGATTCAACAACCTTTCGAGAAACACTGTCCAGCGACAAGAAAGAATTTTCTCTCGTATTCATACGTGTTGTACAAATGCTGCCAACTGCTGGGTTTGGATTGCTACCTGGGGAGCTTCAGTCTGTTGAAAGGTAGGCAGAAGTTGTATCGGCAGGATTCGATATGGAAGGCAATTTGCAAGGAGTTGGATTGGGAATTCGTAGCGTCGGTCTGACAGTTTGATGCGACGGCTGTCTTCGATCACTCCACGGGAATATCACGGATTGTTTCTTCTGCGCGACCTACCGAGCAATACACGGGAGCTCCGTCCCATATCGTCTTCCCGAGCGTATCGTACGTCTGTGGGTGGTCGAGTGTGGTGATCTCGAGTGTCATGCACCACCACAGTCCATTGAATTCATATGGTGTCAATTTCTCACGAACGTCGTATTCCATAATCGATACGGAACACGAGCGCATACACATAGGGTCAAACAGGCGGCGCTGTGTGTTGTTGAAAGGGCCCGACGCGAACTTTGTCATGGGGACAGTTGCGATCAATCCTCTAGCAGGAAGATGGCTTAATTCTTTGCTGACGAGTTGCAAGAAACGACATCCAGATAGGTCACACCTCCCGGGTGAGCGTATCTCGGACGCCGATTCGGTGTCTTTAAACGGGAACCCCAATTCTCTACACATCGAAGTCATGAAATGTTCACCAGTCTTGAATAGGAACTGAATGTTTCCGTTTGTCGACGACGTGAATATAAATTTATGTACCATGGGCATGAATACAACCCCCAACGGACCATCCCCGGACGACAGAGCGATTGCTATATCACTGGCGTTGTAGTCGTCACCCACCTCCAGTGCAATGTGATACTTCTCGCCGTCGGCGAGGTAGTCGAGGCTACAGTTGTGCTTATCAATAGTGTATTGACCCCTGGGGAACACTGCGCTGAGTAAATTGACACCAATTACGTTCGTTGCAGTGAACGCGAGAGTCGCGGACGCCGTATTCCCGTAAATAGTAACGTTCTTACGCCGCTCCACCATCGCGGCGGGCACCGGTGCCACCGGCGTCGCGTCTCGTCTCGCCGCCCCATCGCATCGCACTTTGTCACACGACGCCTGGGCCTCTACCGCATTCGTCACCGTACGTTGGATGGCCGTCACCCGACGATTCGTCTCGAGTGACACGTAGAGCCAGACCACCGTGGCAATTACTACCAGTGTGATTCGAAGATATCCCATTTAACAACGACTCATTATATTTCAAGCGGCGGTGGAACGTCTGTAATAGCCAGGTGGCATGTCACAATGCTTACACACGTACTCGGTGCGGTGAGAGTCGATCCCGCGGTCGGCAATCCACTCGTGTCGGCACGAGAAAAAAAGGCGCTCCTCCAGTTCGACGAACAAATCGCGCGCCTTTTTGAGCTGGGCCTCTAGTGCGAAAACATGCTCTCGACATACATGTAGCTCTCGTACACGGTCCGAGGGGGTGGTCATCACTTATTTTGACGGGGTGTGTTTTTAAACCTCCGCGCGATACTAGGGAAGTCGGGAGCTCAAACTGGGATCGGTCGGTATGTCTCACTGGGGCCAATATGTAGATATTGAGGAGAAAAATGGCCCACGCGTCTTAATTAAAAGGAGTGCGAATGAATTTACGGTGGTCACCATCTCACCAGATTATCGGAACGTCGGGGTAGGTATAGCGAGCGAGTGCGAGCCATACTCATGGATACAGCGAGTTTGTACACGCGCGTATGGCGCGCTCGAGGAACTGTATACGAAATGCTTGCGGATCGTGGATACACCGTCACAGCACCCACCGTAGGATACAAGACTCCGGAAGCCCTCTACGACGCCACGAAGGACGACGTCGGCATCACGTTAAAAGACATACGAGTGTACGCATCGAAGCAAGCCGCGAGTATCGTCGTGGTATTTTGCAACCCTATTAACGGTGGCAAAGTCGGCGTAGAGGTGGTCCGAGGCATCGCGGACATCGTCGCATCCCACGAGCACCTATCGCGTGTGATACTGATCTACGAAAAGTCCATCACGCCGTTCGCCGCGAATCAGATTCGCATACATAACGACGCCGGAGCGCTCCAGATCGAGACGTTTAATACAAGCCCGCTCCAATTCAACGTGTCGAGGCACATGTTGGTGCCACAACACAACCTACTCTCTGCGACCGATACCGAGAAGGTAGTGGCGGAATATGGATCCACGGCGTTGTTCCCCGTCCTGAACGTCACAGGAGCGACGGACGCGGTGGCCAAGTATTATAACTTTCCAGTCGGGCGTCTCATCCGCATCGATCGGCCCTCGCCCACCGGGGTCACTGCCGTGTCGTATCGACTGACAGTGTAACCCCGGTATTAATGGAGCATACGTCCGATAAAGTTTGTATTTTGTCCCACCATGGATAATAAAAACCCGCGGCGACGGGGATGTCACTTTTGCTATCAATTATTCACCTAAGTCGGGGAGACTTCGATCGCGCGGTCGGGTGGATTATGGTGGGGGTAGTGGTCAGTGTCGTGAAAATGGCGGGTTACAAGGCGATCTACAGATTCATCAATTGTATACTCGCGTTTTTCACATCGGTCACGATATTTGCTGTGTATCGAGAGATCCGAGACATAGAAGAGTACAACTCGGGGTTCCCCCATCTTTTCTAAAACGGACTCGCCTTGCAAGAGTACCCACGAGCCCTTCGCGGAGTATTTGGGACAGACGTCCGTACCCGTGGCCCTTCCGCGGTGAAACTCATAATCACTTTAGCGTAATTATTTATCTCATGCCATACGCCACGGGATGGCTGCAGCCATGGTGCGATACGATCGGCGCGGGCACGCGAGCACTTGCGGTCGGCGTTTCGTCACTGTACAGGAGGCATGACGTGGGGGGGGCGGGTCCGTAGTCGTCTGATACCCCAGATGCCTCGGTCGAGCGCGTCTTCAGGAACAACAGAATCGCAACCGCGAACGCAACACCCGCCAGTATCACAACCGCGGTGTGCACCCCGGTCGGGCCTTCCTTTCGACCCGGGGAAATTATATACATGCCGCCCAGCGCGCCAGACACAAACTCAGACCCAGTCAGCCCAGTCAGCCCAGTCAGCCTAGTCAGTTCACTAATGGCCATCGATTTGGGACTTTTATCTATGTACATATTTTTATTGACGATCGGGGTCGTACCGGTGGACAATAGGCTTGAAAATCTCGTCCTGCATCACCGAATCTAATGACACCCGCTCTTCTGGATTCGCGTGTAGCATGCGTTCCATGAGTTTCGCGAACGAGGCCGGTGCCGCTTCGAGCGCCCCCCACCCGTCCAGAACTCCCGCCAGCGTTCCACGTTGAATGGCTTCGAACCGAGCGTCGATCGGATCGGGGCGTTCGAACGGCGGGCTCTGGTAGACCAACATGAATACGATGCAGCCGAGCGAGAACACGTCTGCCGCACGCGCGCACCTCTTCTGAGTGCCGGTGTAGATCTCTGGGGCCTGGTACGGCATTTTACCCCCCTTTTTTCGATCCGCCGGCCACGGTTCACCAAGCGCCATCGACAGTCCATAATCACTGATCTTGACCACGTCGTCGAAGACCAGAACGTTTTCGAGGGACATGTCGTTGTGAGCGTATCCCACTTTTTCGTGAAGGTGGCGCAGGCCGAGCATGATCTGAGTGCTGTACACAAGCGCATTCGCAAATGAAAACTGATGCGTTTTGAAATACGTAAACAAATCGCCGTTCGACGCAAACGGCATCGTAATGTAATAAAGCTCTGGCGTCACAAACTGCTCGTCTTCAGGGGAGAGACACAGTAGGTTGCGGTGTGGGTACTCGTCGCGGAGTTTGGTCAATACTTCTCGCTCTGTAACGACCGACTCGTATATCCCCGCCTTCTCCAGTCCCGGGATGACCTTGCTTATTTTGGTGGCCCTGTATCCATCGTCACCGTCGCTGTCGACACGCCACACGAGGTAGACGCGCCCTAAGAGTGAGCGCTGGATCTCCCTTCTCAAGACGAACATATCGTTAAACGCCATGCGACACCGCGCCTCCCCGCCGTGTCGGTTGGGCGCAGGGTGTAAGTTTCGATTTTGGAGTCGGAGCCCACAATGCGATGGAATCTAATAATAGTTAAGTACAAGTACTCGTCAGCTTTGATGTTTCCTCGAACGTCCCCCCGGGCGTTATACTAACGGTGGACTCTTTCTCTCTGGGTATCCACTCCCGCTTGGCGCAATGGATAACGCATCAGGCTTCTAACCTGGAGATTCTCGGTTCGAGTCCGGGAGCGGGAGAGCCGCGTCCGATCTCTCGCATCTCTCGCATCTCTCGCATCTCTCGCATCTCTCGCATCTCTCGCATCTCTCGCATCTCTCGCATCTCTCGCATCTCTCGCATCTCTCGCATCTCTCGCATCTCTCGCATCTCTCGCATCTCTCGCA
>Ga0206126_10006493_pt1 | contig 10326 bp, 3 predicted proteins | sample Helgoland_Spring_5_FD_148621 | JGI IMG/M metagenome (GOLD analysis project Ga0206126, IMG submission 148621) | Pelagic subsurface seawater microbial communities from Kabeltonne, Helgoland, North Sea - Helgoland_Spring_Bloom_20160412_1 | ecosystem: Environmental > Aquatic > Marine > Epipelagic ...
GTTGACATTGTTGAATCGGCACTTCTCGGACTCGGATGGAGGCACCGATGGGACCGTTGGAAAGCTGAGCGTCATGCGCGTCTGGTGGTGCTGTACGAGCGATTTTAGTAAAAAAAGTCGATGCCTGGTTTCTGATGTCCATCAGTCATTTACCGTCCACACACAGACAACTTCTCACCAGCCCCTCCCCGAAGCCCGAAGGGCCTGCTATGCGTTAATTTTAATCACCTGATTGGGCGATGCTGCACTATACAGCTGCGTACGCACGACGGTGTGGTGGGAAGGGTCACCAGCGCAAGTGCTGCAAGCGCGACCTGGCGGCGGCGGCCGCGCCCCCCCCTCAGGGTCCACCACCAGCACCTACGCCTGCGCCGGCGCCGGCGCCTTCTTCGCCGCAGGCGGCACCGGCGTCGCCTTCTTCGCCACCGGCGGCATCGGCGTCGCCTCCTTCTTCATCACCGGCCGCATATGCTGCGGTCGACGCCGCCATCAGCCTGTGTGCTCCACCGAACACGGCGCCCACTGAAGAGCAGGTGATTCGGCGTGAGATGCTCATCACGTGGACCGCGCAGCTCGAATCTGGCACAGATGGGCATTGCTGCAACGTGCAGCAGACAGCCGGCAATGTGTGCGGCATGACAGCACGGGGAGGCGAGTTCGATGGGTGCGGATACCCGGTGCCGCAGTACAACTCGTGGTGTTGCGGAGCCCAAAGGGGACCGCAGTGCCTGGGGTGTGGCGCCGCAACCGAGTGGCTCGATGAACAGTGGACTGGGGACCGCATGTGGGGCGCACACACCGCCAGGCAGCTACAGCACTGTGAGTACCACGCCGAGGTTATCGGGCAACCGCTGGAAGACGCTCTGGTAACTTGGCTGGAGGCGTGGCGAAAGGCTGCGTCTGGCGGGCAAGCCGAGCCGGGCGATACATGGGCCACAGGGGCTATCAGTCGCGTTCACGTGAATGCGATCGAGGGCTTGGCGCGCATACTGATGCAAAACGGTGTCAAGGGCACTAGCCAGGGCAACATGGGATGGTCAGCCGTTTACTACCCCGGCGGCACGCACGTGGACCACGGCGCAGCAACGACGCAGCAGAGTTTCGTTTTGACACTCCAAGGCGCCAGCATCATGACTGTTGGCCCGACTGGGCACACCGACGCGACGCTGGGCAGGGAAGCGAGTGTCGAGCGCGCACTCATGCAGCGAAGCGTACTCAAAGTTGGCACGAGCAAGCTCAGCGAGACTGTCACGCGGCGCGTGGCACCAGCGACTGATCGCAGCAGATGGGAACTTACATTCGCCTACGCGCCAGAGACGCTCGGCAGCGCAGCACGGCCCAGCGGCAACAACGAGAGGTGTCCGCAGGGGTGGTGGCAGGCCGAGCGCGAAGCCGCACGCCACCTTTGTGGCACCTTGGCCATGTACGATGACAAGGCTCCTATCCAGCAGGAGACAGGCGTCTGCCATTGGAGTGCGGAGCCGTTATGCGCTAGCGCCACCACGGGACTCAGCGCGCTGCCGGCCGACACTGTGCAACACATGATGACGTGGTGCACAGCGGCCGATCTCGGGCAACTGATCAAGACGTCGCGTCATCACGCAGACTCTGATCTGCACGGCGAGCAATTGTGGCGCTGCGCTCAGCGGCGAGCGCGGCGGCATCCTGCATGGGCGGCGCAGGGAAGGGGGGGGCGCAACAACTGCCAGGTCCAAGGCCCCATTGTCATCCTGCCGCAGCGGAGACCCAGCGCGTGCCCCGAGCAGCAGCGCGGCAAGGGGGTTGGTGGGCGTTGTAAGCGACCGCTGGCGGCCAACGGGGAGGATGACCAACCCCGGCCACTGACGAAGAAGGCGCCGGGCACAACGCCTGTGAAAGAGCAGCAGCCACGGCAGCGGCACCAGGTGCGGCAGCAAGGACAGTTCAACGAGGGCGATACTGGCGAGGCAGAACGCGAGCACGCCGTCCGCAGACAGCTTCATAGCGTGTGCGATCCCGCAAAGGTCAACAGCGCAATCCACGCGCTACAAAAGCAAGGATGTGTGGTGGAGCAGAACGCCGTACTCAACCGCGTCTTCGCGGAGGACGGAGCCAAGGGCGCAGGTACCGCTGGCGCCAGTAGCGGGGGGCGTGCAACCAGCGCTCCAGCGGGAACAAGTGCGGCGGCGGCAGCTGCCGGCAAACAGCAGCAGGATCCACCCAGCAATGGGGGTGGCAACGCCAGGCGCCGCGGCGGGACCCCGGCCAGCACCGCCAAGCCAGTTGCTGCAAACCATGACGGAGACGTGGCGACTCGGCCGCTTGCGAGTCTCGAGAGCGAAGAACCAGACGAGCCTGAGCCAGGAGAAGGGGCAGCAGGCAGGGGCAGTGGCAGCCGTGGGTGCATGCAGCGCGTGAGGGAGGCGGCGGAGAGGGCTAACTTCAGCATGGCTTGCGTGGGGGGCGACGAAGGGGACAACGGAGGCGCCTTCGGCACTGCTGACGGCGGCAGCGGCGCCGACAGCGGCAAAAGTTCTGGGCCAGCACAGAAGCCAGATACCGCGTCTGAAGGCAGCGGCGACGGCGATAGCAGTGCGCACGAACGGACGGCAGCTGCGCCAGGCGAAGCAAGTGGGGGTCGCACTAGGAGCGCCAGTGGAAGCGCAGGCAGCGGTGGAGACGCCAGCGTCGGGTGCGGCGACACGGGCGCGCAGCGGCGCACGAGAACGGCGCTTGCAAGCGCAGTGCACAGGTGGGTAGATGATCGAGGCGGGCAGGACAGGCGGGGGGCCGATGCCGCCGCAGCCATCATGACGTGCAGAGCGATCACAGTAGGGGGCGTGCGGCAAGTGCTGGCGCAGCACGACGCGCCAGCAGCAGTATTCTTCGTGATCGGGGAGCAACTGAGGAGCGAAGGGGCGGAGACGGTCGGCGCCGAGCGGACGGTGTGGACCGCGCTGGACGAGGCGTTGCAGCTTGCACGCTCCGTTGGCACAGAAGTACTTGTGCTCGAGTGCAACAGCGCGAATCAATGGCGCGCGTGGGCTGCAAAGGATGCAGGCCCAGGTGATGCCACGGGCGCGCACGTTGGCATGCCGTGTCGTCTCGGCACTAAACCAGCAGTACTGGTGGCAAAGGGTGCTGTGGCGGGCTATTACCTCGCCGCTCCCAACGGAACGCTGCAGTGGGCCAAGTCGGCGTCGCACGCAGGCGGACCAGAGCCCAGGTGGCTGACAGATGCCACAAGCCACGCCCCTGTTGCATCAGCGCCCAAAAAAGTCATGCAGTATCGGGCGGTGGCGGGGCATGCGGCCGGTGATGTGGTGGCGTCAGCAGCAGGCGGGCAGAAGCTCACCCTCAAAGCGTCACGGGGCATGGTTGGACTGACAGGGACAGCGCTTGCCGGCTGGGTGTTAGCAGACGCCGCCTTGCAAAACTGCAGGGGCGCGGACTGCCGGTTCACACGCTTTGCAACAGCGATAATGGAAGTGACGGGCGTACGCACCTCCGCAGCAGGCGCAGACGGGTGGATGAGGAAGCAAATGAGCGCTGCTGCAAAGGTGGCGCCGTCATGCAGCAGTTGGGAAACGACGAGGCTCGCGGCGTGTTTCACAAAAGCCACAGGCAGCATCAAGGCTGCGCACAAGGGCAGCAGTATACCCACCAACGGCAACGGAAAGATGTCCACGCTGAAAGGCGCGACAAGCAGTGCGGCGTCCCAAGTATGCACCAACGAAACCGAAAAGCGCCTCGCGCGTGCCACCCTCACACTCACGCGTGTACTCGCGCGCGCGGAGGAGCATAGGAATGTGCCGTCGGCAGGAGCCGATACCGGGCCGGCGCTGGCACGGGCTGAGGTGCACGAGGCACTGTGCCAGCTGACGACGCAGGATTTCAAGGAGGGCACGCAGCGCATGGAACACGCAATCGAGACCATCTTGTACTGGCAGCACCAACTAGTGGTGGCGGTCGCACGGTGGACGGCGCCCAACGTGCCAGACGATCCAGCTGGGGCGGTAAAAGCAGCCAAAACTGCGGCCCGGGCCAAAGGGCGGCGGCACCTGGGCAAAAAGCAGGTGCCCCCGCACGTACCCCCAATCGAGCTCAGCGGAACAGCTGCGGTGCCGCTGGCAGAAATGTTCCCCAAGTGGGCAGGCATGCTGGAGCGCCTGCGGGCGGTACTCGAGCGGGACCCGGGGCTCCTCAGAGGCGCCGACGCCAGACCACTGCCATTGCGATTCACACGGTACACGGGCGAAGTTACTGCCGACGGCATGAATTGGCTCCTGGATCTGGCACTGTCGAAAGACCCACGGGCGACGGAGGGATTCAAATACGACCTCTACGACTTTGAGACGGACGACGGCGACGGCCACGCCGCGATGTTCCAGAAGGTCGCGTCGATGGGCGAGCCAGGCTCATCACAAGGCCTGGGCGTCTGGTCGGACGACTACATGAAACACCAAGCAGGCTGCGCAGCAGGCATCGGCGCCCAGCGATCGATGATGCGCCTCGCTTCTCTGGGCGCGTCGCAGCGATCACCCGCCTACGAGGAAGGTGTTATTGGGGACGCGGACCTCATCATGGCGCTCATTCTTCTGTGGCCAACTATCGCGCTCGGCGGCATCGACAAGCGTGTCAAAGGGGACTTGCAAGGCCACAAGGCCGCAACGCGCGTGAGGGATTTCTATGACGGCAAGTGGGGCAAGTGGCTCAATGTGATCGAAGGCAAGTGTGGCGGGCGCCCGCGCACAAAGAGTGCAAGGAGTAAGAAGCAGCGCGTGAACGCAGCGAAGGAAAAGATTTCGATTGGAGCGCTGTCGAAGGGCAATGCGGAGCTTAACGCCAACGATGACTTGAGGTGCCCCGCACCTGACAGTGAGGAGGGCAAGGAGGGGTTCAAGCAATCGTTCGGCCAGAAGCACCAGGTTGTCGGGGGCGAGCTTGGGGAAGACTCGAGAGCGGAGCTCCACGCGCGGGCCCAAGGGCTGGATGATGCGGCGGCGACGGCGTATGCCGGCGCGACGGCGGGTTACCCGTTATGGGCCATGTTGTATGTACTCCACCCGCACCTGACAGTCTACCTGTGCAAAGCCAAAGATAACGCTCGTGAGAAGAAAGAGGAGTTCTACCGGCTTGACCGCGAGTACCGGCAGGACAAGGTGGAGCGCGGCAGCGTGCAGTTCCAAGAGCGGGTAGCGCGCATGGCTGCACTCGTGTCGGCAGCCATGCGCCCCATCATGGTACCCACGCCACTACTCAGGTTCCACCAGCGCATCGACGTGGTTGCACACAAGAAGGAGATTAGGGCCGCCTTCGATGCATACCAGTACTGCGCGTGCATGCCCGGAGGCACCGAGAACATGTCGTGGCTCGCTCGCGTGTGTTGGGATCAGGGAATCCCGTTTTTGATGGCAGATGTGCCGAATGGATTCCCGGGGGCCAAGCTGAGCGAGGTCTACGAAGCGGTTCAGGAAGTGCTGCCGGTCATGGTCCCATCGTTCCTGCGATGGTGTGAAAACGGATACCGGGCGTACAACCAAGACGGTGACCTCATGGACGAAGTGGTTGGAGGCATGCCGCAGGGCGACCCACTCATCCCCATTTTCTTCGGGGCGCTCATGGTCCATAAGATGAAGCTGACCGAGGCAGCACTCAAGGACACGGACGGAGAGGCTTATGGGGCGAAGAAGCAAGCACTCGCGCTGTTTTACGCGGACGACGGGCTCATCGCACACCCGGAGCCGGCGCAGATGCTGCGCTACCGCAAGCACTTCAAGGGCGAGTTGGCGAGCAAGGACGACGTGTACGTCTCATCGCGCCAAACCCGAGCTGAGGTGGAGCACGAGCTTCGGCAAGCAGGCTTCGACCCGGCGGAATGGGGCATAGTCTGCAGCGACTACTCCAGCCAATGGACCCGTGAACAGAAGGAGCAGGCGGCGCAGGCAGCACGGGCTGGAAGGACGAAGGCGCTGCCCATCGGCGTACGCTATTTGGGCGTGCCCATCGGCAACGCGTGCTACGTCGAGGAGTTCGTCATGCGGAAAGCCCAAGGAGATAAGCGGGACGACGTGGGGTCCGTCAACAGCGCTATGGACCATGTGCGCAGCCTCGTACAGCTGGCAGGCAGCGCGCAAGAACGACTCCTACTACTGAGGCACTGCGTAGCCACAAAGCTCACGCACATCGCACGGTTTGCCTCAGCGGAACTCTATGAGCGCGCCACGCGAGAACTGCAAGAAGCCATTGAGGGCGAAATCAGGGCGATTGCCAAGGTGCTGCCAAGCGAGTTCGGAGGGGACGCCATGCGGTTGGCACGCATGCCACTGTCGATGGGAGGCCTCGGCATCACAAAGATGACGAAGGACTCGGCCGCAGTGGCCGCAATGTGCTCAGCCGCCAGCGCGCTGGCACGGCTGGAGGCGTCATGCAGGGCGAAGAGGCCAGACGTGACTTGGGCAGCCGACCTGATGAGGCGGACGCTAGATGCCGGAGGGGGGGCGCAAGCTGGCGAGTCAGCAGCTTCGGAAGAACAGGCCCAGGCAGACGACGCAAGCGAAAAAGACGGCGTGGAGGCGGATGCCGGCGGCGGAGCGCGCGAGCCGGCTGGCGGAGGGCTGGATGAGCGCCAGAAATTTGCAGAGGCCATAGCGGACGCAGCGGAAGCAGCACTCGCGCAGATGGAGCAGTCGGAGCGCGGCAGGCAAGAAAAAGATCCGTCGGCCCGGCCGTGCAGCGGCGCAGGCCAGACTGTCGAGTGCACGCTGGCGAAGGGCTGGGCGGTTGCAGCACGGCGACGCGCGCGCGTGACAGCGCTGCGAGGCAAGGCACGGAAGAGGCACGAGGACCTGACGACGACGGTTATCAAGAGCAAAACGCCAGGGGCGGAGCCGCGCAAGGTGGCCCACGCGATTCCGCGCACGTTCGGGGACCTCGCACAGGCGGCGGCCAAGGACAACAACAAACTGCAGATGAAGGTGAACGTACACGAGCACGCACTGGACTGGATCAGGATCTACGAGGGGAGCAAGCACAACGAAGCTACCATATGCCGCCTCAACGACCTCCTGCTTACGGGCACCAGCGCAGTGTTCACAGCAATCCCGTCGTGCACCGCCATGAAGGTGGGAAACAAGCAGCTGGCGTTTCGCCTCCGCATGCAGTTCGGCCTGAAGGCTAAACTCAGCGGCTTCTACAGCCCGGACGCGTACGAGCTGGCGTGCACCATGGCGAAGAAGGAGCAAGGGATGCGACACGACGCCACAGTGGACGCCTTTCTGTCCACGGCGGTTGCGTCCAATCTAGTGGCGTGCCGCGAACCGGAGAAGCACTTCGAGTGCCACAACGGAACAGGGACGTCGGTTACGCCGGACGGTGTGATCGTGCTCGAAGACGGCACCGTCGTCGGCATCGACGTGTGCTACGCAGGGACGGCGGCGGCCGGCAAATCCCTACTCGAGGACAAGAAGTGGGGGCGCGGCACGCCGAGCGACAGGTCCGCAGCAATGGCCGCGCGGGCCCAGACAATGGAGACAGTTGCAGACGCATTGAAGCGTGGCGACATTACTGCGCGGGAGGCGCAGAAGGCGAGGTACGACATCGCGCTGAAGGTGAAGAGCTCGTACCACCCCGGGTACGTGCGACCCCTGGAGCTAGGCGGAGCAGAATTCCTCTGCGTCTGCCTCAGCTACTTCGGTGGATGGCGCAGCCCAGTGGGGGAGGTGATGCCCAAGGTGGGGCACACAGGCGACAACGAGCCGACCCACTCGCATGAGGAGAGGTACGGCAGCAGGACGTGGGGAGACTCAACTCACAAGCAGGCGTGTTTGCAGGCGATCACAGTAGCGACGGCGAATTCAACGTACGACTGGATGGCGAACAAGGCGAGGCGAACGCTGGAGGATGTGCTGGATGTACGCGCACGCGATCGGCGGCCCAAGTTGCCGCCGCCGGTGGCGCAGGCAGGCCGGGCGGGCGCGGGAGCAGAACGCGAGGCGGAGGCGCGACCAGTGGCATAAGCGGCGGACGCGGCGCGGGGCGCCGCGGCCGCAGGCTATGCGCAAACGCTGGAGCGCCATCATAAGATTGCATGTAAGCGAAGGAGAGAGAATAGACCCAAGGGGACTTGGGACACAGCTGTATAGTGCAGCATCGCCCAATCAGGTTTTTTATAATACAAAGGTGGATGGAGAAGACAACGGGCCCCAGCGCGATGGCGCGCTTAGGCAACCCGGTCGCTCATCCGAGCGGTGCGGAGGGTGGCGCTGCGTGTGCTGTGCGCGGAGTACTTGTGCGGGTACTTGGCGGAAGGCGGGGAAGACGGCGTCTTGGTGCGGCGTGTTTCGCGGCTCGCTGCACGGTACACGGCGCGGGTGGCGGAGACGGCCACGGAGTGGGCGGTGAACATGCGGTGGCTGCGGGTGGCCCAGGAGGCGGCGACGCCGCCGTCGAAGCGCTCGCCGGGCTCGTCGCGCGCGAGGGAGTCACCGGGGTGCATGATGTACTTGAGCGTCTTGCGGGCAGAGTCGGAGTACCCCGCGTATTCGGAGAAGCCCGCGGGCAGGAAGGTGTCGCCGGCGGCGGCGGCGGCGATCTCGTAGCCGCCGTGGTGAGCCTGGTTGCATGCGCGGCGCATGGCGCGGGCACGCGCGACCAGCTGGGGGTGGTTGTCGGCGCGAGCAGCGGCTTCAGCTGCTTCGCAGGCGGCCTGCGCCCGGTGGTAGGCCTCGACAGTGCCCTTGCCATTGCGCTTGATGGTGTCAGCGTAGGCGATGCGGTCGGTGAGCGAGTGCGCGGAGGTGGATGTGGCGCTGTGCGCGTGCACATCGATGCCGTAGGTCTTGCCCTCGCGACGGCCGGCGAGGTCAGGCACTACGACGGCCCTGGTGGCCGGGTCGATCCAGAGCTGGTTGGGTTCGGGGCATACGAAGTCTGCTCCGCCGAGGCTTGCGGCGATGACGAGCGCGTCCCGGATGGCGTTGTGCAGGAGCAAGTCGAAGACCTTGGACTTGGCGAAGAGATCGGTGATGGTGCGGTTGAAGTCGTGGCCAAAGCCGACGTTGAGGCCGAGGCGATGGCGGATGGCGAAGGAGAAGACGACGCTGGAGAGGACGAACTGGTGGGAGGAAGGGATGACGTCGAAGATGATGTTGGAGAACTTGAGGCGCAGAGCGGAGATGCGCTGGGAGCACTCAGCCGAGCAGTGCGTGATGTCGATGAGGCGGATGTGCTGGAGGGCCTCGGCCGCCTGGTGGATGGCATGTTGCATGGTGTTTGATTCACAGCTAACAATGACGTCCTTGGGCGATTCGGGGATGGAGCACTTGATGACGGAGGGCTCTCCGTGGGGGTTGAAGATGACGCGTGTAGTGAGCTCGTCGAAGACTTTGGTGTCGCGCGTGGAGAGGGCGTCGCGTGCAGCGCCGATAGCGAGCGTCTGGGCGAAGCCTTCGTTGCAGGCGCCGAGAACGGTGTGCGAGCCGGCGGCGCCGCTGATGGCATCGGCAATGGTGGGGCGGGGGGAGGTGTAAAGCACAGGCGCCGGCAGGGCCTCGGCTGGGATGGCGTCTGCAGCGGCGGCGGCGGCGGCGGCAGCGTTGGGGGGCGGGTCGTCGCGGGGTTGCGAGTCGGCACCGTTGTAGGGCAAGGGCGCGAGGTAGTCGAGCGGCTCGGCATGCGATCCGCCGAACGACAGCACTTCGTCGGCCATGTCTGCGACCCAAGAGTAGCCCTTCGAGTCCTTGCCGGCGAGCCCGCCGCACTCGGTGGCACCCTCGCGCAGACGGACGGCGGCGGCAACACCGGCGACCATGGCAGCGATGCGCGCATCAGCCAGGCCCATGACCTTGATGCCCATGCCTCCCATGCGCACGGGTAACGCCGCTTGGTCGGTAGCAGCGGTGGGTAGCGTACCGACACGCTCGCGCCCCCAGCCTTCGACGGGTTCTTGGTAATCGGCGAGGAAAGCGAGCTCGGAGTCCACTGCGGTCTGAACACTGGCAACATGGGCGGCAAACATGGCGGGGCTGACGGAGCGGGCAAGGTGGGTTGTGGTGGTGACGCAGCAATACTTGAGGAGGAGGTGACGGATCTGCCTGCGGTTGGCCAGAATGCTAAGGCGCTCAATCTTCTCGAGCGTGTTGGCGCGCACGAAGTTGGTGACGACCTCGGACACATATTCGGGCTCTCCCACTGGGATGCCGACGATCGTCAGCCCCCGGCTGGACGGTTATTTGATTTATCATGGAGCACACATATGGGGTGTGCAACAGACATAGCAGGGCACGCATATGGGGCGTCCCTACTCTCTGGGTGCTAATCCCGAACCATTACGATCGGGCCGGACTA
>Ga0206126_10006494_pt1 | contig 10322 bp, 12 predicted proteins | sample Helgoland_Spring_5_FD_148621 | JGI IMG/M metagenome (GOLD analysis project Ga0206126, IMG submission 148621) | Pelagic subsurface seawater microbial communities from Kabeltonne, Helgoland, North Sea - Helgoland_Spring_Bloom_20160412_1 | ecosystem: Environmental > Aquatic > Marine > Epipelagic ...
ATCCACTTGTATCTAATCTTAACTCTAAATTTGTTGATGTCTTTTGATTTATTGTCAAAGCATCGTTTTCAATTAACATTCCATTAATAAAAAACATAAAATCTTGTTCGGTCGTAGAAGTCACTCCACTTGGTGCCGATGCCGTAATTGCATTAAAGCTTGAAGTTTCTGAATTTGTAAAACTTCCCGTATGAACAAATGACTTTCTTACATATGCCAGTCTTGTGGATGAATCTAATGTTGTGTTTAAATATTCCTTTACTGCATTTTCAGTTGTTAATCCACTGGCATTAGTACCTGCTAATGTTATATCATTTGATATTTCATTTACACTTGTTCCGTTTAATCCAAATGAACCCGATAGACCTGTACTACCCGATACTACGTGAGTATCATCCAATGTATCACCGAATCTACTTGAACCACTATCAAATAATGTGGTTGAGCCCGTTACACTTACTTCAAAGTCAGGTGCAGTTAGTTTACCATTTAAAGTCATTGATGGTGCAGTTACATTTGCAGTGATAACAACACTACCCGTATGTGCTACTACACTATTTGAACTACTAATAAATCCATCACCCAACAATAAACTATTGTCACCAATCTTAACTTCTGCTGAACTTGAAAGATTGTTAAATGTGACATTAGAAGTTGTTTCTACTGCTTGTCCAATATTAAGAGTTACGGTTTCATCAATATTACCCTGTATCTCACGAGAAGAAGATGTGAAACTTTCTCCGTTTACACTTCCACTAACTCCATTTCCTAACTCTAATATTAATGGATTTTTATATTGAAATTCAGGTGTACCCATCACTACTCCTATGAATTAAATTTACCAATGCTTAAAATCTCGTCATCACTTTCTAAAATATATCCTATACTTCCTGTCGCTACGTGTAATTCTAATGAACTACCTTTCTGTTGTATTGCTAAAGCGTTGTGTTCCATATATTGTCCATTGATAAAGAACACAAAATCATTTTCAGATGTTGCTGTATATCCTGTTGGTGCCGAAGCCGTTACTGCTGTAAAACTTGCTGTTGTGGCATTCGTTACACTTGCTGATGATTTGAAAAAATTCTTTCTTAAATATGTTTGAACTGAACCAACTTCAGTATCAATAAATGTCTTTACTGCATTCTCAGTTGTTACTGCTGTTGCACTTCCGTCTGTTAAACTCGTATCATTTGATATTTCATTTATTGTATGTCCATTTAACTTAAATGAACCCGTTACATCCATACTACCTGTAAACTCGTGTGTATCATCAATGGTATCACCGAATTGTGTTGAACCACTTGCAAATATAATTGATGCTGAAGTAAATGTTGTGTGGAATTCATTTGCCGTTAATGTTCCTGCAATTGTTGTATCACCTTGAACAGTTAAATCACCTGTTGTTGCAAACGAACCCGTGATATCTATACTACCACTTATACCTGTTTCGGTGTAAACCGTAGAATCTTCACCTATTTTGAATGCTCCACTTGCTGTAACTTGATTAAAAGTTACACTATCAGTTGGTGCGACGGGTTGTCCAATAGATATTTGCTGTGTTAATGCTGTTGAACCATCAAATGATTGACCACTATTAGATATTGTTACACCTGTCCCTTGACTTAATATAAATGAATTACCGACTGATATTCCGAATACATCTTTAAATGTTACATCAGTTGCAGAAGTTCCACTTGAAGTATCTCCCTTTAGGAATTCTGTATCTGCGTCTTCCTTTATAATAAGTTTTTTTGGTGTTAAATATTTTTGTGTTGTGTTTCGATTATCAAATTGTTCTGGTAAGATATATCCATATAGTGTAACTCCAAATGTAGTTTTGATTAACTTCTCACCCTCAATTTCACTCGCATCAGTAAAAGTTTCTATTGAAGTTCTAAATCTCATTTTACCTGGCTCACCCCAATATGCACCATCAGAATAATTAATCTTCTCAACTATCTGATTCATCTGTTCTATGTAACTTGTCCAAATTGTAAACTCATAAGTTAGAGTTACATAATCTGGCATTGTTACATTAAAAAATTCTTTTCCAGGACTTAAATTCTGTAATACACTAAATTTATCATAACGATTTTGTTGAGTAAACTTTTTCTCAAACGAATAAAATTGTGTTGGTTTGTTTGCGTCTAATTTATCAATAGAGATATCTGTATTTTTTGACATTGATGTTCTTTTGTAAACAATTAATGGTGTAATAATTTGTCTTTTTTTATCTCTGAGATATCCGTGTGTTTGCATTGCGACCCATCGTTCTGGTGATGCGTACAAACAAGGAACCTTTACCTTTTCTTTATTGACTTCTACCTCTGGTTTGATTACTTCATTAAAGTAATATAAGATAGAACTATCCATATCCATAATACCAACTGTAAAGTTTTTTACATTATCTTTTGCTCCAGGCGAATTACGACTGACTTTTGTCCCACGATTAAAACTAATTCGTTGACTTCTTGGTATCGGTTTTTCTCTTCTTGGCATTAGAATCCTCTATATTCTTCTAAGTTGGTTGTTGGCATTCTTGTTAAATTTGCTTCAACAATAATTGAATGACTGTTATCTGTGTTTCCACCTACTAATTGATTTTCATTATATGATTTTACTTCAAAATAACCATCGTTCCATTGTAATATATCACCTATATCTGGCTTTAAATTAACCTCTACTAAGTATGCTCGTTGAAAAGCAAATGTTACGGTTTGTGAATTATCTGGTCCGAAATCAGTATAGTTAAAATCAAAATCTCCAGCTGTAACTACACAAGGTAATTTTACTGGTGTTTGATAAACTTTACCCTCTGATGCTTCTCCATACATATTGGTGTCGGTTTCATAAACTGATGTTCTGTAAAGAATTACAAACTGGTCTATGATTCCATCATTTGAAATGTTTGGTTCACCGAGTAGTTCTCGATTAAATTTTTCAATCGTATCTAAATCTTTTTTGGGATAATATCTTGGCATTATCTTATCCTATGTAAAGTGGATAAGGCACTTTCTTTAACTTCTCTTGTTCAAAATCACTTTCGTCTTTTGAAGCTTCCATTAATGCCTTACGACTTGTTTGTTCAAGTGTTTCTCTTAATTGTTCCATTAATTGTTCTTTTTCGGCAGTTGCTTCAGCTCTCAATGTATCTCCATCTAAACTAACTTCTGAACCTGGAATTGGAATAGTTCCGTATTTACTACGAACAATACCCAATAATTCTTTTGATAGTGCAAATCCAAATTTTCTAATCCATTGTTTACCCACATCATTGATTTGTTTGTAAACCATAAAATCATATTTTGCATTTGAGTAATCAGATACTACATCATTTGAACCACTATATCGTGTTCTCAAAGGATTATCTCTATCGGAAGTTTTTATGTATTCAACCCATAATGAACCTGATTCAGTTGGAATCGGAAACAATCTTAATTGATTGTTACGAAGTTCAAATGAATAAGCAGATTTTCTAATCTGGTCATTAAATTCAATTGCTTGAACTCGTAATAAATCTGCATAAATAGGTTGTAATACAAAAGTAATTGCCGGTGACATATTACCCATACCGAATCCATCTATCATATTTTGTGTTCCAAAGCCTGTTCCTGCATACGGGTCAAAATAACGATTTACTGCTGGTGTTGATTCATAATGGACACGTTTAACTTCAATACTTTCTCCACTTTGACTTGCGTCTGCAATTAAAGCATTTAAGTCATAGGTTTGACTACCTGAATTAACTGAAACTGCAGTTCTCTTTACATCAACTGAACCACCAACTAATGCTTCTTGTCCATATTCTTCTGAAATAAATATTGTTTCAGATAATGTTGGTTTTACTCGTTTGTGAGTGAAGTTTGAACTTGTTGATTGACCTCTTAAATGTAATAAGTTGTCACGAATGTTAAATTGATTGACTTGGGCACTATATTCCGATACACTTTCTTCCAAACAAGCATAAAATTGCGAATCTTGGAGTTCGACTGCGGTTATTGGATAACCTAATCGTCTTGCACACCAAGTTGCGAATTGTGGAGCTTCTGTTTGAAAGTCTGAATCTGTATCATATAACCCAAAAGGTGTCGTTCCACTTACTGCGGAACCAGAACCTGGCCATACTGCTTCTGTAGCCATTAAAATCTCCTATTAATAGTAATTGTATATACATTAATAAATATCAATAATTAAACTTTTGTATAAAAAAACCCCCTATAAAAATAGGGGGCCTTTTTCTTCTAATTGTAATTAGTTTCAGGACTAATTAAAATTATGCTTGGTCTACCCAAGTTCCACGAATATCGTGAATTAACCAACCATCTGCTGATAATCCAACTAAGTGAACATAGTCGTATTGTTTTTGTGTAGCTTTGGTATTGATAATATCTTTATTATCTGTTCCTGCTGCACCTGCAATATCGACTAAGAACTTATCACCTGATTGTGGTGAAATAGTTAGTAGGGCACCGCCATCTGCTGCGATGTTAACGATGATGAAAGAAGCACCAACTACCACGGATGGTAATGTTAGTGTCTGAGCATCAGCTGATACTGTACAATATTTTCCAACTTGTACACTATCATCAGCGATTGCGATAGTTCCAGTAGTTTGTAATGAGGCTCCTAAACCTGATATACCTGCTGTTCCTATTTGCAATCCCTTGTCATCTGCAGTTGCGATGAAGTCGGTAAATGTGTTTGAGTCTGATAAAGTTGCTACTGAATCACATAAATTATCCATATAATTTGCGTTACTTCTTCGTAGTACACTTTTAAGACTTGTTCTACTTACGTTTGCCATTTCTTTTCTCCATACGTCAAGGGGATTTCCTGCTTCCCTCAACCTTTAATTGTAGATTACAATACCCACGACATCCGTCGCCAGGGCTGGAAATAATCTCTCGTATATAAATAGGTAATTCTTAGATAAAAAACAAAAAACCCCTAACTTAATAGGGGTTTTTCGTATGCTTATTCAGCTATTAGTATTAATTGAAAATGTTAACTTACACGAAGTTTACATCTGCAACTACGACTTTACCATAGAATTCTGGACGAACCATTTTCTTGGCGTATCTAGTCATCACACCTTTTCTTGGAGTGAAGTTTTTAGGGTCGTATACTAGTGGTGTCATAATCATAGGAACATATGGAGCGTATACCGCACCTGTTTCTAAGAAGTTAGAACCTCTAAATCCTACTAGGATTTGGTTTTCTAACATATAAGGGTTTTTATAAACAGTGTATCTGTTGTTAATTGCCCCTACTTTTTGTACACCCATTGCGAATTGATTTGTGTTAGCGTCGCCATCAGCACCTGTTGCATATCCTGGAATTGATTCTAAGATTGTTGCAGTTTCTGGTGATACAACTATAAAGTTTGCTCCACCTCTTAGTGTTTTCTGATGTATTGCATTACTTACGCTTTGGATTTTGTTTCCAAGTGTTTGGAACCATTCACCTTTAGTGTAAGCGTTTGAAGCACCTGATGATTCTACAAATGAATTGCTTGTTGAATCAAATTCAAAACCAACTCTTGCTGACCAGTTTTCTGTTTTAGCTGAAGCGTTTGCCATCAACATATCAAGAATTTCTAAGTCAATTTCCATTGAAATATATTCTGATAGTAATGATGTTAACTCTGCTTCGGCATCAACTGAATGGTATGCATTTAAGTCTTGAGCAAGTTCTGGAGTCCAGACTGCTTTTAACTTACGAGTTTTGGCTATGATTGGAATGCTCTTTAATGCAATATCTAATTCTGGTATATCAATATCAGTTTCAGGGTTTGCATCTACTTGAGCTGCTGTAGCTTCAAAATCAGTTCTGCTGTAATTTGTTGCTGGCTGTTTGTGGTATTTTACTTTTAAATTACCTGGTTTAGCTGCAACGTCTTTCTTTACAATGAAAGAAATTTGTGAGTTCGTAGCGTCGAACTTAGTGTAAGCTGGGAAGAATTCATCAAAACCAGAACCTGAGATAGAGAATGCTCTAACTCCGTCTGTATCAGCATTTGTGTATGATAATGTTGATGTTGTAATCTTCATAAGACCATTATCTGCTGCGTTACCTAATGCAACTGAAGCTGATAAGTCTGGTTCGAAATCAACATCTTGCCAAGTTACTGAACCTGATAGATATTGGTCCTCATCAGCTGCTGATGCGTGTATGTCTATGTCTCCAGTAATTGCGTCATTAATTGAATATCCGAATTTTCCTGCTCCGTATAGACCGCCAGAGGCGTCTACGTTTGAACCTGATGTATTTCCGTATACATCTGCTCTATCAGTATGGTTACCTGTTTGCACAGTTCCATATTTAAAGTCAAGGTAGAAAATAAGACCAGAAGGTAGATTCATTGGTTGAACTGACACAAAGTCTTGTGCTGCTAGTTCACCAAAGATTCTTCTTACTAATGGTAGGGCTACGCCTGACCATTCTTCTGCATTCTGTCCACCAGTAACTGAAGCTTCTTGGATTAACTGTCCTGCTTGGTTTTCAAGCAATACTGCCATTCCGTGAACTTTAGTTTCGTCTTCTAAACCTTCTAAAAGACCTGTTGGTTCCCATTTCTCAACTAACTGACGAGTTTGTTCTAATAGTTGTCTTTGTGGATTATGTCCATCCATCAAAGACTCGATTGAATTTAGTTTACTCATTTTAGTCTACTCCTTAAAGTATGTTTGCTAATTTCTTGAATCTTGCTTTTAACTCGTTTCCTTCTGTCAATACCTCTTCATTAGCAGGTTTTGTAGAAGCAACTGGTTTTGAACTTGAACCTTTAGAAACTGACTCACTTAACTTTTTTGGGCTTTTAAATGATTCTGCTAATGTAGCATATACCAATTTAACTTCTCTCAAGTTTTTAGTTCTGTCAAAGTTTTCTACAACTTTTAGTTTCTGGTTGTTGTTCAATCCAAATGCTCTGAACAATTTGTTCGAGAACAATAGTTTTGCATTCAATAAATTAACTTCGTTTAGTTTTGCTCGCATAAATTTTACAACATTGCGAGTTTCTGTTATTTCTTTCTTAAGCTCTTCCACTTTGTCTGCTTCTTCTTCAGCGTCTTCTTCTTCAGATAGTGCTTTCAGAACTTCATCAAGGTCGATGTCTTCTTCAACTTCGTCCTCTTTTTCTTCTTCTTCTTTCACTACTTCGTGGTCATCAAGTTCATTACCTGCTGGCTCGTCTTTACCTTCGCCTTCTGGTCCTTGTGCACCTGTTGCTGATGAATCATTTGCTTTTGGATTTACTTTGTTGTCAGATTTTCCGATATCAGATGATACATCGTTTTCGTCAACTTTTTCTTCTTCATCTTTATCAGATTTTTCAGATTCGTCAATTTCATCTTCTTCTTCTTCTTCGTTTAAGTCAGCTTCTAATTCTGCAAGAACTGATTCAAGGTCTAATTCGTCCTCTTCCTCTTTGTCTTCCATTTCTTCAGCGTCGTGAGACGTTTCTTCAGCGTCTTCCATTTCTTCAGCGTCCATTTCTACTTCTTCTGGTGCTTCTTCGTCTTCAACTTCCATTTCGTCAGCGTCCATTTTCATTTCTTCTGCTCCCATTTCTGAATCATCTCTTTCTTCAGCGTCCATCATTTCTTCAGCTTCCATTTCTTCCGCTTCTTCTTCTGCCATTTCACGATTCATTTCTTCTTCAGAATCTTCTGAATCTTCCATTTCAGTAGCTATCTTTTTAGACAACATAGATTGCAAACGTGGTGTAAATGCTTCTTCAAGTGCTATTTTTGCGTTTTCTAATGCAGTTTCTCTAACTGCTTTAGCGTCAGCAATAGCTTCTCTTAATAAGTCATCCATTTTGTTTTTCTCCGTTGGATTCAATATAGTTATTCAGAACTATAATTAGATTAGTTTTAATCGGTTACACTATATGATGTACGATAAGTACGATAGTGTATTTATTTAATAATAAATATCAAGTTTTGAAAAAATATACACACTTTGTGTGATTTATTTTAATCTTCTTGATTTTTTAATTTTTCGTATTTAGCTCTTAGCTTTGTTTTATTCTTTAGTTCTCTTTTAATTGCCGATGGCTTTTTGTAAAAGGAACGTTCTCTTAATTCAAACATCATACCTGAGTCTTTTACTTTACGTTTGAATATTTTTAGTGCTTGTTCTACGGATTGTCCTTTACGGATATATACTTTTAACAACCTTTACTCTCTTTCTTTATTTTATTTTTGAAACTATTAATGCTAATTCTTTTAAATTGTCCTTTTCATCACTACCAAGTCTTTGACTATATCTTAACATATAGTTAATTTTATACAATGCTTCTTTTCTAACTTTAAGATTATTGTTTTCATTTAGTAATGATTTTAATTTTATCATTTTTTTGAATTTTTGTAAGCTTCGTGTGCTCTGGTTAATAAATATATTAAATCGTGGTGAGTATCTGCTTGGTGTTGTTTTTTAACTGACCTTTCCAAATACTTTACCGCATCTTTTAAAAGAACAATATCTTTTCTCAACATATTATATCCCATTGGTGAAATCTGGTCTCTTTTATCATTAGTATCAAATGAATACTTTATTTCTTTTAATATGTTTTTTAATTTTACCACTTTATAAAAATCCTAATAAATTGTCTAATTGTCTTAGTGCTTTACTTCTACCATTCATAGCTGCGATAATCATTAATGAACTTCTTCTTCTGTCTCCGGCTTCAATGACATCTAATAAGTCATCTGCGTCAAGACCGTGCTTCGTTACAAATTTGTGAACATCATTGATTGACTTACCGAGTATTTTTGATACCTTTGCTGTATCTTGGTCTGGTCTTTCGTTTATGTCTTGTTCTTGTTTTAATGCGTATGCTTTTCTGGTATCTTCAAGTGTTGGTAATGGCTCACCAAACTTTCTGTCCCAAGCATTTGATTCTTTTAATAGTGTTTTAAGTTTCATTAGAATTTACCTTCTGATTTTGCTTTGTAGTTTTTGTCTACATAGTTGAAGAATGCTTTTTTCTTTTCATCCGATTCCAATTCATCTGGTGAAGAGATTCCATATTTTTTCATTGCTGATTGGAAAAATGCGTCATAATCACCTTCTTCAATTGAATCTTTCTTTTCTTCGTCTTTATCAACTTGGTCAACACTTTCTGGAATATCATAGTAACGATTTAAGATACTACCCATATCTTCATACAATCCAGCTAATCTTTGTTGAACTGATGATGCTTCTTCAGCAATCTTTGAAAATGATTTTGAGTGATTGGTTAATTCTTTCATATTACGAGTTACCGTAACTTTATCAAACCAACTTTCAGTTTCCTGTATTGTGTGTGATGCTGCCATTTCTGCTATATTGGATAGAGACTTTGCAGTTTCTTTTAATGATTGTTGTTGGTAAAGAGCTTCCCCTAACTTGTTATAGTTTTGTAAAGCTTCTTTAACTTGTTCTGGTGATACTTTCTGTGTTTCAGATGATTCACCATATTTTTCTTTAACGATTTGTGTCAAAGAACCATATCCTGCATTAATCGCTGGTGTAGAAACTACCCCACCAATCATTGAGAAATTTTCTTTTACTAAATCTTTTAACTTTGCCATTTTATGTTCTCCTTGTATATAAATATAAGTTAATTCTTTTTTCGTCTACCATATTTGTTAAATCTATCTCTTAAATCATAGTATAATTGTTTTAATACACCTCTTTTAGAAAAACTTGAATCTTTAATGTTTCCGTCTTTGATACTTCTGACTAAGTCAAACTTATCATATTTATTGTTTTTCATATCTGATGTGAAAATGGACACTGCTCTGTTTTGAGCTTTTCCTATTTCTCTTGATGCTTTGTTTACCGCATCTATTGAAAATCTTTGTGCTTCTTTATTAGAATATCCAAGTCCTGCGTCTGTAATTCCAGAAAAGCTATTTTCTTTTAAATGTTTTTTTGATATCAAGTGATTGTTTATTCTTTGAAATCTATTCTTTAATATCATATAATCGTCCCAAAAATCACTTAACATTTTCTTTTCTTTTGCTGGTAAATTTGACCTTTCGTAATCTCTTAAATACTTAACACCTTTGTCCATTGCTGCATCCATACCACGAGTGATAGCTCTTGATACTTTTCTCCACTCTTTTGCACCAATAGTGGTATCTTGTTCATTTAGTATGTTTTTCAACTTAATCATTATCTAAACTTCATCTGTATAATTGTATTGTATTTATTTTGAATATCTTTTGCATATCCCTCAACATCAGCTGCTGCAAAATCTACTGTTCCGTATTTAATTTTATCTTCTTTTTGTTTTTGGATTGCACCTAAGTAATACCCATAGTATTCAT
>Ga0206126_10006500_pt1 | contig 10317 bp, 6 predicted proteins | sample Helgoland_Spring_5_FD_148621 | JGI IMG/M metagenome (GOLD analysis project Ga0206126, IMG submission 148621) | Pelagic subsurface seawater microbial communities from Kabeltonne, Helgoland, North Sea - Helgoland_Spring_Bloom_20160412_1 | ecosystem: Environmental > Aquatic > Marine > Epipelagic ...
ACATAGAAAATAAGTTTGTCATGCCCTAAAAACCTAGGCAGCGCTATTGGATATTGCGCCGTCAAATTACCATTCAAAATCAGTGGTAGATAATGAGGTTGGAAACTGTCTTGACCGTTCGAAAGGGTTTGACCAACCTTTTCAGAGAAACCTAAGCCCACATAATAATGAAAAAGTGAATCGCTCATATAATGAAACCACCATATAGATGGTCAAACTCGAGCTTAGCTTCTAGCAACGTGTCGGGATTGGAGTCGACGACCACTTGCTCCTGATTCCTGTTCAACCCGCTATAGGTAAAATTCAGGCTACCTGCGACCCAAATGTCTCTCGTTAATAGCCCTTTAAGGTGCAATTTCTCGGACTTGATAATCGACAAACCAGTGTCGGAATCAAACCCTGAAAGCAATCGATTTAGGAAAACATCACTTTTACCATCGCGAAGGGTAACAAGGTTTATTTCACAACCAGACTCTAAGCAAAAAATTAGTACTTCATAAAAACGAATCTTTCGCGCTTCCCAGGCGGGGTTTAGATTGCTCCAATTTTTTGCTCGATTATCCAATAAATCAAAATCGGTTACCCAGGGTGAGACCAACCAAAACCCCTGTGGTTGTTGAGACAAAGCCATAAGCGTGCCGGCAATAACTTCCTTGGCTTGACGATAACCGAAATCATTATTAAGGAATATCGTTCGACTTGGCGGATGCTTCACACTCAAAGTAAGGGTTCCGCTAATTCTACTCTTACTCTAAGACTCCTCTGACGCCGTTGCATGGTCTCTATCCTCGGATACACTAATAAACCGCCTATCTCGATGGGGATAATGAAAATTCTTGCAAGCACTGGACCGAGCAACTCTATGAAGTTTTCACCGAACAATAAATCAGCCCGCCCTGTTTTAGTAATAATTTGATGCAGACTAACAAGCCAATCTCCTTGAGCGTCAACCACTTCAATTATTTTCGTAGCATTAATACAAAGTTTATTCGCGAGTTTCCTATCTGTCCGACTATTTTTACCCACTCTAAAATGATTATAAAACTGAAGCGCACTCTGACGTAATTGGACTCCGCGAGGCCATAAAACCGCCTGAACACTACAAGTTTCAGAATAGAGGTTCGATAAATCTCCATCGCTCACTGTGCCGATATATGCAAGGATCACAGTAACGGTGTTGAGAGGCAGTTCCAGGCCGATTTTATCTTCTATGGCTTGCCACTTAGTTAAATAACCCGCCAAGCGATTATCCGTTACATCAGAACTTCCCGCTTTCAAAATACGACTGTGTAGAACTGAGGCGAAACTATGCGAGAACTGATATCCCCTTTTACTCAATCCCTTTTTAAGCTCAATGTTTGAAACAGACCTTTCTTTGAAGTTAGAAGATTCACGAACACCTTTGAAGAGTTCTTGAACACCTTTATCTTTAATATTTGTCAGCAAACTAACAAGGTCCTCATCGACTTGCTCAGTCTCGCTGAACTGTAACTCTTGCGATAATACATTCAAAAACCCTAGTGGGTCCTCAGTGTATAAATCCTGAACCTGCATAACGATTCCAGTACCACCACTGGATACTTCAGATAACCAAATCGTGTGCTCGCCGCTTTCATTATTTAGATCTGGATCTAACAGGAAGGTTCCCTCGCCTAGATCAGGTAATAGCGTGAGAATTGTTTGCTTAAGCGCCGCGCTTATGGTGTTGCCAAGCACTTCAAAGGACCAACTAATAAATAAGGGTTCGTCAACTAAGTTAGAAGATAAATATGCCGCGAACCTACATATATCATCAACTAATTCCTGATTTTGTAATTGCGTTACCAATTCTATCTGCAATGTCGCGGCATCGAAGCTTCCTTCTAACTCTTCGGTTACGTCTTCACCCCTTCCTAATCCTAGATCACTCATATTTCCTTTGAACAGAATCGTAGGCACTTGCCACAACTTCAACTCACTAAGTCCGGACCTAACATTTTCTATCGCTTGCTCTATACTGATTTCCTTCCTGTCTTGCTCCAGGACAACAGCAACCAAAAAACATTCAAATATCCAGTCTGAGATAAATCTGTTGGGTATCAATAAGCTTTCAGCAAGTTGATCTTGAAAAAAAGCAACGCGCAAACCGGCCTGTAACGATAAGTCTTGCCACCACGTAATAACATCTGTTTCGCTTAAATTAAGATTAAACTTAATAGCATCCATAGGTTGACGAAAGCCTACAGCGACAGTTTGCCCATTTTCAGACCAATCAAACCTTACGCTTACGTTCTCACCAGATTCTCTTAACTTGATATCAGCATCTGACCCAGTATTAAAACGGGTGACTTCCACTTCAGTCATAGATCGATGAGTGTAAAACTCAACGGATAAAAGTGAGGTCACCCAAGCGCTAGACATTAACGTTGGATGCACCTCACCCGCTTTATCAACGGTGAAACAACTATGCCAACTAAGAAAAGCATTGCTTGTATTTCCGACCTCCCTATCGTTAAAAAGTGCAGCAGTCTTTATTTCCAGGGGTTTCAACACTTTAACCCGATCACCGTTCGGTAAATTGCAGTGTCCGACTTCTAACTTTAAATCACCAAAAACCGCGTTAACATCAATAGCGACCACAGTATTATGAAGATCAACCGAGGCTTGAAAATCAGCAGGGATCACCCAGTCTGCTTCGGGTCCCTTTGTAGAAAACCGTTTTGAAATTCTGCCAGGTGCAAATGTCTTCAAACCTTGAAAAAGGGACATCCCTTCTCTAACAGGAAGTACATTTCCTCTGTCTAATAAAATCTCGATTTCGGTTAAGTCTAGATCACTATACAAGCTATTCGGTATGAAACCTGGAACAGGCGAACGCCGGCTTTTATTAGACTCCACCCAATTTTCAATTTGATTACTCTGGTCATTCCATTTTCCCCACTGCGTACTCATGTGTCGCCGGATAGTCGGCAAGAATTCCATCATAATAGATCGCGGCGGTTGCCAGAGGACTGTCGTAAGTTGTCGATCGGTTAGCTTCAGAGCATTCTTTAGGTATTCCGAAAACTCTTCCTGCGCAATTCCTGGTTGTAGAACTTCTTCCACAAGAACCAAGACCTCCTGAAATTTTGCTGCGAGTTTCTCGTTCTGAGGCGGGTTAAATGATGACCAAAAATTAAAGCCTACTAATTTTATTTCAAACCAGTTAAGCGCCGCCATTGCAGCATTCATACTTAAAATGTGACTGTTTCCAAGTGGCAAACTTTGTAAATTTATCTCGGGTTCAATTAACTTTTCATAGTTTTGAAACTGAACTCGATCCTGCCCAAAGTCAGATAACACTACGACCATCCAGGGTCGCATACCTCTTGTTCTTCCTGCACGACCCTTCCTCTGCAGATACGAAGCCGTTGACCTTGGCGCTTTATGCTGAATCACAGCACCAACACAAGGATCATTAAAGCCGACTTCCAATGAGGCTGATGCAACTACAACATCAGAACCTGCCTCAACCCCTGGACTCTGACTAGTTGTTTTCGACACCTCAGCACGATCATCCGAATCGAGAGAAAAACCATTTTTTCGGAGCCTCTGCCAATTCTGACCCAAACGTTCTAACTCTCCTTCTCGATATATCCCGCCTGTCGCGGGATTCCTTAATTGCGCCAACGGACCTGGTCCCGGCTTCCGATAACGTCGTCCATTGCTATCTAACCAATAGCCCTCTGCATCCGCCAAATCAGCGTGGAGACGATTTGCAACATCCAGTTCATCAGTAAATAAGTAGGTTTTTGATCCCCAAATACCCTTGGACGGCTTGTTAAGCCCATCTAAGACCCGCCTTGTTAGCATTGCCGCTTGTATCGTCGTGGAAAGCAACGCTGCTTGCGAGACAGGGTCACCTCTGAGAACCATCAAATACTCTGAACCTTCTTCTAACATTTCCTGTTCATTTGGTTCGACCAAATCAACTTCCATGGGGTCTGTACTCGTCAGGCGAGCAAAAAATCGCTCACCATCAACCAACGTTGCGGACAACCCAACGAAGTGAGGCGCGGTTCGTGCAACCTTCATCCACCTTCGCAACAGAAAGGCCACTTGAGCCCCATGATTGCCATCGTAGGTATGCACTTCATCGAGTAAAACGATAGGGATCGGTTCTGTTGTGTTAATGCCAAACAGTTTTTGCAACCGAGCATCACCAAGTCTTTGATTGAGCATTTCGGTCGTCGTAAAAAGAATGTCTGGAGGCGACTTTGCCATGGTCGACCTGGTAAGCATAATTTCATCGACACCAGTTTGATCGCCGCAGTCTCTGCAAGTGAGTCGCTCGATTTTCTTTGCTACATCTTCCTCGGACCACCGCATTTCCGCGCCACAATAAGAACACTGCATTAATCTTAACTTTGGTAGCTTCAATCCTCCGAATGTATCGGGTGTGTCGCCAAAAAAGGCGCCGATGGTTAGCTTTCTTCCAGCTACCTTTATCGCTAAAGAATCCAGTTGTCGGCAAGCCTTCCAGACCTCATTAAATTGATCCTTTAATAGTTCCTTTCTTGGGTAGATTGCTAAAATTCGGACTCGGGACCCCGCATCCATCGCAAGACCCGAAGTCACCGCACTCAATGCAGGCAAATAAAAAGCCAACGTCTTACCACTGCCTGTGCCCGCACTGATTATAGTCGCGGTGGGCTTTCTTTTACGGGCCTTATGGTTTGAGTATCCCTTTAATATTTTTGCAATGGCCCTAACTTGAAACCCAGCAAGTGGGTTATCAGTTACCTGATTAGAGAGTGCCTCTGCGATTAACGTTGAGTTAAGTCCGTGGTCACTTAACCCTGACAGCACCGCTGTGAGGTTTTGGTTACGCTCCGGGTAGCGCCGAGGCTTCCTTAAAAACCTAAAATCAGAGACTAAACTCTTCGATGCGTTGAGAACTTGGCCATGCATCCACTGCCGAAGATTGCGATAAAGATGAACAGAGTGAGCCATTCTAGACCGATACCCTTTAGTACCGTTGACCAACCTCACGTCGTATACCAACGCCCTTTCTTCCAATTCATCTAATAAATCGTCAAAATCAGACTCAGGCAAGAGTCGCTCACATATTGCTTCTAGTTCTTCCTCAGAAAACGCCCCACCAGTATCACCCCAGCTAAGCAACTTTGACTCTTCTGCTTCCAATGCATCCAATATCAGTAAAAGATCCGCGTCACTTATCACCTTTTATTATCTCGTTCACGGCGGTCGAATACATGAAATGCCGCCAATTCATTTCTATCCTTGAAATAAGCTATGACGGTTTCTGTTAGTTCACTCACCGGCAATGAGCCATTGTCTTTCAGTCTACGCAAAAAATTAGTCACTTCTTTTGGTTGATCGAACACCATATTTTGCTTTTTGACTAAAAGTTTTCGGCGTCGATCAGCAATGCGTCCGATGAGGCTTTCAGTTATCACTGTTTCGGCAAACATTTTCTTTAAATGCCCAAAATCATCCTCATAGCCTTTTGCATTTTGCTGAAGCGACGGGTCCTGCTTTTGAGTTTCAAGATCTTGTAGCGACACCTCAACTTCTTGCTCTATATTTTTTTTCCACTTTTTAAACTTCTCCTCAGCATATTGACCAACACTTGCAAGGTCTTCCAATGCATCTCTACATGTTTGAAAGTCTGGAGCTTGAGTTATCCTAAATTTTTCGTCTAGCGCCTCAAATTGGTTGATCAAGTCACCAAGCAACTCAGAGACTCGATGAACCTCGTCAAAGTTTTCTTTCGTTGGGGGGTCATCTACAGGCGATTTGCTTAGCGCGATACGCTGCTGCAGTCCCTTTTTAACCTTCTTGGAAATAGGAACAAGCTCGTTTCTTGCCTCTTGAAGACTTTCGACCGCAACTTGGCCATGCTTACTTTTCACGACCAACTCTAACTCTTCAGCCAACCTGTTGATGCCTTCGGCAAGTTTAGACATCCGTTGCGGCCTTATTCGACAAGAAATCTTTCATGTCTTTCTGCAACTCAATCGCCTCATTTATCAATTCATCCTCCAGGCGGCTAGTTTCAGTTGATAGGTTGCTCGCATTTTTTGCTATAAAAATATCTAAATAGTATTTTTCAACTTCCCTCCAATCGAGCAACAACTTCGTGACCTTTTCCGTGCTTTTACGTTCATAGGATGCTATGTGTTTGTAAAAGTTTTTTTGCCCCTCAGTCCGTGATTGCATCAACCCAAGCAATGCCTTCGTGGTCCGCCAACTTCTGTTCAAGCTCTCTTCTTCCAAGAACTTATGTAATCTATCTTTTAGTGGAGTAGATTTTAAACTCTCTAATGTCCATAAGCCTTTGCCAGTCATGCGTTGAACAACCTCCAACATTTTTGTGAAAACGCTCCGAAATTCAATCTCACTATTACACCCCTCGAGTGGCGAAAAAACCTCACTGTGCTCTGTTAAAATATCCTCAAGTGTTTTCTTGGCAGTTGGATCGGGCTTCGATAGATACTGCTCGACCCCCTTGAAGTTAATAAATCCCCTATTTACCCCCATGCGATCTTTTGCGACCAATTTATACCAACTTTTTTGAGTATCGACCCAATCCTCTATCAAGCCATTCTTGTAGGTATCCCAATCTAGTAATCCAGTCGAACTAGTATATAAATCTCGAATTTCCTCACCGGATTTAAATAACATATTCTGTTTTTCTGTATTCGGAGATGAGGTGAATTCTGGAAAAATGACTGTAGCTATTCTCATTGCCCGACCAATAGCCTCAGCTAAACCTTCCTCCCGAAGTTTAGCTACGAAGTTAGGAGTTTCACTAGACAACCAAAATCCTAAAAAGTTTTTATAATCGCAGTACTCCTTGTACACCCCCTGCCAACTGTCTGAATTAGCTTCTTTCGTCTTTATTGCAATTAAAAACTTTTTATAGCTGTAGCCTGCTGCCGGATCTCTGAATTCTTCCTCGGAACCAAAATTAGCGATAGTATTTAAAAGGTTATTCGAGTTGAACGGCACTTTTATTCTGACTCTTGGGCCTTCTTTTAGGTATTTATTCAAACCCTCTCGATTCAAGTCTAGTCCGAACCAGGCCCCTGAGTGCTCATAGACATCATCAATAAGCGCCCGCGACAACTCCTTACGAATCAGAGCTGCATCGCTTTGCGATATCGCCTCCTTTCTAAAAGCCTCATCAACATATTCCGTCAGCTTATCAACCGCCGTGGCGTCAGTTGGCGAAGTAACTGGGTGATCTGGGTCAGGGTGAATTAAAACTGGCTTCTCGATTACGGGCGGCGAAGGGGTTGGTACGAAAATTCCTTCAAATCGCTGGACTAACTCTGGGAGGTTGAATACCCCCGGGATAGCAGCAGGCATGGTGGCTTTTAAGTCGGGTAAATTTTGAGTTCGATATCCCCAAAACCCCACAACCTGAAGCAGTCTCATATCTAGACCTATTCCCAGATCACTAACCAATTTGGTAGATGCTTTAAATTTCGCATCGACTCTTTCACCTAACAAGGCTAAGAAATTCGGTGGTGGAAATTCTCCTTTCACAAATTCTTTTTTGAAATCGCGTATTGTTGGCACGAGGACATGGTTTAGAACGTCGCGAGGTATAAATTGGGAGACGTTGTCCGAATCTCGACAATGGACATCAACTAGTCCTCTGAGCGAAGCTTTGTTAAAGGGGAATAACGAATGGCCCTGGGTCGACCGACCAAATGCTTCTAAACTCAAGAGATCGTCTTCATCCAAATTGGTTGAATGCCATGAAGGAAGTTCCCACTTATTTCCGGCATAACTTCTTATATCTTTAACACCATATCTAGCGGCATTTAGATACCGGCCACAAAAATCTTCTACCCTTTGATAAATAGCGCTTTCAGACAGGTTCTTTTTTTATAACCTTCGCATTGATCAGTCACGGCTATCGCTGATTTCACTTCACAGAGTCCCTGAGACTCGCCATCTCGTGTATCCTCGAGCAAGAGACTGTCTAACAGTTCGTCCTCGATCGCGGTAATCGTTGTCATATCTTCGACAAGGATTACGAGCGTGTTACCGTAGAGTGCTCGACGTATCTCTTTCATCACATCCTGAAATTGCCCCAAACTACTCTGAAAGTAACTCTTGTACGCATGCTGTCTTGCTTCCACAACGATCTCGTTAAGAAACGTGACGACTTCCTGTCTTTTTGCCGGAGAGGTAGTGAGTCGTTGGTTTCGAATGTACTCCTTCGCATTACTGGCCAAATTATCCAACTCTATCCCTTCTAGGTTTAGGTCAGTTACGCTAAACGTATAGTCATTGTTTTCGATTTTCGACTGCGCGCCGCCTTGGACAAATTGATTCGCTATATTCCAAATTCGACCTTCCTTATTGATCAGTCGCTCTTTAAAATTCACATCCATAATGAGCGCTTCCAACCCTTTCTCTTTCGCGTGCATTTGGATTACATTAATTTTTAGGCTGTCATCCTCGTTAATAGGTTGGCTTCGTTCCTTACTCTCTTTAATTTTCTCAACTGCCCATTCTCTTTTTCGTTTGAGCGACATTTTCATAGCGACGAGCAACAACTCCGCTACCTCATCTACATCAAGATTATCGCGGACGTCATTAACTTTAGTTCTTATCAGATCAAATTCAGCACCCGCCATGCCCTCAAGCAGCAACCCTAGTACACCCGCTAAACTAGAGCTTTTTGCAATCCGCCTGACAACCCATTTTTTTGCGATGGGGTCCCCTTGCAACTTAAGGTCTAATATTTTAATCAGGTGAGACTTCCCAGTTCCAGGACCCCCCAAAATCGGTACTGGCGTAGACGATTGCTTCAGCATCGCTAATAAAGCGTCTTCAGCATCTGATCTTACAAGCGTCGATTCACCACGATTATTGACTTTTTTAAGCACGAAGGGTTCGTGCACCGCTTGCAAGACACTAACGTCAACATTCTCTGCTTTTGTCTCGATGCATGCTTTGATTTGGTCCGCTTCTGGCCAATATTTTTCTAACATAATCTGCTCTTACCAATTACGCGCTAAGAAAAGGAACATCGTTAAACGTGATGCTAGTAATTACCTCTACAGTTCTATCAGGCAACTTTAGTCTTAGAGGGTTGGCATCATCCGAACCGCGCTCGAGTGTAACTGCTTGACACGCGTTTAATCGTTTTAGTGCGTGACTTAGCGCCATCGAAAGTTCCATGGGGCTCTTTCGATTTTCGTTGATTTCGCTTCGAATCGCATTATTGTGTACGCCCCCATCAAGTATGGGAACAGCATCGGCTAATTTTTCTAAAAAGATAGCAGAAGGTAAATTTTTCTTTTCTGAAAAAATCTCCCCCAAGAATAGTGTTAAAAATCTAGTCGGATCGAGGAAGTAATCACCTCCTGCATCATCCTTTTCCGTCAAACCTAAAAAGTAGCAATACAACAAAAAGTCTTTGTATTCATTGTTATTAAGATTATTGATACCAGTTAGGTTTCTTTTCTCCGAAAATAAGCTTTCATAGGTATTCCTATTTAATTGTTGATGAAAAGGCGCAAAACGATCCTGCGTTAACAAAAGTGTGAAATGCAGCATGGCCTTCGCAACGCCTCCCTCGTCGCCCTTACCAACGCCTCCCTCGTCCCCCTTAGAAAGAAGGGGTTTGCTGAACTGAAATCTCATTAACTTCTTGGCAAGATGATGAGCGACATCCTTCGGCAACTTTACGCCCTGTGCAACATCGTCAGCTAGCACAAGTTTTTGACTAGCTTCATCGACTTCCCAAAGCCTGAGGTCACCCTTTCCCCAAAAGCCCAAATCACGCGACACCCTGACTTTATGATCCGACTTTGTTATCAATTCGGCAGGCGCACAATGAGAACACAAACTGTCGACAGTATAAAAATTTGGACGCTCACCGATTAGTCGGTACAGCATGCAGATGAGATATATTTTACTACCCGAATTTGCACTGTTTATAATCGACACGCGAATCTCCTATTTCTACTGAGTCTCTAGCCAAATTGTTCCCGTGCGTCTCTATAATCTTCCCACCACTTCCTTCCAAAGTGCGTCGACGGCAAATCTTTTGGCGCGAAAAGCGTATAGGCGGATGTAGGATACCCCACTTTAGGCAACGACCCGTAGCCTGGCGGAACTATGATCAGGGTCGCCACTGAAGACGTTATCTCCCCGACCGACTCGAGTCGATCTGTAGCCCAGAACTTATCAATTCCCTTTAGCTTCCTCTCCAGTGCAACAAGAACCTCATGGGTCGAAAAAACATGCACAACTTCTTTACGTTCTATAAAACTTTCAAAAAAATTGCTGTATGTTCTTATAAATTGCCTT
>Ga0206126_10006505_pt1 | contig 10307 bp, 7 predicted proteins | sample Helgoland_Spring_5_FD_148621 | JGI IMG/M metagenome (GOLD analysis project Ga0206126, IMG submission 148621) | Pelagic subsurface seawater microbial communities from Kabeltonne, Helgoland, North Sea - Helgoland_Spring_Bloom_20160412_1 | ecosystem: Environmental > Aquatic > Marine > Epipelagic ...
CCAATCGCCGCAGAGATACTCAAAGGCCTGCTCAAACGGTTTAAGCCGCATGACATCGCTGTCTCAAGCTATGGGATTAGGGAAGGGCTTCTTTATGAACAAATGCCGCAAGCGATGCGCGACCGCAATCCTTTGATTGAGAGCTGCCATTTCGCCGAGCGTAAGGATGCACGGCTGCCAGGCTTCGGAATGCGATTGCACAAATTCATCTCACCACTCTTTTCCAAGCTCCCGGATCGTCGCGCTCGGCTGGTGCGGGCCGCTTGTTTGCTCCATGATGTGAGCTGGCGCGCCCATCCTGATTTCCGTGCAGAGGTTTGCTTTGAATATGCCACCCGTGCCAATTTGGGCGGGCTGAGCCATGAAGAGCGGATCTTTCTGGGCTTGGCATTGCTACATCGCTATCGAAACAGCCGCGAAGGCACCCGCTTTGAAGAGCTTTTAACGCTGCTGGACGAAGCTGGCCAAAAACAGGCGGAAATCTTAGGCAAGGCCATGCGCCTCGGCGCGATGCTCTGGGCCGATCCAGACGATGAAACCGCCCAGCTCGACTGGTCTGCAAAGACAAAAACATTGTCGCTCACCCTCACAGCAGAGGCCTCGCCTCTGTTTGGCGAAGTGGCCGAGGCCCGGCTTCGATCTTTGGCCTCCTCGCTGAATGCAAAGCTACGTACCGATATGCGATTGACTTAAATTGCCACTTGCGGAGAGCTTTGGGCGCATATCTTTAGCCCAAGTTTTTGCCTTGCCTATGCCTGAACCTTTGCCAGCTCTTCCCAGGCATTATTAACCGCCACCAAACGTGCTTCAGCCAATTTTACGGCTTCGCGCGGAACCCCGCGAGCCACCAGCTGGTCGGGGTGGTTCTCTTTCACCAATGCCCGCCATGCCACTCGTATGTCTTCAAAGCTCGCTTCAGGCGAGACGCCCAAAACATCGAAAGGGTCTGCGGCCGCCCCCTTGACGTAACGGGCCTTGATGACGCGAAAGCACCGAGCGGACAGACCAAAAATATCGGCAACGCGGCTCAAGAACGCATCCTCTTGCGCATGATACGACCCATCTGCTGTTGCAATGTGGAACAGACCCTCGAGCAAGTCTTCCAGGATATCCATTCTTGCGCCGAACATAGACTTGATTTGCCGAGCATAGGTGTCAAACCCGGCCACATCCTGGCGCGCGAGGTTAAAAACTTTGGCCGCACTGCTCTCTTCTGCAGTGGGAATGTAAAAAACCTCCCGAAACGCCAACACCTCCGCACGGGTTACACTGCCATCGGCTTTGGCCATCTTTGCGCTCAGCGCGATGACAGCAATTGTAAACCCGACGGATTTTTCCGGCGGGCTGCGCAGCTTCTCAAAAACTGCTGAAAGCCCTTCGCCCTTTGCAAGGGCGGCAAGCGCAGCGGTGATACGGGTCCAAATAGACATAGGTGCTATCTTAGGCTCTCCGCGCACGAGACGAAAGGGCAAAGCCCTTATTTGAGCGTCACGACACCGTGATCAGTTTGAATTTCAGCGGAAATTTGCGCAGGTCCGGTTGAAAAGCAAATCCGTTGATCACGGATAAGGTCTGACAACAGTGCCTGCATTTGAGGAGCTTGCGGGTGTTGAACGTGCAAAGAGATCAGGCGGCAGCCGCTATCGGGCAAATTCTGGCAAGGATGCGCTGGCGGTTGCCACTCAATCAACGCCGGCCCATAGCCACCAAATGGCAAGTCTCCCGTCTCTGAGACGGAAATATCCCATGTGTAGGCCCCACGCTCTAGCCGCACGCGCGTTCCAAACTCTGGGCTAAGCCGCGCGAGGCTTTCTTCAATATTGTCGGTTGCCAAAATCCAACTGGCAATGCGCGGTGGGCCAGAAAATCGGTCCAAACCAAACCAACGCGGATAAGGCAAAGGGGGTGCCTCCGGATCAATCGCAATGGATTCCAAATAGCAGGCCTCGCCCATGCCCCAAAGATGGTTGTGCGTTGAAAAATGAGCATGCTTGCCAGCGGCAAGCGGAGCAACCTGCAAGCAGTTTTGAATATGTTCTGTTGCCGCTTGCCGGGTTTCGCCCGCCACGGCGATGTGATCCAACCTTAACATGCCACCCCCCTCTGGCGCTTTAGAGACGCGCCTTTCGGATCAAATCCAAAACATTCTGTGCCGCATCCGGGATATTTGTGCCCGGACCAAAAATCGCTGCAACGCCGGAGGCTTGGAGGTAGTCGTAGTCTTGCTGAGGAATGACCCCACCGCAGACCACGATAATCTCCTGCGCATCTGCGGCCTTCAATGCCTCGACCAGTTTTGGCGCTAAGGTCTTGTGGCCCGCAGCTTGACTGGAAATACCGACCACATGCACGTCATTGTCGACCGCGTCCTGCGCCGCCTCCTCAGGGGTTTGAAACAAAGGCCCAACGTCCACATCAAAGCCAATGTCGGCAAAGGCCGTGGCAATCACTTTAGCGCCACGGTCGTGACCATCTTGTCCCATTTTCACCACAAGCATCCGGGGCCTACGCCCCTCTTCTACGGCGAACTCTTCAACAGACTTCTGAATTTTCTCAAAATTTTCATCGCCATCATAGGCGGATCCATATACGCCAGCCAATGTCTTCACCTCCGCGCGATGTCGGCCAAAGGTGCCCTCCATCGCCAATGAAATTTCCCCCACCGTAGCCCGATAGCGCGCCGCCTCTACGGCCGCTTCTAATAGATTGCCCCCTTCAACGCAGCGCCGTCCAAGCTCGAGAAGGGCAGCATCACAGGCCGCTTGATCTCGGTTGGCGCGAATGGATTGCAGTTTCGCGACCTGTGCGTCACGCACCTGATTGTTATCGATGTCGCGCACTTCGATGTCCGGTTGTTTGTCAGAAGTATATTTATTGACCCCAACAATGACCTCTTCCCCGCGGTCAATCATTGCCTGGCGCCGCGCCGCACTTTCTTCAATTTTGAGCTTGGGCAGGCCGCTTGCAACGGCTTTGGTCATGCCGCCCATTTCCTCAACCTCTTCGATTAGCGCCCAGGCCTCATCAATAAGATCCGCAGTGAGTTTTTCCACATAGTAAGACCCAGCCAGCGGATCAACCACATTGGTCACCCCAGTTTCCTCTTGCAAAATGAGCTGAGTGTTGCGGGCAATGCGCGCCGAGGTTTCAGTGGGCAGGGCAATGGCCTCATCAAAACTGTTGGTATGGAGCGATTGCGTGCCGCCCAAAACCGCGGACATCGCTTCAAAAGCCGTGCGCACGATGTTGTTATAGGGATCCTGCTCTTGCAGACTCACACCAGAGGTTTGGCAATGGGTCCGCAGCATACTGGATTTGGGATTTTTCGGTTCAAATTCCGCCATGACCCGATGCCATAGGACCCTGGCGGCGCGCAATTTCGCGGCTTCCATAAAGAAATTCATACCGATGGCAAAGAAAAACGACAGCCGCCCGGCAAAGGCATCCACATCCATCCCCCGCGCGATTGCCGCGCGCACATATTCGCGCCCATCTGCAATGGTATAGGCCAACTCCTGCACCAAATTCGCTCCAGCCTCTTGCATGTGGTAACCGCTGATCGAAATCGAGTTGAACTTCGGCATATCACGGGCGGTAAATTCGATAATATCGGCCACAATACGCATGGAGGCCTCGGGTGGGTAAATATAGGTGTTGCGCACCATGAACTCTTTTAGAATGTCGTTTTGAATGGTGCCTGAGAGAGCCGCGCGGCCGACGCCTTGCTCTTCACCCGCCACAATGAAGGATGCCAAAACCGGGATCACGGCGCCATTCATAGTCATGGAGACGGAGATCTTATCCAATGGAATGCCATCAAAGAGGATTTTCATATCCTCTACACTGTCAATCGCCACCCCAGCTTTGCCGACATCGCCGACAACGCGTGGATGATCGCTGTCATAGCCACGATGCGTGGCCAAATCGAAGGCCACCGAAACTCCCTGCTGCCCGGCGGCGAGCCCTTGGCGATAAAAGGCATTGGACTCCTCAGCGGTGGAAAATCCAGCATATTGCCGAATGGTCCACGGCCGGCCCGCATACATGGTGGCTTTGACACCCCGCGTGTAGGGTTCTTGTCCCGGCACGTTGCCCATATGCGGCAAGTCTTTCACGTCCTCAGCCGTATAAAGCGGCTGAACCTTGATGCCCTCAAGCGTATCCCAAGTCAAAGACTCCAATGGCTTACCGCGCAGCTCTTTGCCAGCAACTTCGCTCCAAGATGTCTTATCTGTCATTATCCGCGCTCCTTGTCCCATGGGTCGATCGTCCCTGGTATTTTTCGTTCAACCCCTTCGCTTGCAGTTGCAAAGGCCCTATATTGGGCCTTGAAGGAGATATTATGTTGAAAACAGTGTTCCACTTATGGCTCGGGCTTCTGGCCATCGCCCCCCCAGCCTTTGCCGGAGAAGCCTTGAACATTTGGCGCTCCGATCCGGCCCATATTTTTGACGCCTCCGAGGTTGAGCTTTCAGCTGTCATCTGGGTGGCGCGGCCCTGGGTTGTGTTCGCCGATAGCCCGCTGGACCCCACCTTCACCCAGCAAATGGCACTTTTGCAGGCCAAAATAGCTGTGTTGCAAGAACGCGACGTCATGATCGTGGTAGACACCGACCCAAAAGCCCAATCCACCCTACGCAGGACCTTGCACCCCAAAGGCTTTAACTGGGTTTTGATCGGCAAGGATGGCAAAATCAAACTGCGCAAACCCTTTGCCTGGGACATGCGTGAATTGAGCCGGGTGATCGACAAAATGCCCATCCGGCAACGCGAGATGCGCAAGCCCTGAGGGCCGCCACACAGGAGCGAGAGACCCAAAGGCCCCACCACCTGCGGGCTTGAGGGGTTCAAGCTCACTCAAACTCCATAATGATCGCATCCACCGCAAGGCTGTCCCCCGGCGCCGCATGAATCTTGCTGACAACAGCTTTTTTCTCAGCTCGCAGAATATTTTCCATTTTCATCGCTTCAACCGTGCAGAGCGTTTGCCCCTCTTGCACTTCGTCACCCACAGCCACATCGACTTTCACGATCAAGCCAGGCATGGGGCAAAGTAAAAGTTTCGAAGTATCTGGCGCAACTTTCGGGATCATCAATTTGGCCAGCTCTGCCTGACGTGGGCTGCGCACGGTCACACGCATATTGGCCCCGCGGAACCGGATGCGGAACCCGCTTGTGCATTTCTCAACCTTTAATGCGATATCAACACCATCCACATTCATCAAAGCCAGCGGCTTGCCTGGCCTCCAATCACTGGCCACCCGGTGGCTGCCGCTTTCAAAATGCACGGTAGATCCATTGGGATCGGCTGCAATGGTCACGGGAAATTCGTGGCCCTGAATGCCCACAACCCAATCATCCCGCACTCGGCGCTCGTGATTATCCATGCGCCCAGAGACTTTCGTGCGGCGAATTTCACCCAAGCGATACATTGCTGCCGCGCAGGCGCCGACAATTTTGAGCGTCTCTTGTGGCAAATCAACCCCATGAAACCCGTCTGGATACTCTTCTTCGATAAAGGCAGTGGTGATATTTCCAGCACAAAACTTCGGGTGATCCATCACGGCAGACAGGAAGGGAATATTGTGACCAATGCCCTCAACCTCAAAGGCGTCCAGCGCATTCCGCATCTGCGCGATGGCCGCCGGACGATCGGGCGCCCAGGTGCAGAGCTTGGCAATCATTGGATCATAGAACATGGAAATTTCACCACCTTCATACACACCCGTATCATTGCGTACCGCCGCCGTTGCACTGCGGGTTTCAGCCGGCGGACGATACCGCGTCAAACGCCCAATTGACGGCAAAAATCCCCGATACGGGTCTTCCGCATAGAGGCGACTCTCCAGGGCCCAACCGTTGATTTTCACGTCATCTTGGGTAATGGAAAGCGCCTCGCCATTAGCCACGCGGATCATCTGTTCCACCAAATCTACGCCAGTGATCAACTCGGTCACAGGATGCTCAACCTGCAAGCGGGTGTTCATCTCAAGGAAATAAAAGTTTTGCGCACTGTCGACTATGAACTCAACAGTGCCTGCGCTGGTATAGCCGACCGCTTGGGCCAATGCACAAGATTGCGCGCCCATTGCTTTGCGCACTTCAGGCGTGAGAAAGGGACTCGGCGCCTCTTCAATCACTTTTTGGTTGCGCCGCTGGATGGAACATTCGCGTTCATTGAGATAGATGCAATTGCCATGGCCATCCGCCAGAACTTGAATTTCAATGTGCCGGGGTTGGGTGACGAATTTTTCGATGAAAATCCGGTCATCTCCAAAGCTGCTAGCCGCTTCATTCTTGGAAGATTGGAAACCCTCGCGCGCCTCCGCATCATTCCATGCGATGCGCATGCCCTTGCCACCGCCACCAGCGCTGGCTTTGAGCATCACAGGATACCCGACCTCTTGTGCGATCTTCACCGCCTCATCGGCGTCAGCGATCAAACCCATATAGCCCGGGACTGTGCTTACCCCAGCTTCCTTCGCCAATTTTTTAGAGGTGATTTTGTCTCCCATGCTTTCAATCGCAGAGGCAGGGGGGCCAATAAAAGCCACACCTTCAGCCTCCAATGCCTCAGCAAACAGTCGATTTTCTGACAAAAATCCGTAGCCGGGATGCACCGCTTGCGCCCCAGTTTGCCGGATCGCCTCCATGACTTTTTCAATCACGATGTAAGACTGATTCGCGGGTGAAGGACCGATATGCACCGCCTCATCCGCCATTTGCACATGCAGCGCCTGAGCATCCGCATCGGAGTATATCGCCACGGTTTTGATACCCATCGCCTTGGCTGTTTTCATCACACGGCAAGCAATTTCGCCCCGGTTGGCAATTAGTATCTTTTCAAACATTGAGGAATCCTTCTCGGCGCGCGCAGCTCACAGCAAAAGAGCTGCGCATAAAAAAGAACCGGCGCTGGCCAAGGCCAGAACCGGTTAAGGAAAGAAAGGGTCGATATATTTTCAAAACCAATGCAAAGGTTTTTGAAACTCCAACACACAGACTATGACGCGCGCAGCTGTGCAGGCCAAGGGCAGTCCCGGCCCCACCCAAACACTGGGCACAAAGTCGCGCAAAACACCCTATGCGACCCGGCAGATTCACGCCGACCACCCGTCGACAAAAATTTGTGGAAAGCTCGCTTGCGCTTTTTTCAGATCCACCCGCAGCAAAGCCACATAAGATTCAGGATCAAAGTCATCCTGCGCGGGAACGACTTCACGCTCAAACAGCCAGGACAGACGACCCCCATCGAGATTGCCCCGCTCAAAGGGCTCCTCTCCAAAATACTCAATCAAAGCCCGCAAAAATGCCTCATCGGCGCGACGATCTGGCGGGCGACGATCGGCATAGCGCTCACGCCGGATGATTTTTGTTGCCCCATTCTTACTCGCGCGCCGAATGGTAAATTGCGCATCCGTACCGGGAAGACGGCCGGGAAACCCTCGGTGTTTTTCCATTATTGGCTCTCTTCGACCTTAAAGTGGAATATTGTCATGTTTTTTCCACGGATTTTTCAGGGATTTTCCCCGCAAACTGGCAAATGCTCGGCAAACCCGGCGACGGGTAGATGCAGGCATGATCACCTCGTCGATGAAACCTTTTTCCGCGGCAACGAAAGGATTGGCGAAGCGTTCTTCATAGTCTTTCGTGTGCTGCGCAATCTTTTCCGCATCACCCAGATCTGCCCGATGGATGATCTCTGTCGCCCCTTTGGCGCCCATCACAGCGATCTCCGCTGTGGGCCAAGCGTAGTTGAAATCACCGCGCAGATGTTTGGAGGCCATCACATCATATGCGCCGCCATAGGCTTTACGCGTGATGACCGTCACCTTTGGCACGGTGGCCTCGCCATAGGCAAACAGCAGTTTCGCTCCATGCTTAATCACGCCGCCATATTCCTGCCCTGTTCCAGGCAAAAAGCCCGGCACGTCCACGAGGGTTAGGATTGGGATTTCAAATGCATCACAAAACCGTACAAAACGCGCAGCCTTGCGGCTGGCGTCAATGTCCAAACAACCAGCCAAAACCGTCGGCTGATTGGCGACGACCCCGACGGTCGAGCCCTCCATGCGAATAAAGCCGGTGAGGATATTTTTGGCAAATTCCTCTTGGATCTCATAAAAATCACCTTCATCAGCAATTTTAAGGATCAGCTCTTTCATATCATAAGGCTGGTTTGGATTGGCCGGAATCAAAGTGTCCAAACTGTTATCTACGCGAAGCGGATCGTCAAAGAATGGCCGCACCGGTGGTTTCTCGCGATTGTTGAGCGGCAAAAAATCCACCAGCCGCCGGACTTCCGTCAACGCCTCAACATCATTCTCAAAAGCCCCATCCGCCACGGAAGATTTCTTCGTATGGGTGACAGCTCCACCCAGCTCTTCGGCGGTCACCACCTCATTGGTCACCGTTTTGACCACATCGGGACCGGTCACAAACATATAGCTGCTGTCTTTGACCATGAAAATAAAATCAGTCATCGCCGGCGAATAGACCGCGCCACCGGCGCAGGGGCCCATGATGACGCTAATCTGTGGCACCACGCCAGAGGCCATGACATTGCGCTGAAACACCTCAGCGTAACCGGCCAAAGAGGCGACGCCCTCTTGAATCCGTGCGCCACCGGAGTCGTTCAGTCCGATCACCGGCGCCCCATTTTGCATAGCCATATCCATGATCTTACAAATCTTCTCCGCATGGGTTTCTGACAATGAGCCCCCAAAAACGGTAAAATCTTGGCTATAGACATAGACCATCCGCCCATTAACCGTGCCCCACCCCGTGACCACTCCATCACCGGGGTAGGTTTGCTCTTGCATGCCGAAATCCACGCAGCGGTGGGCTTTGAACATATCAAATTCTTCAAAACTCCCCTCATCTAGCAGCAAATCAATCCGTTCGCGCGCAGTGAGTTTTCCCTTCGAATGCTGCGCATCAATTCGGCGCTGACCGCCGCCCATCCGCGCAACATCACGTCGGCTTTGTAATTCGTTCAAAATATTCGTCATGGCAGATCCTCTTTGTGGGACCATAGCCCGCTGCGCCAACAAAGCGAAGTCGAATTTGGAATATTTGCAAATATTTTGCGGCAATAAATTGCAAAATTGAATAATTGCAAATAGTCTGGACAAGCCGCACAGGCGGCGATAGCGATTTAAAATGAGTAGTCATTCCCGCCCCAAGTTCTTGGACAATTCCACACCACCCAGCATCTTCACACTGATTTGCCTCTCAGCGGTTGGAGCCTTGGGCCTAAGCATCTTTCTGCCGTCGCTGCCCTCAATGGCACAGACTTTTGATGTCAGCTACGCCAGCGCCGCACTCGCCGTAAGTCTGTATTTGGCGATGAATGCGGTATTCCAGCTTTTTGTCGGACCGCTGTCAGATCGGTACGGGCGCCGGCCTGTGGTCATGGTCGCCTTAGCTATTTTTTGCTGCGCCTCATTGGGATGCATTATTTCCTCTTCCTTCGAGGTTTTTCTGGTCTGCCGCTTGCTGCAAGCGGTTGTTGTCACCGGCCTGGTTCTGTCCCGCGCAGCGATCCGCGACACCTGCAGCCAAGATCAAGCCGCTTCTGTACTGGGATACGTCACAATGGGCATGGCCATCTTACCGCTCATTGGGCCCGCAATGGGCGGTGGCTTGGAGGCGCAATTTGGCTGGGTTGCAAGTTTTTGGCTTCTGCTCGGCGTTGGAGTTTTAGTTTTCGCCCTGACTTATTTGGATATGGGTGAAACCAATTTGCACCAAACCAACTCCATGGCCGAACAGTTTCGCGCCTATCCTGAACTGCTCAAATCTCGGCGCTTTTGGGGCTATTGCCTAACCGCCAGCTTCAGTGCGGGCGCATATTTCGCATATCTGGGCGGCGGTGCCTATGTTGGCCGGGAAATATTTGGCCTATCACCAGCCGCTTTGGGAGTTTACCTCGGGGCGCCCTCATTGGGCTATATTGTCGGCAACGGCATCTCAGGACGTTTCTCAAGCGCGCTGGGAGTCAATCGCATGGTGCTGATCGGCACTGTTTTGACCTGCCTCGGATTGATCTTGAGCATCGGTTTATTTCTGTTTACCGACGCGCAGCCGATCTCCTTTTTTGGCTGTGTCTGCTTCATGGGCCTCGGCAATGGCATGGTTTTGCCCAATGCCACAGCCGGCATGATGTCAGTGCGGCCACATTTGGCTGGCTCCGCCTCGGGCATCGGCGGCACGATCAACACCGGCGGCGGCGCATTGATCGCAATAGGCACCGGAGCCATATTGGTGCCCGGGACCGGCGCTTTGTCTCTGCTGATAATCATGCT
>Ga0206126_10006508_pt1 | contig 10306 bp, 7 predicted proteins | sample Helgoland_Spring_5_FD_148621 | JGI IMG/M metagenome (GOLD analysis project Ga0206126, IMG submission 148621) | Pelagic subsurface seawater microbial communities from Kabeltonne, Helgoland, North Sea - Helgoland_Spring_Bloom_20160412_1 | ecosystem: Environmental > Aquatic > Marine > Epipelagic ...
CCAGCAGCGCTCGATCAACCCGGGTCACCGAGCGCACTAGTAATATATCCGCATCGGCAACATCCGCGGCACTGATCTGACGGCCGGCGATATAATCAATAGTGTCCAACTGGCCAAATAATTCTTCAACCATCAGCATATTTTGATCGGCTACAATTTTCAGAGTGGAATCCCCATAGTCTTTTTTTTATTAGCTTTTACGTATTGCTACCAAGCAGGTTCAGTCTGTCTAGCGCGCAAGGATTTTGCCCGATCATTAAAACTATTGGCAAAACCCATCTCATCGCAAAATAGTTCAAAGGCATCTCGGTGAATACCCTGCCAGCTAATCTGCGAGAGATTCGGCGCTTCTTCAATATCAGTGATGATGGTTGCCAATTGTCGCGATAACAAAAGCTGCTGTCGACCGTTATCCAGTTTATCCGCCAATTTACCGGCACCGCGAATCGGAAGATCCTGAAGCTGATCCAGATGCTCTAGAATGGTTTGTATATCCGCATAGTGCATCAGCAACTGTTTCGCCGTTTTAGCACCGACACCGGGAACGCCGGCAATATTATCACTGCTATCGCCAGTCAGGGCGAGAAAGTCAGCCATCTGCTGGCAACCCAGTTCAAGGTCTTTTTCAACCTGCCGCTGAGTCTTTGGCGGTGCTTTGCCAAAATCCCAGTAAAGATCGCCGGACTCAATTATCTGGGTCAGGTCTTTATCTCTAGTCACTACCACTGGCTGGGCATTTTCCCGACGCGCATTTTGTGCCACAGCGCCAATTAGATCGTCGGCCTCATAGGTATTTGAAGCCATCTCGGTGATTCCCAGCACACGACAGAGTTGACGGCAGGCATTTAACTGAAAGGCCAATGCTTCATCAGGAAGTTCGCGGTTGGCTTTGTAATCGGCACATAAATCATGTCGAAAGCCGGTGCGCAGACTTTCATCAAAGGCACAGAAAAGATGCTCGGGGCTTTTATTGCGCAGCAGGTCGAGTAAAAATCCGGTAAAGCCATAGACCGCATTGGTCGGATGCCCAGAGTCGAGGGCCTGCCAATTATCCGGCAGCGTAAAATAGCTGCGAAAAATGTAAATTGATGAATCTATTAAATATGCCTGCATAGTTTTTCTCCGCGCTCCTGCGTATCTTTTCCCTAATTAGTCCATTGAATAGCTATTAAGCAAGTTTAGCTTGCTGGTACTGCGCTGAACACCGGTAATCAGTTTGGTCAAACTGCTCGGCCAGAGCATTTAAAAACTGCTCCGCGCGGGTTGGCATAGCGGCTTCAGTGCACCAACTATTAACCTGGTCAATTACCGCCTGAATAAACGCTTCACTGGCGCCGAGATCAGAGGCAAGGTTATCCGCGCTTATCCTGAATTTTTGTCCACAGGCAACTGAGAACATCCACTCCAAGGCCTGAGGCTGTTTCTCAGCCTGCTCAAATATAGACTGCTGTTGTTGACTGCGGCCATCGGGATTATACCAATAGCCAAAATCCATCTTAAGGCGTCGCTCGGCTCCGGCGATACACCAGTGAGCGGACTCATGGAGGGCACTGGAAAAGTAATCTTCGCGAAAATAGAGTCGGTGGTAGTCGCAATTATCAGCACTATCAGCACTATCGCCAGAGTCATAAGAGTGCCCTGCAGGTATGTACACAGGCTCGGGAGCACCACCCAGTAATCTGGTATTAAACTCCTTTGCAAAGAGCTTATCGAAAACGGCGATCACTGCCTTTAAACGCTGTTTTTCCAAGGTTACCAAACTCATAGCCAACAAATTCCAAAGCACTAACCCAAATTGTAAAACAGCTATATTGTTAACTGTCTCGAAAGCAGGATTATATAGACGTTTTAGTTATACAGCACAAAGTGTTGTGCTTTTTAATATTCTGGGGTACCTTATGTAGTGTATCAACTGATTGTTTTAGAAGTGTAATCTAGTGCAATAAGAGTTTCCCAAGCAGAAAACCATGCACTATAACTATTACATAAGGGTTTCCTTCCAACCCAGATCCACTCCAGATAAGGAGATGTAACCTATGTCCACATCGATGTCTAACTCAATAAATTCTCACGACAACGTAATCGATATTTTTACTCGCAAACCACTCTCCGAAAACCTCAGCAATAAACTTATTCGTATCGCCCCTGAACTGGATGGTCTCGAGATGCTCTACTGCAACTCTGAGAATCAGGACAAATTATTTTCAATCAAAGTTCTCGCCTGGGGACTACGCTCTAGTGGTGAAGTTGTTGGACTAGTGCCATGGCTCGACAAACTGGTTGCCTGCGACGAGATAAACGACCCCTTAAATGGCCAGTGGCAGGGTTATTACGACGAGGGTGTCGATGAGCTTTTTTACAATGCACCGCTGCACAAAATAGTCGAACTGGAAACCGCTGCCGATTACTACGAGTACCAGTGCGAATCGGAGTTGGAAATTGTTCAGGAAATCCCCGATACCATTGGCACTCACGCAGTGCTCTCTGCAGATAAGTTTAAGAGCATTACCCTCAAGGAAGTGGTCAGCTGGAGGTTATTACAAGACGGCACTGTCTCCGCGATGCTGATTGACGACAGCAAGATTTACAACACGCCGGTACTGCCTGGTGATAGCTGTCTCTTTGAAGCTGATAATTGCCAGGACTTCCGCTATTTTTTCCAGCACCATATAGCCAATAAACTTAAGTCTAAGGATCCAGAGGCACTGGCGGCGATTTCCCTATTAGTCGAGAACTAGGCCCACTTATTCTTAAATTAGCAGACGAAAAAAAACCGCGTACCGAGACGCGGTTTTTTTTTGCTCTGTTACTTTAAATAACAAAGATTCTCTCAGCTAATCAGGTTGACCATAGGACATCAGTCGCTCAAAACGCTTTTCCAATAACTGATCTACAGGCACAGCAGATAATTCTTCAAGCTGGCTGCTGAGGCTATCCTTCAATGTGGTACACATGGTTTCAATATCGCGGTGCGCGCCACCCATTGGCTCAGGAATGGTTTGATCGACAATACCCAGCTGCTCGAGATTGCCAGAGGTAACACCCATAGCTTCAGCGGCCAGCGGTGCTTTTTCACTGGTCTTCCAGATAATGTTGGCACAACCTTCAGGAGAGATAACAAAATAAGTGCTGTACTGAAGCATATTAAGTCTGTCACCGACACCAATTGCCAGTGCGCCACCAGAACTACCCTCACCGATTACAGTGCAGATAATTGGGGTTTTAAGCCGTGACATAACCGCCAGATTGCGGGCGATAGCTTCAGAGATATTTCGCTCTTCAGAATCGATACCCGGATAGGCGCCCGGGGTGTCAATAAGGGTGATCACCGGCAGTTTAAAGCGCTCGGCAGTCTCCATCAGACGCAGAGCCTTGCGGTAGCCCTCCGGCTTGGGCATACCAAAATTACGCATCACTTTGTCGTTGACACCACGACCCTTCTCTTCACCGATAACCATCACCGGCTTGCCGTTTAAACGAGCCACACCACCGACAATCGCGTTGTCATCACCAAAGTGACGATCACCGTGCATCTCTTCAAAATCGGTAAAGATTCGTTGGATATAGTCTAGGGCATAGGGACGCTGGGGATGACGAGCAACCTGAACGATCTGCCAAGGGGTTAACTTGGCATAAATGCCCTCGGTTAACTTCTGTGACTTATCGCGTAATTTGCTGACTTCATCGGCAATATTCAGTTCGTTGTCATTGCCGACTAACTGTAATTCTTCAATCTTTGCTTCAAGCTCAGCTATCGGCTGTTCAAAAGAGAGATAGTTCAAATTCATGGGTATGGAATTCTCGTGTTTTGACAAAATTGGGGCTGCGCGCATTCTACCACTTATAAAAATCTACGCTAGTTATCTGTTGTGCCAATCTAACTTAAACAGCCTTTAATCATTCGCTTAATCTCTGCCTTAATCATAGTTCAGAGTGACACTGTTTTTACCAAATTCTTCGCGCAAACGGCTTATCAACTCATCGCGGGGCTGAACACGCCACTGACTGCCAAGCCTCAAATTACCTCTAGCTCTGGGCAACGAATAATCAATCTTAAGGCGACAGTTACCCTCCAGGTAGGGATTAATACTACTCTGCAGACGATCAACCCAACCGTCATTATCCGGGTCGCCGGTTACCACCAACTCAAGATTACTGATCTTGCTACAGCGCGCGTCATAGATTGACTGTATAGATTCGGCGAGCATTTTCAGGCCACCGGTAAAGCTGTCCTCTGAAACTCCGCCCTGAACCACTAACAGCGCGTCCTTGACCAGAATCTCGCGATAGGCATTGTACTTCTCGGCAAATACAGAGACTTCCAGACGACCACTCTTATCGTCGAGGGTCAGGAAGGCAAAGTTCTCACCGCGCTTATTCTTCATAATGCGCATCCCGACCACCATTCCAGAAACGGTAATGCTGCCTTTACCCGGACGCAGCGCCGATATACGGTTCGGGTGCATCTGCGATAACTCCTGCTGGTACTCATCGATCGGGTGACCGGTCAGATAGAGTCCTAAGGTATCGCGCTCGCCATTAAGGCGCTCTTTCGGCGACAGGGTTCGCGCCGCGTTATAGCTGTTGTAATTGATATCCGAGGCGCTCTCAACAATCGACTCACCAAATAGATCGCCCATACCACTGCTAGTATTGCGCGCGTGCTGCTCGGCGAGTTTGACCGCTTCTTCCATCGCCGCCAGCATCACTGCACGGCGGTAGCCGATCTCACCCTCTGGGCCAATCTCGTCAAACGCGCCACTGCGAATCAGCGCTTCCAGAGCGCGCTTGTTGACCTTGCGGCCATCAACCCGGGCACAGAAATCGAAAATATCCTTAAAGCGGCCACCCTCATTGCGCGCGGCGAGTATATTTTCAACCGGGCCTTCACCTAGGCCCTTAATCGCACCCAGGCCATAGATAACATTGTTTTGCTCGTCGACGCTAAACTGAAACTGGCCACCGTTGACATCCGGCGGCAATAGCTCGAGACCCATGGCCCTGCATTCATCGATAAAGGTCACAACTTTGTCGGTCTTATCCATATCCGAGGAAATGGTTGCAGCCATAAACTGCGCCGGATAATGGCACTTTAACCAGCCAGTTTGATAGGCGACCAGCGCATAGGCGGCGGAGTGGGATTTATTAAAACCATAGCCGGCAAACTTTTCCATCAGATCGAAAATATTTGAGGCGAGGTCTTTTTCAAAGCCCTTTTCGATCGCGCCCTGCAAAAACAGATCGCGCTGTTTGGCCATCTCATCAAGATTTTTCTTACCCATGGCGCGACGCAACAGGTCAGCACCACCCAACGTATAACCGCCCATCTCCTGAGCGATCTGCATTACCTGCTCCTGATAGAGAATAATCCCGTAGGTGGGTTCAAGGGCGGGCTTTAGGCATTCATGCTGGTACTGGGAATGGGGGTAGCTGACCTCAGCATTGCCCTTTTTACGATTGATAAAGTCATCGACCATCCCCGACTGCAGTGGTCCTGGTCGAAACAGGGCTACCAGTGCAATAATATCTTCAAAGCGGTCGGGCCCAAGTTTGCGGATCAGCTCTTTCATACCCCGTGACTCAAGCTGGAAGACAGCGGTGGTTTCGCCGCGCTGCATCAGTTCATAGGTGGGCTTATCATCAAGAGGAATCTTATCAATTTCCAGAAGCTCTTCACCGGCGGCACTGCGATCGGCATTAATCATCCGCACCGCCCAGTCGATAATCGTCAGGGTGCGCAGTCCAAGGAAATCGAATTTAACCAGACCGGCATCTTCGACATCATTCTTATCAAACTGGGTGACAACCCCTGCTCCGGTATCATCACAGTAGATCGGTGAAAAATCGGTGATCTCGGTGGGAGCAATAACCACACCACCAGCGTGCTTACCGCAGTTACGCGACACCCCTTCAAGTTGCAGTGCCATGGACCAGATTTCAGCGGCCTCATCATCCTGCTCGAGAAACTCTTTAAGGTTATCTTCCTGCTCTACGGCTTTCTCAAGGGTCATACCCACTTCAAAGGGAATTAACTTCGAGAGCTTGTCGGCAAGACCATAGGATTTGCCCTGCACCCGCGCCACATCGCGAACCACCGCCTTGGCGGCCATAGTACCGAAGGTCACAATCTGCGAGACCGCATCGCGGCCATACTGTTCGGCCACATAGGCAATCACCTTATCGCGACCTTCCATACAGAAATCGATATCGAAATCCGGCATCGAAACTCGCTCTGGATTAAGAAAGCGCTCAAACAGCAGATCGTATTCCAGCGGGTCGAGATCGGTAATTTTTAATGCGTAGGCAACTAGCGAGCCGGCACCGGAACCACGCCCTGGGCCCACCGGAATAAGGTTATCTTTTGCCCAGCCAATAAAGTCCATCACAATCAGGAAGTAGCCGGGAAAACCCATCTGAATAATAATCTTGAGCTCAAATTTAAGCCGCTCGGCGTAGCGCTGTTGAACTTCGGGAAAATCTTCGGCGGTGCTGTCATAGAGAACTTCAAGACGCGCCTGCAAACCCTTTTCCGATTCGAGGGTAAAGAACTCATCCATGGTCATGCCATCGGGAATCGGATAGTCCGGCAGAAAGTACTCACCCAGCCGTATATCCAGCGTACAGCGTCTGGCAATCTCGACAGTGTTTTCTAAAGCCTCGGGGATATCGGCAAATAGCTCGCACATCTCTTCCGGACTGCGCAGATACTGCTGCTCGGAAAAACGACGCTCACGGCGTGGATCGTCCAGCGCCCGACCCTCATGAATACAGACCCGCGCCTCATGGGCTTCAAACTCATCGTCGTAAATAAAGCGCACATCATTGGTCGCCACGACCGGACAGTTTTTCTGCGCCGCCAGCTCGACAGCGGCATGCAGGTAATCTTCCTCTTCGGGACGACCGGTGCGCTGTAGCTCAAGGTAAAACCGATCGCCAAAAAGGACGATAAATTCATCCAGTGCCACCGCCGCATCGGCGAGACGACCGGATACTAGCGCAACACCAATCTCACCGGCGCGGCCCCCAGACAGAGCAATTAATCCAGCACTAAATTCAGCCAACCAGGATTTCTTGATCGTCGGAATACCCTGACGCTGCCCCTGCTGATAGGCTTTGGATATCAGCTTGGTCAGGTTTGCATAGCCAACCTGATCCTTGACCAGTAACACCAACTGAGTGGGGCTGCCTTCGCCGCTCTCATCGAGAACCAGCATATCCGCACCAATAATTGGCTTAACCCCGGCCGCCTGAGTCGCCTTGTAAAACTTTACCGCGGCAAAGAAATTGTTAAAGTCAGTCAGAGCCACCGCCGGCATACCCAGCTCGGCAACTTTTTTCGCCAATGGCTTAATTCGCACCAAGCCGTCGACCAGTGAGAATTCGGAGTGGAGCCTAAGGTGGACAAATGCGGGGGCACTGCACATAGAACTGGGCATAGCACTTGATAAAGCACTCGAAGGAGCAGTAACGGGAGAATCTAATTGAGTGCTGATTGGAATTACCCTTTTTATAAAATACTTTATTTAATTATTTAATTATTTACTTAATAGATGTTTAGCGTCGACACCGTAGTGAACAAAGCTATCCGCCATCAAATCAAAAACTGTGCCCTCGTAGTCTGCAACCGAAGCATCAGAAACACCCAGTGGTTCGACTCTATCGCCCCACTGAATAATACCGGCACCGCATGTGAGGCCGGCACCAAAGGTCGCCGTCAGAATCTTCATGCCGGGCACAATCCGCCCTTCTTCCAAGGCATCACAGAGCGCCAGAGGAATCGACGCCGCTGAGGTATTGGCATATTTATGGATGGCGACAACCACTTTTTCCATGGGGAAATTGAGCCGTTTAGCCAAGGTTTGAATAATCCGAATATTTGCCTGATGGGGAATAAACAGGTCTATATCGTCAGCGCTTAAATTTTGCTTTTCAAGCACATCGGCAATCGCATCCGACATTCCCTTGACCGCGCTTTTAAATATCTCCTGACCTTCAAAATCCAGCGAGATAAAAAGGTTATCGGTTAGGTGAGTCGGTGTCATACCCCAATCCGGAAGCCGCAGACATTCGCGACTGTCGGGAATACAGCTGATTTTTGAGGCGAGCAGGCCACTCTCTTGCTCAGAGGCTTCAATCACTACCGCACCAGCACCGTCGCCAAACAGAAAACAGGACTCACGCTTCTGCCAGTCCATGGCCAGAGAAATACGCTCAGAACCTATAACCAGGGCTCTATTGATAGAACCGGCTCTAACCATATCCGTCGCTGCATTCAGTGCATAGAACCAGCTAGTACAGGCAGAATTGATATCGAAGGCAGCGGCTTTGCTGGCACCCAGCTTATTCATAATATAACTGGCGGTATTTGGACAGATCTCTTCGGGAGTTGTCGAACCGAGCACAATCAGATCTATATCATCGGCATCCAAACCTGCTGCGGCCAGTGCTTTTTCTGCCGCTAGCCAAGCCATATCACCAGTGGATATATGGCTGTAGTGGCGCTGACGAATACCAGAGCGGGAAAAAATCCACTCATCGCTGGTATCGACAATCTTAGCCATATCATCATTGGTCATTAGCAGCGGCGGCGCATATTTACCCCAACCTGTGATCTGTGCATATCTCAAAATAATACCCTCGATTACCGCGCTATTTTTTATTCTTCGCCAAGGGCTTTACTATCTCACAATTAGCTTTAGATTTTAATCAAAAAGACCACTCTGAGTGAGTTCGAGCTGCTCGCGAACCGGCGCAAAAGTTCTGCGATGAATCGGTGTGGCCCCTTTGCGCGCCAGCGCTTCCAAATGCTGGGCTGTGCCATAACCTTTATTTTTCGCGAAACCGTAACCCGGGTAGGTTTCCTCAAAGGCTTTCATCTCGGCATCGCGGACAACCTTGGCAATAATCGATGCCGCGCTGATCACTTCGACCCGTCCGTCACCTTTCACAACAGCTTCCCCGCGATACTCCCACTGGGGTAAGCGATTGCCATCGACCGCAACAAAATCAGGCTGCTGAGAAAGCCCCATCACCGCGCGGCGCATCGCCATCAATGTCGCCTGCAATATATTAAAGCGATCGATTTCAGCCACGCTGGAACGTGCCACATACCAACAAGTGGCGCGGCCAATAATATCTTTGTAGAGATTTTCCCGTTGACGGGCAGATAGCGCTTTCGAGTCGGCCAGACCTTCAATACCGTGATCGGCGGGCAGTATTACCGCTGCAGTCACTACATCGCCGGCCAGCGGGCCACGCCCTACTTCGTCGACACCGGCGAGAAACTTAACGCCTGAGGGAGGATGCCATGCTTTCATAATGCTTTCACAATAGTTTCATGCTTGATCTGCAACCAAATTGGCAATGGCCGCCGCCGCACAGTCACCAGAATTTAAATTGATCTGCTCATGCAGCTTATCAAAGCGGATTTCAAGCTGATTACGAGTATTGCCATCTAGCGCTTCAAGCACTGCATTGGTCAAATTTTCCACAGTCGCCTGCTCCTGAATTAACTCCGGCACCAGCATTTCATTGGCAAGGAGATTGGGAATAGACACGTAAGGGGTTTTTATAAAAGGACTGACTAATTTATAGGTTAGGTTGCCCATTCGGTAGCTAACCACCATAGGCTTCTTTAAAAGCATAGCTTCGAGCGCGGTGGTGCCAGAGGTCAGTAATACCGCATCGGCAGCTTCCATGGCCAGCAGCGACTGCTGTTCGATCAATTTAACCTGTAACTCAGGACGAGTAGCTAGCATCTCTTCGAGCTGTTTATGGCGATCACTATTAGCCGCAGGAATCACAAACTGTAACTGTGGATGGCTAAGCAACAACTGTGCGGCAACATCGAGAAACAGCTCAGCCATTTGCTGTACTTCCCCTGAACGGCTGCCGGGCATCAGGGTCAATAGTGGTCGATCTTGATCAATACCCAGACGTTGGCGGGCCTCAGCTATATTAGGCTGTCGGGCTATCTGCCCCGCCAATGGATGTCCAACAAAGGCAACCGGCACAGCGTGCTCAAGATAAAAAGCTTCTTCAAAGGGCAACAGGCAGAGCATTAGATCAACACTGCGTTTGATATTTTTTATGCGTCCCTGACGCCAGGCCCAGACTGAAGGGCTAACATAGTGAACGGTCTTTATGCCGGCACTGTGTAAGGCTTTTTCAATACCCAGATTAAAGTCTGGAGAATCTATACCGATAAAGGCACTGGGCGGAGTGTTTTTGTAACGCTGGACAATCTCACGGCGCATTCTGAGTAATTCAGGCAGCCTCTTAAGGGGTTCGATCAGGCCCATCACCG
>Ga0206126_10006509_pt1 | contig 10305 bp, 7 predicted proteins | sample Helgoland_Spring_5_FD_148621 | JGI IMG/M metagenome (GOLD analysis project Ga0206126, IMG submission 148621) | Pelagic subsurface seawater microbial communities from Kabeltonne, Helgoland, North Sea - Helgoland_Spring_Bloom_20160412_1 | ecosystem: Environmental > Aquatic > Marine > Epipelagic ...
GTATAGTTGGCAGCATTATCTGAGTCTACTATATCCGTGGTTGATATAAATTGCAGACCGCCTGCAACAACCGTTGTAAACGTAGGTGGAGAACCAGCACCAGCAGAGGTAAGCAATTGACCAGAACTACCTGTTGCTACAGCAGCAGGATTGCCAGAAGCATCAAAAGTAATAATATTACCATCTGTTCCACTTGCAAGTTTTGCTAAAGTGACAGCATCATCGTTAATTTTAACAGTGGTAACTGCTCCATCAGCAATATCATCTGCTGTTAATGCTGTAGCTGCTGGTGTAGAACCTATATATGGCATTAGGTTATCTCCATTACACTTAACGTAGCATCTAGTTTACTAGCAGTTTTTGCTCCTACTGTTACAACGTCTGTCGTTTCCACAACTATCTTTTGTCCAGCAAAAACCTCAAGAGTGGAGTCAGCAGGAATTACCACCTCATTAAGAAGTGTAACATCTTCGTTTGCAACATTATTTGCTCCTGTTCTGTTACCAGTGTTACTTGTAAGTTTAACTGTAACATCTTGTTCAGCAGCATCTTTGTTACAAATGTTTAGTCCAAGAACAACTGCTGTTACACCAGTACCAGCTGTATATATTGTACTAAACGTACCACTATCAACAGCAACATCTGCTATTGTAAAAACTTTAAAGGTATTAGCCATTGATTAATCTCCATTTGTCAACTATTTATAACACTTATCCTAGTGCAATTGCTAGTGCTGTTGCTTCTCCACTAGTTAATGTAACTATTCTTGATAGTGCAGCTTTTCTATTTGTTCCACCAGCACCATTATCTACTACGATTAAATCTGTAGTTGCTAAATCTTCACCAATATCTGTTCCACCGTCAATATCTATTGCAGCTAAAGGTAATGTGCCTGTATCTCCAGTTCCTATTAAAGTTCCAGATGCAGTTGGTAATACACACACTGAACTACTAGCCGCAGAGTGTGGTGCAGATTGTAATGTTTGTGCGTGTGCGTTTGAACTCTCACAATAAAGTTTAATCTGTGATACAGAACCTTCATTTTTAAGATCAAGAAGTCCACCACTAATATACAGATCATCAGATAATACTATATCTCCATCTGCTTCAATTTGTATTGCAGCTGCGGTAGTGGCATTACCAATAGTTCCAGCATCTTTAATGAGAATGTCATCTTTGAATGTAACAATACCAGCAGATGAAATCTGTATAGCATCTGTCGCACTTGCAGAACCTATATCACCATCATCAGCAACTAAAATACCACCAGCAAATGTTGCGGCAGTTGAACTAATCGTTAATCTAGCAGTTCCACCAGTTGTTATTGCAACTTGATCTGCGGCAGAAAAAAAGATACCAGTGTTAGAATCACCAGTATTTGAAATTGATGGAGCTCCAGCAGTGCCATCAGCAAAGGATGCAACTCCTGTTACGGTTGGATTTGAAAGTGAAACCACAGAAGATGTAGCACTAATACCACTTGTTAGTGCTGTCCCTGTACCTAATAGTGTGTAGATTTCTGAAAAGTTATCATTAATCTTATCACCACCAGCTCTAAGGGTATCACCAGTACCATCGTTTGCTGCGGTTCCTATTTCTATTGATTGAAATGCCATACTTTTTCCTTTTTATTATTTATAACACTACAGAGTACTATCAAATGTTTTTGCTGAGCTATCAAACGTGTTTAACGTAGAGTCGAATGAGAACTCAAATGTTAGCGGCACAATTAACTTAGCTCCGGCAACAGGATCACTTAAAATGTTAAAGAATGTTGCAGTTTCTAAAATTATTTGTTCACCTACACCAGTGTGACCACTTGATGCAAATCTATCTAACAAGAAGTTTGCGCCCCCTTGGAATGTTCCTAAATTATATCCGTCTATTCCTATCGTGCTATTTGCATTAAGAACATTATTTTCAGCATCTAGTCCTGTTGAATCATGCACTAAGTTACCAAATATACCACCTGTTGTTCCACTCTCTAGTTGAATGTTTGTGGCTTCTTTTCCTAAATCTTCTAAGACCAAAGCATCTATTGGTCTTGTCACTATATCACTACTATATGTGTATGGTTCTATGTCAGAGTTAGTAAAGTTTTCAGAGGGAATAACCCCTTTCGTATTGAAACCATGTGAAGTCGTTGTTATAACTTCATCCTCTGGTATTAGATACTGCTTCTCTAAAATAAGTTTGTTATTATATCCAGCACCAGTTTCATTCTCTAGTAAGAAAGAATCTCCATGTGTTGATGATACAGTAGTTCCATCCTCCTGTTTGAATGAACCTATCTCATCTTGCTCCATAACAATGTTAACAAGATTACCACCGTCTATATCAGCTAAAAATCTAGCAGGACGAATGATATCTTCTATCGACATGAAGCTATGATTGAATGTTACTTCTCCAAGAATTGAACCGCCACTATAATTACCATGCAAGTCAAGAACACCACTCTCCAGAGTAATGTTATCTCCAGCATTAGTACTAGAACCATCTGTTCCATTCAATACCATTGTATGAGAAAAGTCATAACTACCAAAGTCATCAAAGGCAAATCCACTGCCAGTATTTTGATCTACGGCGTCTTCAAAAATTAAGTTTTCATTTGCACCTACTACTCTATCAACACCAGCTTTTATATTAATTTGTTCAAAACCAACAAGAGTTAATTTTCCAGAACTACTTCCACCTACAGTACCAAGTTCTAAATCAATCGCAGAAGGATCATAGCCAAACGGTGACTGGCCCATAGTTATCAAACCATTAGGTAGAGAACTTGAATTTTTATTGGGCAGATGTACTTTCGTTGTTACTCTAGATATTACACTAACATCTTTATTTGCTGGAAGACCACCCTTTCCAGCTGTTTCTAGATAATGACGGCCACCATCCTCATTTAAAACATTGTCCGTATTTCTTACTGTGTCTAAACTAATAGTAAAGAACGAGGAGTTGTTATTACCAATTTCAAATTCAAATTTATCTCCAGCATTTGTTCCAGAAGAGTCTGTACCATCAAGTAATATGTTTGAATCAGTTCCACTAAATCCTGGCAAGAATACTCCGCCGTCTATTGTGCTTTCTGGTTCCAACAACATATTGAAAGACAGAGCTACAGCCGACTCAGAAATTATTCTATCTCCATCAGCAGTTATTAGTAAATGCGGGCCGCCAATTCCTCTATCGGTTTCATCCTCTAACTCTATGTTTTCAAAATCTACAAAAAGATTTGTTAGTGTCTCACTAATAAATTTTCCACCAGCATTAGTGCTTGAAGAGTCTGTGCCATCAAGTAGTAGTTCCCCACCAACATTAGTCTCATCAGTCTCTAATAAAATCTCATCGTCAAAATTATTAACACCATATTGTAGAACATTAGGATCGGTAGTTCTAGAAACTGATTCACTAAAGAGAATGGTAAACGTAGAGGCTAGGATGGGTGAGAACTCACTGGTAAATCCACCACCAAGACTTGCACCAGCCACTGGTATAGCAGCAGAGACAAGAGTTGCAATACTAACTTTACCAAAAACATTAAACCCAGCTGGATGAACTGCTTTCTTCAACTCTGTTAGATAGTCTGCTTGACTAGATGCAGTTTCAATTTCATATGAGAACTGCTGGTAGTAAACAGAGTCTTGGATTCTGTTCAAGTCTTCTCCGATAAGACTTTCAATACTTACACCATAAGATGGAACAGTTTCAGCTTGAGTTCCGATAGATGATGTACCTTTAGCAATATCAACACTTACGATTGTTCCAGACGCTCCACCAGAATCCGTGATAGTAGTTGTCTCCGCAGAGAAGTCTGGTGGTTGTTCATTTACAATATTATCACCAGCATGAGTAGAACTAGAGTCAGTTCCATTTAATGCAATACTACCAGATGCAGTTTCGATATCATTTAATAATACAAAACCAGCATCGGTTCCACTGGCATCTGTTCCATCTAAAATAATTTGATTGTTATTGTTAAAAGAACTTTCGTTAATGAGTCTTTCACCAGAGTTGGCTCTGACGGAATCTGTTCCGTCTAAAACTAAGAAGTCATAAGTCTCAACATTTTCAAAGGTTTCAAGTGATAAACTTTCACCTTCGTTTTCTATAATTTCAAACGCGGCCCGATTTCGATTATCTATTTGAGTAATAGGAAAATGATCATCAAATCCTGAAGTTTTTACTTGAGGAGATGTCTCTAAAACTATAGGTATACCTTTTTCTGATATAATTACAGATTCTCCAATATCTGGAGAATCTTCTAGTGTTATCTTATGTGCTACCCGTCTTGTTATGGCAGCTGCATTTTCAGCTTGACTGACATTTGCATCACCCATTGCCTCTGTAATAAATCCTCGTTCAAAACCAGGCCGTTGAACACCCTCAACTAATATACGTTCTCCAGCATTTGTACTTGAACTATCAGTGCCATTTAGAACAAGTTGGTCTATTGCAACTTCTGCTGTTCCATCTAGTAATACTTTTCTACCAGCACCAGCTGTTGCATCTTCTAATAAAGTGTTACCCTCTTCAATAACTCCGGCATCAACAATAAAAGAAGATAGGTGATCATTGTCACCAGAGTTTTGTTCTAGTTCAATACCTTCAGATGCACCTGTCTCCATAGTGATACGTTGAACATCTTCAAATGTAGTCTTGAGAACTTTAGTAGTAGAATTGAAACCTTTAACAACTCCTGTATGACCACTACTTGCAAGAGTATTTGTTGCAGCAAATGTGCCAGTAACATCTTTCAAAAGAAAGTTTGCATTAAGTTGTCCTTCTGGGGCTTCGGTATATTTAAATCCCTGTTTTGTAACATTAACACTATCAACAGCACCAATGTCATTTGTATCTGCAAGAAGAACTGCACTTGTTCCAGCTGCTGAAGTAACTGTAACTGAAGGCAGTAAAGAATATCCCTCTCCACCATCTTTTAAGAAAACTCTAGTTATCTCACCAGTGACTATAGTTCCATCTTCTAAAGCAAATGTATCATTATCAGTTCCATAGGTGTCTGGAGTTATCTGGTCTGTTTCTGTAATTAAAAAATGCCCTGCATTATGACTAGAAGAATTTATACCATCCAATGCAAGTTTATCTCCAGCATTAGAGCTAGATGAATCTGTTCCATCTAATAGAAAATTAAAATTTACTATAGAACTGGTAGAGCCAGACTCTAAAACTAAATTATCACCAGCATCACTACTAGAAGAATCTGTGCCGTCAATTTCTAAAGAGCCATCAATTACAGAAACAAATCCAGTTGCTGCTTTTGTAGAGGTTCCTGACTCTGTAGCAGTAAATGTTAAAACATCACCCTCTCTAAAAAGAGTACCAGCATCGTCAATAACAACTCGGCTGACACTACCTGTCTTGATTGAACCAACTTCTGCTAATGCCTCTCCATTACCTATTGCGGTTTGAGTGTCAAGACTTAAATCATCACCAACAGAATATAATTTACCACCATCAGTAACCGCATAAGATGTTACTATACCTCGTACTGTAAATGACATTGTAACATCTTGAACTGTAGATGTTCCTTGTATTATTTCGCCGTCTGTAAATGTTCCCACTAATGAAGCAGGATTGATTTCAAATTCAACTATGGCTTCTCCACTCTCTGCTGTAGAAAGTGCGTTAGCAACAACAGCAGTAGCACCAGAGGTTTGACCAGTGATTATAGTTCCTATTAACTCGCCACCAAGAGCATTAGCTCCTGGCGAACATCTTATAATATTTTGGTATCCCCATTTACCATCAGAGGCTCTCATCATAAATTTGTTTGGATATGTTACTTCAATATTTTCATCAAGCAACATTCTCATAAAAATCTTATGACCTTCAGAGGTTCCCTTTGCTCGATATAACTCTCGTATATTTTTTATGAGGTTTCTTTGATTGACTCCAGTTGCAAGTTCTTTTGGAATTGCGTTCATAAATGAATCTCTTAGTTGGTCTAAGAAATCATATATGGTATTGTCTACGTTTGCATATTCTAAAAGTTGTTGAAGGTTCTGTACAGGGTTTGCACGATACCTTACAACCGTACCAGTAGAGCCAGAGGTTCCTCCTGTAATCGTTTCGCCAGTTTGGAATTGTTGTTGACCTGTTATGAATAGTCTTGGTTTTGTAGAGTTACCTAAATCATCCACAAGAATTGTTGCGGTTGCTTTAGAAGTAGCACCAGTAATTGTTTCACCGACAATAAATTTACCAGTGGTTGCATCCGTAGCATCTTCAAGAACAACTTTATTATCATCTGAATCTAAAACAAAAGATTCTGTCTCAAGTTCCAAGAGTAGATTATCGATGACAACATCAACACGTAATTCACCAGCCTCTAGATATTCAAAATAACTTTTAAGAAACTTAACAAATACAGGATGGTCTGCCTGAATAAAATCAGGAACCTGACCCTCTAGAAGAGGACTAATTTTATTTATCAAGTTTGATGAATATGGACTATCAAAGGGGGCCATGTTAGTAGCTCGAGGTTGTTGCAGTGCTAGATGTTGTTGTTGCAGCTGAAGCAGTTGTTCCTGTAGATGAGTCTCCTATAGCAATCGTATCTATAGCTCCAATTATACTAGTATTAACAAAATCTATCTTTAGAATTTGATTACGAACAGGAACTATATCAAGTGAGTCTGGCTGCACTGTTAAACGAATGAATGTAGATGCAGCCTCATCAACCTCTTCTACAGAAGTAATATTGATGTTACTAATCTTAATCTCTCCAGTGCTATACGTTATAGTTCCAGCAGTATTATCTTGGTATTGACGAACACCAGCAGTTAGATAATACCTTCGGATATTACCAGCACCGTCATCATCAAAGAACTGAACATTAGTTGCATCACCACTTACTTTAAATCCAGTAGAAGCAAGAATTCCTCCAGCTGCTTTATTATGCTCTGTGTGAGGATTAGAAAATTTATTATTAAGTTGTATAGTGTATGACGTTGCAGTATTTAAAGTTGGAGTTAGGTTATGAGCCATTGTCACTGTGGTGATGTTACTAGTTATTGCCGTGTCCGTATCGTCAATTAATCCTGTTACCTTTGAATGTCTAAACGCACCATCAAACTGAGCTAAATTAGTAGTATTATAATTTGTTAGAGTGGTGTTGATTTTAGATGCCAACGATGTAGCAGTTTCAGTTGTCTTGCTTGAATCAAATAGAAAAGAAACGCCCAATATAAGATTTGTTGTTTGTGGATCAACAATAACTGGTGTTATAGATGCAACTGTAAAAGGACTTAGTGCAGATATCAAAGTAGATTTTTCTGTTGCTGTTAAGTTGTTACCAGTTGTAGATTCAATTGCAATAAATACCTTTCCGTATTCTGGTGTGCTAACAACACCAAGACTTGTATCAAAAGAACCGCCTTCTCCACCAAAGACTGAAACAGATTTGGTGTTTGGAAAAAATCTCTTTGCATAAACTTTATAGTCTTCTGCTGTAACACATCTACCCTGAGATGCATAACTTAGTGGTGCGTTATATTTGATAGACTGAAGTGACTCTGGTTCCGAACCAGCAGAGGCAGCTGCAACTGTTGCAACTGCAACATCAGTTACACTTGCTATTGTTGCTGCATTTGTGAAGAGGGCTGCTCCATTTGCAAGAGATTTATTTGAAACAATATATGTGAGTATAATTATGTTGCCATCTGAAAGAGCAGAACCTATAATACCATCACCAAAATATATTTCAAACAATCCAGCTTCCACCTCTTGTAAAAAATAAACATTACTTGATGCAGTTACTTGTGTTATATCTGTAGCCTCTGTGTATGTTGTTGTGGTTGAGTCAGAAGATGATGTTTGAACTTTTACTGTTAGTGTAGTAGTGTCTGCTCTATTATCAGTTAACAAAAATCTCTGATCAACATCAGAGCTATCTACCGTATATCTTGTCGTTATAAAAGTTCCCTCATAGATATCTGTGTTAAGAAAAGGAATACTATTACCAGTGTTTGATTTTGTAACATCTGTTATTGTCGAAAATTTATAATCAACACTATCCACTGACGTATTGAATACTGTTCCTGCTGGCATAGTCAAAGAAGAATCATTAGTATTCAGAGTAACATCAACTGTAGCTTTTGCAGCACGAGCAGATGTTGGTGTATACCCTAAAGTTTTTGAGTGAGAAACAATACTAGACCTAAGAGATGAACTATCTAGAAACATCTCGTTTGCAAGCATATTTGCATTGAAACCTAGATAGTGAGTGTTGTATGCAAGAACATCCAAAAGGATATTCATACCAGAACCCTCAAAGTCATAATCTGTAAATTGGTCTTGAGCTTTAAGGAAAGTTTTAAGGTTAGTCTTTACCTCATCAAAATCAAATTCTGTAACTTCTAATCGTTTGTCATTTATTGCCATTATCGTAATACCTCTAGAAATATTGTCATATCTACGAGTTCAGTGGGTGTATTCACAACAAAAAACTCTATGGTCACTTCATATTCATTACGATCTAAATTAGGCAAAGCACGAACACCAATCAATCTTGCTCTTGGTTCAAAGTTTTCTATAACATCTTCAACTTTTCTTGCCAGAACCACAGCAGTAATAGGTGTCATATTTTCAAATAACATATCTCTTATACCAGAGCCAATCTCTGGGTGAAATGGTTTTTCATAAAAATTGGTGAGAACTAAATTACGAACAGACCTCTTCACTGCTTCAATGTCTGTTATTTTTTCTATATCATTTGTACCGTTTTTTCTACTAAAAAATAAATCTAAGTCTTTATATTGACGAACATTTCTAGATATATCATTAGTAGATTGTGCATCACTTAAAGCTGCATTTGAAGTAATATTCGACATTATGGACTCCTGTTCTATCTATTTATAACAGATAGGATTAAGTTTTCATATGATAACGCTCTGGTTTTTTCCACCCAGCCTCTTGTGCAGTTACTCGAATAAATGGTTTATTGCTTTCTGACTTTGCGTTAGGATTTGGAATTGTAACCATAACCTTCTTACCTTTTGAGTATGCTTCCCACTTGTTTGCATATTCCGATAACCCTGAGATGTCTTTTTTCATAGCCTTACGTAACCACTTTGCTACATTTCTACGTTCACCTTTACTTGTCTGAGTTGCTCTTGATTTTTTCTTTCCCATTAAAAAGTCCTCTCACTTTCACTGATACGTATCTCATTAACTATTGCATCTATGTTGTTGTGCCAATGCTCTAGGAATTTATTTACTCTTGGGTATTTAGGTTTCGTGTCCATCGTCTGCCAGACAAACCTCTGTAGTATATTATCATAGTCAGGCATCCAGTAGTAAACGTCCAGAGTAACCAAGATTTTTTTTCTTATGATAATCATGCTTCTTCCAACGCTGCATAAATTGGATCATAAGTTTTATTATAGTCATAACTAACAGATATGGCATGGGTGTTTACTGTCTCTCCAGTTTTCCTATTTTTTCTTGTCTCTCTATTATACTCTCTTAATTTTTCGGTTATGTTAAGTTCTGTGCCGGCACTAGTTTTTTCACCTAAAGACCAAGTATCGGATGTATAACTTTTCTTATATGGAGCATCATTTCCCTCAGCAACAATCACAAATTCGTTTCTAGTACGAGGTTTGCCGCTAGCAAAAACACCAACTTGTTTTCTTTCTTGAGTATATCCCTTTACACGTTTAATTTTAACTGGTTCTTTAGATAAAGGAACACTTATCGTCAAATCTTTGCCTGCGACGTAAGTTAAATCCTCAGAATTAAATTTTTCAGTTATTGTCCCTGTTTGATGAGTAAATCCCTTAGAACTTATATTCTTTCTGGTTACTGTAGTTTCTCCTCCACCAGTTACCTTAGTCTCCACCGCTTGACTTGCCGTTGTGACCTCTTTAGTTATCGCAACACCATTCTGTGTTTGAGTGACCTTCTTAGATTTTTCAGATACCCTCAATACTCCTGTATCCTCTGTGGGTAGAGTATTAGAGGTACTAATAACTGCGCTTGATGCAGCAGACTTTGCAGCTGTCACTGATGCATTTTGTGTAAATGTTGAAACCTCCTCTACTACAGGGTCAATAGACGGTAACTTAACAGCATTTGCTTTTTGTATCACATCTCCAAGTGGTGATCTTTCAAAGTTTGGTATGGTTCCAGACAAACTATCTCCTAAGCCAAAGGCACTTGCTGCATCAGACACTAAACTATCCAAACTAAAACCAGATGCAGATAGAGCATCACCAAAGTCTGCTGTTATACTTGCAAGTAGGTTTGCTGATTGAGTTAAATCTGTCAATCCACTTAAACTTTGCA
>Ga0206126_10006510_pt1 | contig 10302 bp, 7 predicted proteins | sample Helgoland_Spring_5_FD_148621 | JGI IMG/M metagenome (GOLD analysis project Ga0206126, IMG submission 148621) | Pelagic subsurface seawater microbial communities from Kabeltonne, Helgoland, North Sea - Helgoland_Spring_Bloom_20160412_1 | ecosystem: Environmental > Aquatic > Marine > Epipelagic ...
AAGCCCTCAAACCCCTAATTGATGCCGCCGCCACGGGGCCACTGACCCGTGATCAGGCCGAGGCAGCCTTTGAAATACTATTCGATGGCGAGGCGACGCCGAGCCAGATCGGCGGCCTGCTGATGGCGTTGCGTACCCGCGGCGAGACAGTCGACGAATATGCCGCCGCCGCTGCTGTTATGCGTGCCAAATGCAACGCGGTTCGTGCCCCTGACGGGGCTATAGACATTGTCGGAACGGGTGGTGATGGTAAAGGTACGCTCAATATCTCGACCGCCACAGCATTTGTGGTCGCAGGTGCCGGGGTGACCGTCGCCAAGCACGGCAATCGTAACCTCAGTTCAAAGTCTGGTGCCGCTGATGCGCTTGGCCAGATGGGCATCAATGTTATGGTGGGCGTCCCCGTGGTCGAGGCAGCGCTCGCTGAGGCAGGCATCGGTTTCATGATGGCCCCCATGCACCATCCGGCAATCGCGCATGTCATGCCCACACGCGCCGAACTGGGCACGCGTACGATCTTTAACATTCTTGGTCCGCTGACAAATCCCGCCGGCGTTAAACGTCAGTTGACAGGCGCGTTTTCGCGAGACCTGATCAGGCCTATGGCTGAAACCCTAGGTCGGTTGGGCTCTGATGCGGCGTGGCTGGTACACGGATCAGACGGCACAGATGAATTGACGATCACCGGTGTTTCCTGGGTCTCGGCGCTTGATCAAGGCACGGTGTCTGACTTTGAACTACATCCGGAAGAGGCAGGCCTGCCCGTCCACCCATTCGAAGCCATCGTCGGGGGCAGCCCAGAGGACAATGCCCGCGCATTCCGCGCCCTGCTTGACGGAGAACTCAGTGCTTACCGCGATGCGGTGCTCTTGAACGCCGCCGCCGCTCTTATGGTGGCCGGACAAGTGGACACACTGCAAGACGGTGTTGCCGCAGCACAAGAAAGCATCGACAGCGGCGCGGCAAAGGCTAAGATAGCCGCCGTTGCACAAATCACTCAAAGGGCTGGCTGACCGAATACTTCCGGCCCAAATAAGCCACAGCTTTTTGGAATTTGCCCCCCAACGGGTCCAAAGATGAAACCAAAATGCCAAGACAAAGAGCCCCGCGATGACCGAAACGATTCTTGACCGAATAAAGGCCTACAAGCTCGAAGAGATTGCAGCAGACAAGGCCACCAAGCCACTTGAAGCGGTCGAGGCCGATGCCCGCGCAGCTAGCCCGGTGCGCCCTTTTGCAATGGCCTTGCAGCGCGCCAGCAGGGAAAGCTATGGCTTGATCGCCGAGGTGAAAAAAGCAAGCCCTTCCAAAGGGTTAATTCGTGAAGATTTTGATCCAGCAGCCATTGCGCGCAGCTATGCCGATGGCGGTGCCACCTGCTTGTCGGTTCTGACAGACACGCCAAGTTTTCAGGGGGCCAAAGAATTTCTCGTGGCCGCCCGTGCCGCATGCGATCTGCCCGTTTTGCGCAAGGATTTCATGTATGACACCTATCAAGTGGCCGAGGCGCGCGCGCTTGGGGCCGATTGCATTCTAATCATCATGGCGAGCGTCAGCGACGCACAGGCCGAAGAACTGGAAGACGCCGCAATCGCATGGGGCATGGACGTTTTACTGGAGGTCCATGACGCACCCGAGCTTGAGCGAGCCAGCCGTCTCAAAAGCCCCCTAGTGGGAATAAACAACCGCAATCTCAAGACATTCGAGACCACGCTCGACACCACCCGCACGTTGTCAAAACTGGTGCCTGCAGACCGCACAATCGTAGCTGAAAGTGGGCTTAACACACCCGACGACCTGGCCAACCTTGCCATGTTCGGCGCGCGAACATTCCTAATTGGCGAAAGCCTGATGCGCCAAGAAGATGTGACCGCCGCGACCCGCGCTATTCTGACCAACCCGCTGGTGGCGGCTGGCGGGGGCATGTGAGATGCCGCTGACCCATTTCGACAGCGACGGTGCCGCTCATATGGTCGATGTATCTGACAAGGACATCACCCACCGCATCGCCATCGCCGAGGCCAGCATTACAATGCAGCGCGAAACCTTTGACCTGATCACCGAGGGGCGCGCCAAAAAGGGCGATGTGATCGGCGTGGCCCGTTTGGCAGGCATCATGGGCGCCAAGAAAACGCCTGAACTGATCCCGCTGTGTCACCCGCTGCCGATCACAAAGGTCAGCGTCGATCTGGTGCTTGACGCAGCCCTGCCCGGCCTACGCATCTCGGCCACGGTCAAGACCACAGGCCAAACCGGCGTCGAAATGGAGGCGCTGACAGCCGCATCAACCGCAGCGTTGACGGTCTATGACATGGTCAAGGCGGTCGACAAGTCGATGGAGATTGGCGGAGTGCGCGTGGTGCTGAAAGATGGTGGCAAATCGGGCCGCTTTGAGGCCAAGTGATGATTTCCGTCACCGAAGCGCTTGATAATCTCTTTGCCTTGGCCGATCCGCTTCCGGTCGAAACGGTCGGATTGCGCGAGGCCGCCGGGCGCGTTCTGGCCCGGTCGGTCACAGCCACCCGAACCCAACCACCTTTTGCAGCCTCTTCGATGGACGGCTATGCGCTCAAAAGCGTTGAGGCAGATTTGCACGCGCAATTCAAAGTAATCGGAGAGGCGGCGGCGGGCCATGGCTGGCATGGTAAAATCGGGCCCGGTCAGTGCGTGCGAATTTTCACCGGCGCGCCAGTGCCTGATGGTGCCGACAAGGTCATCATCCAGGAAGACGTGCAGCGCACGGGCGACGTGATCACGATTTCAGATGATAGCGACGCGAAAAGTAACATTCGCCCGGCGGGTGTTGATTTCGAAATCGGCACACAAATGCACGCGCCCCGGCGGCTTGACCCGGGGGATGTAGCTCTTCTGGCCTCTATGAACATAGCGCAGGTGCCTGTGGCACGCGCGCCCATCGTCGCATTGATATCGACCGGGGATGAATTGGTCATGCCGGGCGAAACACCGAGCGCAGACCAAATCATTGCCTCAAACACATATGGGCTGGCAGCGATGCTAACGGCAATCGGCGCCGCGCCGCGCATTCTCCCGATCGCACGGGACAATCGCGCGTCGCTGACAACCGCCTTTGATCTGTCGCAAGGGGCCGATCTGGTGATCACAATCGGCGGGGCCTCTGTCGGAGATCATGATCTGGTTGCGGGCGTGGCGCATGATTTGGGCATGGAGCAATCGTTTTACAAAGTCGCCATGCGCCCCGGCAAACCGCTGATGGCCGGGCGTCTCCGCGGAACGCCCATGATCGGACTGCCAGGCAACCCGGTGTCGGCCATGGTCTGTGGTACGATTTTTGTGCAACCGATGTTGCGCGCGATGATGGGACTGGGCCAAGCGCCCGCCCCGCGCGCACAGGTGCCCCTCGCAGCAGCGATTTCAGCAAATGGACCACGTGAGCACTACATGCGCGCAATTGTTTCGGAGGGCCAGGTGACAGATGCGGGGGCGCAAGACAGCTCTCTTTTGTCGGTACTGTCGCAATCAAATGCGCTTATGGTGCGCCCTCCCAACGACCCAGCCCGCGCTGCTGGCACCATGGTCGAAATAATCGATATTTACTAAATGTTGACACAAAACAAGAACAACCGTAGAACAAAACCGAACCAGTGAGCAACGATCACCGGCAAGGAGGAATGGGCATGTTAACGAAAAAGCAGCTGGATCTGCTGGAATTCATTCAAAAGCGGGTCAAACGCGATGGTGTGCCCCCAAGTTTTGACGAAATGAAAGAAGCGCTTGGCCTGCGGTCCAAGTCAGGGATTCACAGGTTGATCACAGCGCTCGAAGAGCGTGGTTATATTCACCGGCTGGCGCATCGCGCGCGCGCGCTCGAAGTTGTGCGGCTGCCAGAAAGCCTCGGCGGCCCTGCAAACGGCTTTGCACCCCGCGTAATTGATGGTGACCGAAACAATATTCCCCAGCCCGCATCGGCTATGCCGGTAAGCGAAGCGCAAGCGATGGACATTCCGGTCATGGGCCGCATTGCCGCCGGAGTGCCCATTTCCGCGATTTCCGAGGTGTCGCATTCGGTGGCCGTGCCCAGCCAGATGCTGGCGGCCCAAGGCAACCACTATGCTCTAGAGGTCAAAGGCGATTCTATGATCGAGGCGGGCATCAACGATGGTGACGTGGTTGTCATTCGAGAGACCTCTTCTGCGGATAATGGCGACATCGTCGTAGCCTTGGTAGAAAACAACGAGGCGACGCTTAAACGCTATATGCGACGCGGCGACACAATCGCGCTCGAAGCCGCCAACCCAGCCTATGAAACCCGGGTTTATCCGGTGGGACAGGTCAAGGTTCAAGGGCGTTTGGTTGGTTTAATCAGAACGTATTGAAATGCCGCTAATGCGTTTGACCCGCCCCATTCGAAACGCCCAACCAGGCGGGTAGATCGGGCGGAGCATACTTGGCCCACCCGGACCACATCCGGTCTCCGGTATGGTTGCGGGCGGTTAATAAACGTACTTTTTCCTTGCGACCCACGATGGCGACGGCCCCTGTTTTGCGTAACAGTCTGGGTGATAGTATCAGGCATCCAGATTTTGCAACGGTCGGCAGGTCGCCGTTCGCAACAACGATCTGCCCTGGCGCGCAGCCACCGAACGCTTCGCGGGCGCGTTTGCCGCTCAGATGTACAACCCGACCATCCATCCAGCCTGATGTGTAGGAGTTCCAGCGCAGCGCTGCCTTTTGTTGCAAGGCACCGTCACCATCATTTTCCAACCAGTTGCGGGCAACAAATCCCGCTCCTTTTTCCTTGCTAAGTGCGCGCCCCGTGTCGGTCATCACCCCCACCAAGCCGCCATTATCGGCGATCAAGACCAACGGGCGATCATCGACCTGCCAGAGAACAAAAGCAACGCAGATGACCGCAAGGCCGCCAAATCGCGCGCGCCCTTGCCACAAAATGACCGACAAGGCGCCCAGCGCCATAAGAGGCAAGACCCAAGGCCCCGGCCCCGATACAAATCCACGCGCACCATCAAGGTTTGATACCGTTTCTGCGACCCACAGAATCCATGCGAGCCCGCCTCCCATGATCCACAGGCCAAAAGCCTCGGCACCGAATGGAGCAAGCAGCAAAGCCAAAACCGCCGCGGGTATAACCAGCGCACCCATCAAGGGAACACTGGTCAGATTTGCCAGCAATCCGTAGTGCGCGACCGCGTTAAAATGCGCCGCACCAATAGGAGCCGTCGCCAACCCGGCCACCGCCGATGAGACCACCAGCCCGACCACAGGCGCAGCCCATTTTGGCCCAGTCGGCAGGTTGCGCATCCATCCAAACACCGCAACCAAAGCCGTCGTCGCCGCAAAGGACATTTGAAACCCGGGCCCCATCAAAGCTTCGGGCCGAAGTGCCAGCACGATAATCGCAGCCATAGCCACCGCTCGAAGACTAAGCGCACGCCGATCCATAATCACCGCGCATAACGCCACCGCCACCATTACAAACGCCCGCTCCGTCGCAACATTGCCGCCCGACAGCGCAAGATAGACGGCCGCCGCAGCAAGCGCCCCACAAGCCGCCAATTTGCGCGCAGGCCAACGTAATGCAACGGGTGGCACAAGCGCAAAGCACAGTCGGAACAGGGCAAAAACAAAGCCGCTCAACAGCCCCATATGCAGTCCGGAAATCGCCAACAAATGTGCGGTATTTGACGCCCTCAACGCCTCAAGTGCATCGCGGCTGATACCGCTGCGATCACCGGTTGTGACTGCTGCGGCAAATCCCCCAATATCGCCAGGCAGCACTTCAATGACACGCTTTGAAACCGCCATGCGCCAGCGAAATAGCATTTGCGCCAAATCAAAATCGGCGGGGGCAATGGCGACGAGCGGCGCACGCGCATAGCCCACCGCTCCCAGTTCGGCAAACCACGCGTGACGCTGGAAATCGAAACCACCCGGTTCCACGGGGCCACTGGGCGGACTAAGATGTGCAGTCGTCATAACGCGCAAACCCGGCACCGGCAAAACGCCCAAGCCGGCATCCCCGTGCAAGGAAATACGCAGCCTGCGCGGCGTGTCACCCGGGGCAACTCGGTCCAGCTTTACCCTGTCGAGCGTCAGACGCACCGCGTCCGACCCACTGCGGTCAATGCCGACAATCCGCCCCTCTACAGCCCCATAATAGCGCCAATCAAGCACCGGACCCGCGACAGAATGCGCGCGCCACCCCGCCAACACAAAACCAACTGCGATCAACGCCAGAAAAACAGCCAACGGAGACACGCTTTCCGGCAATTTCCATGCCATCATTGCCAGCGCCATTCCAAGCGGAACCACCAGGCCAATTTGCGTCACCGAAGGCTCGAACCTAATGCCAAAAAATAGGGCAATCCCCATCGCCATACCGACCGGAACCCAACCAAACAGGTGGCCACGCTGATTCAGCATCATCTGCAAAAAGCCATTGCCTAGGCCCATGCTTGCCCCTTGCGTCCATGGTGGATAGTACAAGGGGAAACTGTTGTACCAACATGGTTACTGAAAGGTAAATTTCGCGCATGTCTACGCCCGTTGTCACCCGTTTTGCCCCCTCGCCCACGGGCTTTTTGCATATCGGCGGCGCGCGTACGGCGCTGTTCAACTGGCTGTATGCCCGCAGCCGAGGCGGCCAATTCCTGTTGCGCATCGAAGACACAGACCGCGCCCGCTCTACCCCCGAGGCGACGCAGGCCATTCTGGACGGGTTGGCTTGGCTGGGTCTCGATCACGACGGAGATGCAATAAGCCAGTTTGACCGCGCAGACCGCCACACGCATGTCGCTCAAACCCTGTTGGATCAAGGGAAAGCCTATAAATGTTTTGCCACGCAAGACGAAATCGCAGCCTTTCGCGAGGAAGCTCGGGCTGAGGGACGCTCAACGCTGTTTCGCTCACCGTGGCGCGATGCCGAGGCTGAAACACATCCTGACAGGCCATTTGTTGTGCGGATTAAGGCGCCGCAGGCCGGTCAGACGATTATCTGCGACGAGGTGCAAGGCACCGTGACCATTCGCAATGACCAGCTTGACGATATGGTTCTGCTGCGCAGTGATGGCACGCCTGTCTATATGTTGGCCGTGGTCGTCGATGACCACGACATGGGCGTCACCCACGTGATCCGCGGTGATGATCACTTGAACAATGCCGCACGCCAGATGATGATATATGATGCAATGGGGTGGGATGTTCCGGTCTGGGCGCATATTCCTCTGATCCATGGCCCGGACGGCAAGAAACTGTCTAAACGCCATGGCGCACTGGGCGCGCAGGAATATCAGGCAATGGGCTATCCTGCTGCAGGTATGCGTAACTATCTTGCACGTTTGGGTTGGAGCCACGGAGACGACGAATTCTTTAGCGATGCACAGGCGCGTGAGTGGTTTGACATGGATGGGATCGGCAAAAGTCCCGCCCGCTTTGATGTGAAAAAACTAGAAAACCTGTGTGGCCAACACATGGCGCAATCTGACGACGCTGCATTGCAGCAAGAAATCATTACATACATGCGTGCAGCAGATTTGCCCGTTCTAAACGATGCTAAACAAGCAGGCCTTCTTGCGGCACTTCCCTTTGTTAAAGAACGGTCAAAAATTTTCCCTGAATTAATTGAAAAATCGCAGTTTATTCTCTCTGACCGTCCAATCCAACCAGACGAAAAAGCTTCAAAATCACTTGATCCGGTATCCCGTGGTATACTGAAGCAATTGACGCCGCACTTGCAAACCGTTAATTGGGATCGAGACAGTCTTGAAGCGACACTAAACGAATTTGCAGCCGCTCAGGACACTAAATTCGGCAAACTGGCTGGACCGCTTCGCGCGGCGTTGGCAGGACGGGCCGTAACACCTTCGGTGTTTGACATGATGCTGGTTCTGGGGCGCCAAGAAACCCTCGCCAGACTAGAAGATGCTGCGGCCTGACACCAGGAACCCCTGTTGAATAGGGGCGCGGCCGACAATAGAACTGACGCACCGCTAATACCGCGTCTTGTGGCGGCTGAATTCGCCGTGCGATGAAAGGAATATACCCTATGGCTGACGAACAGAAATCTGCGACCCTGACGATCGACGATCACTCCTACGACCTGCCGATTCATTCACCAACCGAGGGGCCTGATGTTCTGGATATTCGCAAGTTATATGGGCAGGCAGGCGTTTTCACATACGACCCAGGCTTTACATCTACCGCAAGCTGCGACAGCACGATTACGTTCATTGATGGCGACAAGGGCGTGCTTTTGCACCGCGGTTACCCGATTGATCAATTGGCCTCCAAATCTCATTTTCTAGAGGTGTGCTATCTCCTGCTTTACGGCGAACTGCCCTCGACGCAGCGGTTGGAGAAATTCGAAAACAACATCACTATGCACACAATGCTGCATGAACAGATGCAAAATTTCTTTCGGGGGTTCCGTCGCGATGCGCACCCGATGGCAATCATGACCGGCGTCGTAGGGGCCATGTCGGCTTTTTACCACGACAGCACTGATATCAACGATGAACGCCAGCGCGAGATCGCATCGCACCGGCTGATCGCCAAGATGCCAACAATCGCTGCATGGGCCTATAAATACTCAATCGGCCAACCTTTCGTGTATCCACGCAATGACGAGGATTACGCCTCAAATTTCTTGCGTATGTGCTTTGCCGTTCCGGCCGAAGATTATGTGGTCAACCCGATCCTGAGCCGTGCGATGGACCGTATCTTTACGCTACACGCCGACCATGAGCAAAACGCTTCGACATCGACAGTACGCCTGGCTTCTTCCTCGGGGGCGAACCCGTTTGCCTGTATCGCGGCGGGCATCGCATGTCTTTGGGGTCCAGCCCATGGCGGCGCCAATCAGGCCTGCCTTGAGATGCTCAAAGAAATTGGTACGGTTGACAAAATCCCCGAATATATTGCTCGCGCCAAAGATAAGAGCGACCCGTTCCGCCTGATGGGTTTTGGTCACCGTGTCTACAAGAATCACGATCCCCGCGCGACGGTGATGAAACAGTCAGCCGACGAAGTATTGGAACTGCTGGGTGTCGAAAACAACCCGATCCTGCAAGTCGCCAAAGAATTGGAAAAAGCTGCCCTCGAAGATCCGTATTTCGCTGAGAAAAAGCTGTTTCCAAACGTTGATTTCTATTCTGGCATTATCCTTGAAGCGATGGGTTTCCCGACCTCAATGTTCACGCCGATCTTTGCGGTTAGCCGCACGGTTGGCTGGATTTCGCAGTGGAAAGAGATGATTGCAGATCCACAAAACAAGATCGGTCGCCCCCGCCAGCTTTATCTGGGTGAGACCGCGCGCGATTACACAGATATTGAGAGCAGATAAAGCGAAACAATACGCACAACTCTAAAGCCCCTGCATCGTTCAGGGGCTTTTTTTATTTAAAAAAATTTCAAGATCATTATTCATGCAAACCGAACGATAAAATTTAGTATTCTTTGAATATTGCCCTCGACGTCTACGATATGCTATGCAACTCACTAAAATTGGGTAGGGTGCATTTGAAATATGCTTGGATTTTTAATGATGAGCTTGTTGGGCGCAGGCTCAATTGTAGGCGTAATTCTTTTTTCGGATGGCCCCGACGACAATGATAATGTAAGCGCGCCCGATGAGGGACCAACGCGTGAACAGGGCGGCGACGGCGAAGACTTTTTTGTAACTGGAGGCGGAAACGACACCATTTTTGGCAATGAAGCCAACGACATTATTCTAGCCGGTGAAGATGACGACAGAGCTTTCGGTGGTTCAGGCGGCGATGTCATTCTGGGCGACTCAGGCGATGATTTCCTAAGGGGCGGTCGGAACGCTGATTTAATTTTCGGCGGAGCAGGTGAAGATGTACTCTTTGGTGATATAGGGAACGATCAACTTTTTGGAGCCGATGTTATTTCGGCTCAAGATCTCGTTGACACCCTTAGGTCCGGCGCATCAAAAAATGATTTGGACATGAACGATTTCGTTGATCTGGATGCTAAAACAGAAGACGCCGATACGCTCGATGGCGGATATGGTAACGATACAATTTTTGCAGGAAGCAATGACGTGGTTATTACTGGCAACGGTGCAGACACGGTAAATGTTGGATATTGGGTCAATCCGGAAGACCCTGTTCGCATCACAGATTTTGATGCCGTTGAAGATGCAATAGTCTTCACACTCTACCCCGATATTGTAATGGCTGAGGCCGTCTCCGAAGACTTTGTTAAATTGGGTGAGGATGAAGATGGCACGGCAACGCTGCTTGTGGGGGAAGAGATTTTCGCCTATTTCGAAAATACGAAATTGTC
>Ga0206126_10006514_pt1 | contig 10300 bp, 7 predicted proteins | sample Helgoland_Spring_5_FD_148621 | JGI IMG/M metagenome (GOLD analysis project Ga0206126, IMG submission 148621) | Pelagic subsurface seawater microbial communities from Kabeltonne, Helgoland, North Sea - Helgoland_Spring_Bloom_20160412_1 | ecosystem: Environmental > Aquatic > Marine > Epipelagic ...
TGGCTCGGCGGGAAATCAAGTGTTGGTGTAACGTCCGGGGCGTCGGCACCGGAACAGTTAGTACGTGAGTTGCTCAACCATCTTGAATCATTAGGAGGTCGGTTGGTTGAAACCGAACCAACCACGTTAGAAGAAGTGGAGTTCTCCCTGCCGAACGCGTTACGATGAGGGCCTGTTTATCTAAAGGAGGGTAGCGATCGTGAACACGTTAAAGGTTGCTGCTGGATTTACCCTCATTGAGTTGATGATTACCGTTGCGATTATCGGAATTATTTCGTCGATTGCGATTCCTGCCTATCAAGGCTATATATCCGATAGTTATTTAAATCAGGCAGTCGTTGATGTCAAAGTGTGCGCACTCGACTTGGAGCGCCATTATGGAGAGGGCTTTACTTATGTCGGGGGAGCCTGTGGAAGCAATCGATCCCCAGTCAGTGGAACGAAACGATATGATTTAACCCTTGAGGATCTTACGGTCACGACTTACACGATTAAAGCAGAACTGGCATCCGGGTCTTGCGATAATGATTGCGTGAGCCTTGACCAGTCTGGCGACCAAACGATTTATTAGGCAGGTTGCATGGCGCCTTTACTACTGCTCTCAATTCGACGGCGTCTTGCGGGCGCGTTCACATCTAAACAATGGTTAGGCTCAAAGCTATTGTTTGTTGGTAAGAGGTCGCAGGGATTTAGTCTAATTGAATTAATGGTGACGCTCGCAATTCTGGGTATTTTGTTAACCGTTGCCGTGCCGGCTTACCAGTCCTTTATTGGCAGCACTGCGCTCACGACGGCAACGAACGATTTGGTTGCTGCCTTCAATCTTGCAAGAAGCGAGGCCATCAAGCGGGCAGGGACAGTGTCCGTGCTGGCAAAAGCCGGTACCAATTTCGCAGACGGCTATTGCATTGTTACTGGTACGCCCCCCCTGAATCGCTGCGATAGTGAGAATGTGGTTCGCGAGTTCCCGATTGTGGGTTCTGATATCACGATCGAGATTGCGAGCGATCCTGCTGAGTCCGCTATTAGCTTCGATTCCTTTGGCGGATTGTCCGGGGAAAAACGCTTTGAGCTCTGTCGCGCCGATCAAGATCATCTTCGCGTTAAGGTTTCGCGTTCGGGCCGGACCAAGACAGAAGGGGACTCGTCTTGTCCGACATGATGTGCCCAGAACGAGGACAGAGCGGGGTCACGCTAATCGAGTTGCTTGTCACAATGGTCATCGTTGCGATTGGTGTGTTAGGTGTTGCTGGTGTTCAGGTTGTTAGCTTGCAGCAAGCCCGTGATGCCGGCCAGCGTATGATCGCATTGCAGGCCGCGAACGACATGCTCGATCGCATTCGGGTGAATAAAGGCCACGCTTATAGCTGGGCCTTCACCGATACAACGACAGGCACAACGGTCTCAAATTGCGCGTCTTTGTCTTGTTCTACAGCCGAGCTTGCAGCCTATGACTTAGTTCATTGGGCTTGCCGAATAGGGCAACCCAACAGCACCTGTAAAAATATCTACGGGTTAACAGATGCCGATTTTGATCGATTACCCAATGCCGCAGGGCAAGTCACGCGGACTGTCTCAGCAGCGGCAGTCAGCTATGAGGTGGTCGTGCGATGGGCTAGGGCAAGTGCCACAACACAGGTTAGTGTTAAGGCGAGAGTCAATTGATGCACTGGCGCCTCGGGCAAAGGGGCTTGTCCTTGATCGAACTCATGATTTCGATGCTTATTGGTTCGGTGATTATTCTTGGGGTCTTGAATTTATTTACCGCAAACTTACAAACCTACAATGTCCTGCAAGCGCAGTCAAGGTTGCAGGAGGGTGCTCATTATGGCCTGAACGTGATGAACCGAGATGTGCGGAAAACCGGGTATAGGGGCTGCTATTCCAGTGGTGATCTCTATGCGGCAGTGACAACGATTGCTGGTCAATTTGATATTCGAACCGCTTTTTCGGTGTTCAATGGCGGCGACACGGGTTGGAGCAGTTCGAACACCGCATTGCCCTCTCTCATAAGCGCGACGGCGCAGGTTGGCACGGATATTTTGGTCCTGCGTTATATTGGGAATGACGAGGCTTATTTGACAAACCCAATCGCGCCAGGCAATGCCAGTATCGTTGTAGCAGCAGACCCTGCCAATAGCGCGATTGTAGAAGACGATATAGCGTTACTCCACGATTGCGAAAAGGCGACCTTGTTTGAAGTCACGGGCATCTCGGTCTCGGAATCAGACGGAACCATTACCTTTGGTCATGATACAACCACCGCGCTTGCGGAAACCGGTACCTTTGGTACCGATGCGTCCGTTTCAAGCATTCGGTCAAGAACATATTTCATTCGGCAAGGTGCGAATGGTCTTGAAGGTAGTGGCGGCTTGTCGCTCTATCGGGATGACGGGGATGGGTCCCAAGCGTACGAGTTGGTTGAGGGGATTGAAGATTTTCAGATTACGTTGGGTATCGATACCGATTCCGATGGGGTCCCCAATCAGTACGTGGCCCCCAGTGCTGATTTGGATGTGTCCCGAGTAGTTGTGATGATGGTGGAGATGACGGCTAATAGCGTCTCTCCAGTGGGATCTTCGGAGAGTGATGGCTTGTTGCGACGCGCCTTTAGACAAACGATTCAGCTTAGGAATCCTGGATGAGCACGCGTCCGACCTTTTCAGAGGGCTTTGTTTTGGTTACCAGTCTGGTAATCCTCATGATTTTGACGATGCTGACGTTATCCTCTGTACAGGGGACGGGAATTCAAGAGCTCATCTCGAGAAATCATCGGGATAGTAATCTAGCGTTTCACGCCTCTGAAACGGCATTGGTAAAAGCTGAGGCGACAATTGAGGCAATGGAGGCGGTGGTGTACGGCGTTAATGTGACGCCAAAAATATATGATGCGCGGGCTACTGGACCCTTGTTGAGCACGGCAGATTTTTCTTGGATGAGTACGGCTGGCTATGTCAATCGTTTAAGCGGCCCAGAGGTGGACTCGGTGGTGGCAACACCGCCAGGCTTTATTATTGAGCATGTCAGAACGGTGATCTCAGCTGAGGATAGGCTCAATATCGACAATATAGGACAGAACCCCAACACCTGCTGTACTCAGATGTTTCGGATTACCGCAAGAGGCACGGGTGGCACGGACATCACTCAAGTCATCATTCAGGCGACATACGGGAAACAATTTTGAAAAAAGAGACCTTGACCGCGTGCGTGACCAGAAGCTCAAAAATTGGGTTATTGATCTTTTTATCGGCCTTCAGTCTGCCAAGTTTAGCGGTAAACTTATCGGCGGTGCGCGTAAATCCTGATTCTGTCGTGGAGGGGGGCGAGGTCACTGTTTTTGTTACCTTAAAGAGAAGCAACGCGAACAATAATACGGTTAGATGTGTCCGCTACTCTTTTGGAAACTCTAATTCAAACGTAGACGTTGAATGGAATCAGGTAACGACTAATAAGGCGGTAGAGTACTCCGCCTTATCTGGAATATCGGTTGCGGGGTTGAGTGTAGGGTCAAGCTCGATAAATGTGACGATTTTTACAAATACCGGTTGCAGCGCAGGTAGTAGCGGACCGCAATCAGATGATTTTGAGATTTCGGCGCCCGAGAACGCGGCACCAACCCTTAGCTTAGACACATCGGCCACTCCGGCATTCACGGAGGACGCAGGGGTCTCGGTGGGGGATATGGTCGTTAGATTCACAACGGCAGATGAGGACGGCGACACGGTTTCGGTTACGTTGAACGACGAAACCAATTATTTGTTAGGCGACGGTCGTGTCAACTTGACGCAGGCCGGGCTGAATTTGGTCAACGCGGGTACGGATTTGCCAACCTTTACCCTGACGCCAAATGACGGTACCGAAAATGGCACAGCGGCGACCGTTAACCCGACAGTTACTGCGGCAAATGATGCGCCGACGCTTTCGGTCGCGGATGCCGCGCCGGCCTTTACTGAAGGTGCTGGTGTGTCAGCCGGCGCGACGGTAACACGGTTCACAACCTCGGATGAAGAAGGTGATGCGGTTACCGTTTCCTTAAATGACACCACGAATTATCAATTGTCTGCGGGTACCAATCAGGACGGCAGTCGCAATGTCACCTTGACCCAGGCTGGAATCGCTTTGATCGATGCTGGCACCGATCTGCCAACCTTTACCTTAACGCCAAATGACAACACCGAGGATGGTTCAGCGATTACGGTTAACCCAACGGTTTCAAGTGCTGACAATGCTGCGCCAACCCTTAGCTTAGATACATCGGCCAGTCCGGCATTCACGGAGGACGCAGGGGTCTCGGTGGGGGATATGGTCGTTAGATTCACAACGGCAGATGAGGACGGCGACACGGTTTCGGTTACGTTGAACGACGAAACCAATTATTTGTTAGGCGACGGTCGTGTCAACTTGACGCAGGCCGGGCTGAATTTGGTCAACGCGGGTGCGGATTTGCCAACCTTTACCCTGACGCCAAATGACGGTACCGAAAATGGCACAGCGGCGGCCGTTAACCCGACAGTTACTGCGGCAAATGATGCGCCGACGCTTTCGGTCGACGATGCTACGCCTTCCTTTTTAACGAATTCCGGGGTCTCTGTGGGTGCGACGGTGGTCACTTACAGTACCTCGGACGAAGAGGGCGAAACGGTCGTCGTTACGATGAGCGCCACGAATAAATATGAGTTGGATTCCGACGGCGCCACGGTCACCTTGACACAACAGGGTTTGGATTTAGTCAATGCGGGCACCGATTTGCCAGCCTTTACCCTGACGCCAAGTGTCGATAGCGATAGTGGGCCCGCCGTCTCGGTCGACCCCAGTGTTCGATCAGCCAGCACCTTTACCGAAGTGGGCGCGTTGTTCGATGTGTCGCAGCGGCCGCTGGACGTTGGTGCCTCGCCGCCGAATATCGTCCTTTTGTTCGACCGCTCGAAGAGCATGGCCGCTGATATCCTAACGAATGAGATCGACGGCTACTATAATAACTCTCAATACAGTGGTATTTATAACGGCATTCAGAGCGAGGGTGGGGTGGCTGACACGGAGGCCGACTCGCCGGGAGACGGTCTTTGGCGTTTGCGAAGCAAGGACTATAATCGAATTTATTATAATCCTGAGGTTGAATATCAGCCTTGGGCGACGTGTGATGGCTCGAATTCCGCGCCAGCAAATTGCCTGTCTCCGGCAACGCCCGATGCTGACCTGCGTTACTATTATGTTTGGCAAGACGTCAACAGCGCGATCTGCTCGAGCAACGTTGCAGGCGAGGTTGATGGCACTCCGTCACCGCTGGCGGATCCTCCTGATGCTTGTGCCGAAGGGAAGTTGGTTGCGATTAGGAGTGAAGCTGGGAGCGTTGGTAGTGTTAGCGCTCTGACCAGCCTAGTCGATTTCTCAGCGACGGGCTTTGCAGATGGAAACGCTCGCTATCCACGGTTCCCTGGCCGAGACGACTGCTCGAACCCGGCTTACTGTACGCTCGCGGAGGAGATCGCAAATTTTGATCGGTATTATACGTGGAGCTCAACTAGGGTTCGCGTTCTAAAATCGGCCTTTGGTCAGGTCATCGACACGGTCGATGCCAGCTTCAGAGTGGGTTATGCCAACTCAAATTCCAATAGCGGTAATCAGGAGCTCGAGGCCCTTTCGGCGGCGGGGCATAAAACGGGCCTTTTAAATGCAATGTATGGTCACCCCACGACCGGCAATTCGCAGTTTAGTAGAGCCTTTTCCAGGGCAGGGAATTACCTTGAGTGTGTTGGGAACGGATCGGCAAGGTTGTTCAATACTTCGAATTGCCCTCAACTTGCCGCACCCGCAGGCACGTGCCAGCAAAATTTTATTGTACTCGTCACCGATACTGATATGGAAGGATCAGGCTCGACAAATAACCGCGCGCCTTCCACAGGCGATGCCACAGATACTGATAATTCCTCTAATTTCGATGGCGGCAATTTAGGGGGCTCAATACCATCCAGGTTTGCCAGCGGTAACGGTAGGATTACGAGTTCGCTTGCTGATACCGCCATGTACTACTATGAGCGGGATCTTAATTCGAGTCTTGCAGATGATGTGATCCCGCAAAGTCGTGATCTTGCTTTTGCTAAGCCTAGCACCCTGGCTGTTGGCGACACGATGCATCAGCATGTTAAAACGGTCGTGCTTTCTTTTGGGGTGAATACGGGGCTTGTAAATCCCCCGTCAGCGTACTCTGGGACTCCATACGATTGGGACCAAGGCGCATCACGAGCAGAATTTTTAGCTAGAGACCTTCAGCATGCGGCAATCAATGGGCGCGGCGGCTATATCGATGCGCGAGATCCGGTTGACTTGTCTGACGAATTAAACATGACGTTTAGTGAGTTTGATGCCGGGCTCGGCGCTGGCAGTGCCGTCAGCTTTAACTCGCAGGATTTCTCGAGCGATGTTCGAGTTTACCGGTCGTTTTACGATCTGAAGGCCAGCTCCGGCGATCTGATTGCCTATGAGTTCAATTCTGATTTTAGCGTGGGTGGCGCGTTGTGGAGTTTGGCTGAACAGCTTGATGACCAAGTGGAAAGTGATGTTCGGGAGATTTTAACTTACCAGCCTAGTGCTACCGAGGGAAATGCGGTGGGGCTTGCCTTTCTGTTCAATGATATAAGCAGTGGGATGATCTCTGCCTTAGGCGCAAGTGCAGAAGATAAGCTCGATTACCTGCGGGGGGATCGCGCCAATGAGCGACCGGATGGTCCCTTCAGAACGCGATCTGCTTTGGCGGGTCAGTTAGGGGATATCGTCAATTCCACACCGGTCTTTGTTGGTCCGCCCAATCGGCAATATCGAGGGGGCGCTGCTTTTCCAACCGGCGCCGCGAGCTATGCGGCGTTCCAAGATGCTCAAAAGACGCGGGCCCTTGCGCTTTATGTCGCGGCAAATGATGGGATGTTGCACAGTATTAACCCGGCCACGGGTCAGGAGCAGTTTGCCTTCATTCCGAATGGGGTGATCCAGGTTGCCTCCAATAATTCTATTTTAGACCGGCTAGACCCCGCTTATGCCCACCAATTTATTTTGGATGGCGCGCCGATTGTTGATGATGTCTTTATTCATTTTAAAGGGTCAGGCGGCGGTCAGAATCTCAGTAAATCTTGGGGCACCCTCTTGCTGGGTGCGTTTGGCGGCGGCGGAAAAGGGTTGTTCGCCTTAGACATAACTGACCCTGATATTAGCGAAAGTGATGCCGCAAAAACCGTGCTTTGGGAATTCACCGAGACCGATGATGTGTACCCGACCGATGCGGATGGGGCGGCGCTGCTCGACGGTAGTGGAGACCGTTTTGAAGATGCCGCTGGCGAGATTATCAAAGATATGGGGCTTAGTATCGATGAGCCAGTAATCGCCTTAAGTAATGTGGTTTCATCTAACTCAGATCGTTCGTTAGAGTGGGTTGCCCTCTTTGGAAATGGTCTGAATAGTCGCGCGGGCATTGCTAAATTATTTACGCTGTTTGTTGGCCGGGGTGTGGACGGCGTTTGGTGCCATCCTGATTCGGTTTTCAATGATAATAGCAATGCGGCGGATGGCCTGCGCGATGGTTGCACCAGGAGTCAGTATGACTTTGTGAAGGTTGATACGGGTATTGGGGGCATCGATATCGATGGCGATGGTGCGATTAATCCCAATGGTTTGGGATCGGTGAGAGCGATCGACACGGATAAAAATGGCACGGTAGATTATGTTTATGCAGGAGATGCTCGTGGCAACTTGTTTCGGTTTGACCTTTGTCTTGCTAGTCTCGCTGCGTGGGAGGTGGGCGATTCGTTAACCGAATATTCGGGCGGTGTTAACGAATGTAAGCAGGGCACGGAAGTCTACCGGTCTTGGACGGCAACGAAACTATTCGAAGCTACCTATACGCCGAGTGGCGGCTCGGCCAAAGCGCAGCCCGCTTTGAATCGACCGATTGTGGTCGGGAATGCCTTGGGCGGCAATATTGTCGTTTTTGGCACGGGCCGATACTTGGTATCTGGAGACGAAACCGATGAGGACATTCAAAGTATCTACGGTATCTGGGATCGGTTGACGTCTGATGTGGTGGCGAGAAGTGAATTAGCAGAGCAATCGTTTACCAATCGCTGCGAGTCAACGGTCTGCGAGCGAACGTTATCCGATAACGTTTGGGCGTACAACGCGTCTCCAGACGAGGGTGATGATGCTCGTTTAGGCTGGTACATTGATCTAGACACGCCGCCGGAGAGTAACCCGAGAGCTTCTGCTGAACTTCCTGGCGAGCGAGCTACCCGTAACCTACAAATTCGAGGGGGGGTTGCATTTGTTAATTCGGTACTGCCGATCAGCTCCTCTGCATGCTCAGCAACTTTGGGCGGTTTTGAGTTGGCCTTTTGTCCAGAGACGGGAGGGAGCGGCTGTTTTTCAAACGGTGTATTCGATGTCAATAATGATGGTGAGATCGATGCAGGTGACTTTTTGAGTGTCGGTGCTGATTCCTATGCAGTTGCCGGATTGACCATCCGCGGGGGTATTCCGAGCGATGCATCATTTGCGAGCAACGCGCGCGTAACGCAGTTGAGCGATCGAAGCCTTCGTGTGACGCGAACTAAAGCGGCGATCGCTGAAAACACCGGTCGGTTGTCTTGGCGCCATTTGTCCGCTGATTAGTCGGCTTTGGGACAGTGTTTGACGCTGTTCTCGGCAGGTCCGCCTAAGGTCAACAGATTCTTTTGGGTTTGCTGCCGAGCCGCTCAGGTCGTTTGCGCGGCCTGTCTACCCTGGTTCTGCCCATATGATTGACAATAACTTTTCTTGAACCCTGATTAACGTCTGGTTTTAAACAAATTAAGAAGTGTCCATTTTGATGATTTGTGCCACCAAAAGGCAGGAACCTAAGGTACGGTTTACGGCGAAAAGATCGCCAAAAGATAACAACCTCTGGCGTTGGAAGGCTCGAAACCATCAGGACACGGTCCGTCGCATCGAGATGGCCAACTGGATGGTAATCCGTAAAGATCGTGATCTGGTTTTGCCAAGGTTTTTGACAGGTACCCTCTTTGAGGTGACAAATTGTGACCGGTATTCGATGTTGAAGAGCTTGTAATCGTCCGAATTGAAGGAGACTAATGAGGTGATTTGTGTGAGCTGTGGCCTTCGTGTTAAGGATAAGGCTTTCAAGCCTTGGGTAGGCGATGGTGGCAAGTGATGCCGTTATCATAAGGACTATGCAGAGTTCCAAAAGCGTGAATCCGCTGACGCGTTCCCACCTGCAGAGCAAGTTGGGTGCGCGGTGCGACCCTGCTTTCTTGTGCTTTGAGTGTGGTGCGTGTTGCCTTGGCCCGGCTAGAGGAATGTGCGCTGCATGCCTTTGCATGGTGCCATTGTCTCAGGACCGGGCGCTCACAGCTGCCGTCAATAAACGCTGCAAGGGTGCGGATTGGTCGATTGAGGCGCTGGTTTTTTCGGCGTGCCGGTCAGGCCTGCAATGAGTTCCTACCCGAATAATCCGAGGCTAAGCACGTTTAACCAGGATTTTTCGGTTTTTTTGACCGAGCGTTCGGCATTAAAATCGCCATTGGCATCTAGTGTTGGGTGATCTGGATAGTTGCTTTGGAGTACCAAGAGCGCATTTTCAGCAAGCGTTTGTTGCGCTAGGGCTTGATAGGATTCGACCATAATTGCTAATGCGTCGGGTACCGCAATGGTGCCTTGGAAATTCTCGATAACATAACGACCACGATTGGCCGCCGCCATAAAGGCGCCGCGATAGATGTAGTAGCGCGCAGCATGCAGCTCAGATTCGGCCAGTAAGTTTTTAAGGTATCGCATCCGTTGCTGCGCGTCTGGCGCGTATTCACTGGTTGGGAAACGCCGAAGTAAGAGAGAAAAATCCTCGAAAGATTCTCTAGCTGCGCCTGGGTCTCGTTTTGATGGGTCCAGGGGAAATATTTTGGTTAGGAAGTTTTCATCTTCTTCAAATGAGGCAAGGCCTCGCAAATAATAGGCATAATCAACGTTAGGGTGATTGGTGTGCAGCCGGATAAACCGGTCTGCTGCGGCCCGTGCGGCCTCCGCTTGGCTACTTTGATAGTAGGCGTAAATAATCTCGAGTTGGGCTTGCTCTGCATACCGACCAAATGGGAATCTTGCTTCAAGGGCCTGCAGCCTTGCCACGGCGTCTTTATAATTGCCCGCCGCCATCCCGCTTTGCGCCGACTCGTAGAGCGCAAGCTCCGAGGCCTCTTCTGAATCATCCGTATCTTTCGCACAACCTGTCAGTAACGCGGCCATGAGGCTGATTAAAATGAGGTGC
>Ga0206126_10006516_pt1 | contig 10297 bp, 10 predicted proteins | sample Helgoland_Spring_5_FD_148621 | JGI IMG/M metagenome (GOLD analysis project Ga0206126, IMG submission 148621) | Pelagic subsurface seawater microbial communities from Kabeltonne, Helgoland, North Sea - Helgoland_Spring_Bloom_20160412_1 | ecosystem: Environmental > Aquatic > Marine > Epipelagic ...
GATTTTGCTGTCTCTTTCTTATTTACCCCAATTACTGTTCTTCCAATATGATCTACAATTGTAATAATATCTGACATAATTATATTATATATTAAAGTCTAACCGATGCAACTGTTTTTTTAGCGCTATCGAGGGCTTCTGTAGCTGCCTTCGTTGAAGAAGCTTCTAGAGCGGTTTTATACTCTAAAACTGCCCTTCGGATACCTTCTACCTGTGGTGAAACGTTCTCGCCATCACCGGTATCGACACCTTCAATAATGTTTTTAATAATTTTTAAGATAAGAGAAACACCTCTCACTTTTCCGCGTTTAAAGGCTGGATGCGCTTTGTAAGTATCGTCATCCTGTGGCCTATCTAAATATGATTCTGACATATTACTATTTATACATAACCTTTAATTAGGCAAATATATCAAACAATTCTGTCTGAACGTTGGCGGACGGTTTACGTATGACCCAGCCTGTATTATCATAAAAACGCTTCACCATTTCAAATAAGATCTTTTCAAACATCTTTTCATAATCAGGTTTAAACAACTCACTAAACTCTTTAGGGCAGTCATATTTAAACCCAATAGTATCTAATCCAAATTTATTAGGCTGCTCTACATACATGTACCGAACCTTATCACCGGAAGAAAGCTCTTCATATTTGTTACCCGTTTCTAGCCTTTTAAGCATATTATTATAAAAATAAGCAGACTTAACGTGAATAGGCATACCTTTACAAGTATTAAATCCATTACACTGTGAAGAGTATTTTTCGTAATTTTTAACACCCATTACAAAAGATATCTCTTCTGGTGATAGTGACTTAAATGTATCATATGATTCGTTTAGTATCTTATTAGTCTCTTTAAGAGACTGCGTTGTAAGCATTGTTTCTATTATCTTCTTAGCATAGGGCTTAATTGCATTAGGCATTGTTGTACGTACAACCTCAACGCCTGTATATTTAAACTTATCTTCTTTAATACCCTCATCGTCAAGTATATGCATAACATAACGCTTCTTCTGCAAGAAGATTCCTACATCAGCGATACACTCCCGCTTAAATATAAACCTACTATCCTGCGTTAGGATTGCCTTTTCAGCCCACTGGTTAATATTTACATTGAGATAATCTTCAATCTCTTGAATTTTATCATACGTTTCCTTATGAACGTCTTTACCATCCCAGAACTTGATAATACCAGCGTCAACTAGCGGCTCAATAGAAATATAACCAGAGTCAGTATCATTATATACAATACACTGCTCTAGAGCATGATCTGTTATATCCGGTAACTCTCGCTTTAAGAACTGTTTAATAAATATATTTGACTGTTTAATAACCGCTTGACCGGTAAGGGTAACAGATGAAGCGATATCATCATCACCGATAGGAGCGCGTTTATTACCCATATATCCATAACAACTATTAACGAGAATCTTAATAACCATCTGCTCTGTATTAAGTCTTTCCACCTCATACTTAAGCTCCGTGTTTTTTGGATCCTTTTTATAGCGCTGCTTAACTATAAACAACCTCTTTTTAATTTCAACGCGCTTATTATAGTAGTATTCTAGAAACTCCGGTATGATACCTTTCTTCTTCTGCGTAAATAAGAACCCAGCTTTTGATAAAGCGCATTGCTCATCTTTTAGAAACTTTGCAAAGGCCGGGCGATCTAAGCTAAACTGCTTACCGGATACGTGGTTGATAATAACCTTATCGTCAATAATATTAACCTTACCTACTTTCGTTTCAGGTGAAGTATTAAGCGATATCATTACATTCGGGTATAGTGAGTTTGCGTCAAAAGAGACTATATTACGCTTAAAGCCTCTTTTCGGCTCAGCGACATATGCACCAGGATTTTTACCTTCTGCAGCAGGACGTACAAAGGTTGAGAGTAACTCACCTCTATTACGCGCTCTAATACATAATGCACCGTTAATAACCTGTATGGTACCCATTGCACCTTCCAGTGTTGTTAGACCTACATAAGAAAGCATGCGCAGTAAAGATAGGTATTGCAGTTTCTCTTCTAACCGCACTAGTAGGTTAACATCCTGAATGTTATAGTCTACAAATAAGTCCCAATCTCTCTGTGATAATTCCGCTAGACCCATATCACCAAAATCTACCTTATTCTGACCTAACTCTATCTCACCAATAGCATCTAACTTATATGACTCACGCAGCTTAAGGCAGAAGCGTCTATAGATATCTAGATAATCAATACAGGCAATGCCATCGATATAGTACCTCTTTTTCTCTTGGCCAAATTGACCCCGCATAACTCTAAAGAACGTACCACCAAGGGGTGATAACCTATTAACATACTCTTTACCTAAAATACGTTCCATCCTATTTATAATATATGGTATATCAAAGCCCTCTGTGTTCCAACCAGTAAGAACATCAGGATAGTCATCTTCTAGATATTCTAAAAACTTTATAAATAACTCCTGCTCATCAGCACAGTGTGTATAGACTACATCCGCTTCATCATTACCCTTATAAGGATTTAGACCGAAGGTATAAAATTTATTACTAATGTTGTCATGACACGTTATAACATTGACAGGGTGGGTAGGATCCTCTACATTAGGGAAGCTGTCTGGGCTGAAGGTCTCAATATCAAAAAAGCAAACCTTAAGTGGTTGCGTACTAAACTCCGGAGATTCATTTTCTTGCCAGTAAGTATCTAGCAAAAATTGTTGAGCAGCAGGTAAGTTCTCGAATACTCTCTTAACACCAGAATCCTGTAAAAACCTATTACGGTTAAATACATTCTCAAATGATCTCTTAACTACCTTCGTACCGTAAATTGACGTCTTATCGCCTCGAGGGTCTTCAACATACAAATAAGGCTCAAAAGAGGTAGTATGAACTACTCTATTACCATCACTATCCCAAGTGAATAAAGAGCATATACCTTCACGGCTATTATAAACAACGTTTCTGTAGGACATCTACCATAGTATAACTACTTAATTCCACTTATCAAGTAGTTTTCTATCTGGAGAGCCATAAGGTGTGTTTAACACTTCTAAGTGTGCACCAATATTATCATCAAGCTCGAGGATTCGCTGCTCACCTATACCTCGAAGCTTGTGTATATTACTATAATATTTACTACGGTTTCGCCAGTTAAGTATTGTATCAATTTTATCACCAAATTCTTCAATTGTATTAAATTTAAGTGACTCAGGTGCAGATGAATATGTCACCATATCTTGACATAAACATGGAATGCCTAATGTACATGCCTCAATAAACTTTATATCACTTTTAGCCCTGTTAAAATTATTTTCTTCAAGTGGCGCGACCATTAACTGAGCTTTTAACCCACTAATAAATCTCGGGTAGTTAAGTAGGTTCTGCCAGGGGTAAAACTCTATTTTGTTTTGCTTAACTAAATCTACCAGCTGTGGAGGAAACGACCCAACAAATATCCATTGATATTTATCTACAGTACGTCTAACGAAATCACGAACTAGTGAAAAATCATCTTTACCTCCAGTTTTATTATCAACGTCGTAATGAGCTCCAGAACCAGTATATAGTATACGTGGCTTCTTTTTATTTTTTTCAAATTGCGTTGCAACATCCTTACCGTTAAATAGATGACCCATCCAAAAGTCAGGTACAAAATTTGGAATAACGGTTATATTTTGATGCCCAGTTTTCTCCTGATATAACTGCTTCATAAATGAGCAAGTGACAGTAACTTCATCGCACATGTTTATAATATCAATACAGTTTTGACGTATTTCTTCATTATCAAACGCAAATTTAAATTTATTATAATCGGGAATCTCTTCCTTAAAAACAACGTCATCAACCTCGTATATAAGTTTAAACCCCGCATCCTTCTGAACATTTTTAAGGTGAGACATAAACTTCTTCTGCGAAGATGAAGCTTGTCTTTGTACCTTAACAGCTTTTACATTATGATAAAACCGAGGATCCGCTACCATAGCAGTAATAGAGTGAGACACTCCACGACCGGTGGCATTGATTACTTGTTCTGGCCATAAAATACGCCAGTGACCACAACCTGATAGATCAGCAAGGTAATTAATATATCTAGGTAAACTATTTTCCCTTGGAGCTGGGTTATTTTTAACACTTTTAACTTGAGGTTTAGGTTGTAGCGGTGCTACTGGAAACGGGTTAGAGAAAGGTGAAGGATTTGGATTAATCATCATATTATATAGGTTAGAGCTCAACGTAATCAACACGTTTTGTTATACCGTTTTGCTTCTGCAAGTATATAACATCACCGGTAACTGCTTTGACTGACTCTTTACGATGTGATATAACAATTGAACATTCGTCTAATTCTTGTACCCTATCTTGTAAGATTTCGGTTATAAGTTCAATACCCTTTTCATCAAAAGAAGAATCAAACAGCTCATCGTATATAGCAATATTATACTTTACACCGCCTTGCATACGTCTTATATCTGAAAAGGTAAACAGGCATGCTAAGTCAATCGATTTACGTTCAGCTCCAGAAAAGTTAAAGTAAGAACATACCTTATTTTTTTCATTAAGAATTTCTTCTTCAAAGTACTCGTTAAATACGCAAATAGAGTTTGAATCTAGTTTACGTAAATAGTGAAGTAACTTACTATTAAGTAAGCCTAAAAGCTTATTAACAATATATGACTTAACACCCTCTTCTGATACAATATATTTTACAATATCGAGTTTTGATATTTGCTTACGATACTTATCTATATTACCATTCGAGTTATTAATACGCTCCGTAGTATCGTTAATTAAATCATCGAAATCTGTTTGTATATCTTCAACAGCTTTTAAATCAACCTTAAGTTCTTCTTGCCAACTACTTAATTGATCTAGTCTAAGCTTTACGTTTTTTCTTTTCTGCTCTGTAACTCTTGACTCAGATAACATATTATTATACATACTAATATTATCCTGTATTTTTTGTTTTATACTTTTAGCTTTTAGTAGAGAGGCATGTACATCCTTTATATCGATAATTATATTATCGATTTTATTTGTAAGTTAGCCTTTTCTTGCTCAATAATTTTCTATATCATGTTCTTCTATTGACCTTAAACACACAGGGCACTTTTCATCACTAGTTCCAATCTTTGCAAGTATTTCTTTCGAGTGATCTACCTTAGCTTTTTTTGTGCTTATGTCTGTAACATATGAAGTAAGTTTAGTATCACAAGTCTCCAGCTTACTTTGCATTAGATCAATATTAACTTGTATATCTGCTTCTTTATTGACTACGAGATTAACTAGCTCATGATTTAGGTCAGATATTTCTGTCTCATTATTTTGCTGTCTAGCTAAGTATGTTTGCTTTTTTTCTTTACGTCTATTTAAAGTTACTTCCTTTTGCCTAGCGTAATTCTTAAGGCTTGTTTCTATTTCCTCATACTTTGCCATCTCTGTATCATACTCACGCTTAATATCATTATACTCGGATCGTAGTTGTGTTAACATCTGGCTAAATATTTCCATACCAAAAATATCTTCGATAAACTTACGCTTTTCGATTTTATTTTTTGCCATAAACGGAATAGCGTTATTTACGGTCATAATAACGCAGTTCTGAAAGATTGCAGGTGATGCACTTAATACTTCACAAATATATTTGGTTGTGTTTGATATACTATCCCGTGTCTTATCACGACCATTTTTATATATATGAACCTTTGAGGGATTAAGTGTGCGTATAATTTTATATTCATCCTTACCCTTAATAGACTCAATCTCAACATCTAACTCAACATGTGTAATACCACCTGTAATATTATTTGTTATAAGATCCTTTTTAATATCACGTAATGTGACACCGAATATAGCAAAATAGAGCGCATCAGCTATTGTACTCTTACCAATAGCGTTACGACGATCAGGCTTATCTTTATTTGAGCCTGTTATGACATGTAAGCCTTTACCAAATTTAATCTCAACAGGTTCTTCACCGATTGAGAGAAAGTTTTTAGCGGCTAGACGTTGAAAGTTAACATTTTTCATATAGATTTAATGTATAATCAATTATATCATCACTATTCTCAATATCAAGCATATTTACGAATTCAACAATTGCTTGCTTTACATCAATACCAGACAAGTCTTCTTTTTGTTCTGTGTTTTCAAGTATTCTATTAAAGTTAATATCATAATCTATAGTTAACGACTCTGGCTTAAGCTTAATTAGTATACCATATAGTATGTCCATATCCTGCTGAGATATATTCATGTCTATTTTAAGCTTTACAAAATTATTTGCAAAGTTATTAACTGTAATAGGTGTGATGTTTCCAACTGCTACTAACTCACTCAAGCTAATTTTTTTATAGTTAGGTGATACGAGGTTTGGCTTGAAGTTATAGTTTAGTGTATCTAAGTCTAAGATATGATAACCTTTTTGATTACCAGCGTCTCCAAAGTCCATCTGAAACGGGTTACCTACGTATAATATTGTACCAGCTCCGAACTGTTTTTCATGTCTAGTATGAAAGTGACCGGATATAACTAGACTTGACTTCGATAGTAAGTCCTTTACTTTAACACCATCTTCACATACTTTGTATTCTGTCATGCGAAATGTCTCTATTTCAAAATGACCAAATATAACATCACTTTTTTTAATTTGTGATGTAGTGGTGTTCCATGGGCAGAAAGATAATGTACGATCAAATGCTTCAATCTGTTGATAACTGTCTAGAATTGTTACATTTTTACGGTTTTTAAAGATTGATATAGAATTAACGTCAGTTCTATGCTTGTAAAAAATATCATGATTACCTATAATAACTAGCAAGTTAAAGTCTGATAAGATATCTAGAATATCAGCAGATACTTGTAAGGTATTAACAGATATTTCACTTCTATTATGATGCCAGTCACCGCAGAAGATTATGTCTTTTATGTGCTCACGCTTACACTCATCTCTAAACCAATTCGCCCACTCTATAGCATAGTTATGCCAGTTACCACTATTAGAGTGCACACCTAAGTGTAAATCGGAAATTATAGCTACTCTAGACTTGTTAAGTTTAGGCGTCATTATCTTCAAGAGGCTTTACATATACGTGACCATGCGTATTATTAGGATCTGTCATAATCTCCTCATACATAGCTTCCTTATAGTTGCAAATGGCTTCGTGATGTTTCTTCTCTTTTTTAATTCTATTAATAAAAGCGTGATATGCTATAGTTGTAAAATAAGAAAAGGGATTACATTGCGCAGTTTTACCATCTTTTGTTGTCTTTTTATCAAAGTTATACTTTTTATACTTGAGTGCGGAGTACATCTTAATAAGTGCATCGCCGATCATATCATCTTTATATGAGTAGTTAATAAATGATGCGTTATAACTTAAACCATATGCAATTTTTTTTATGTTCTCTGCTAGGTCATTTGTCATTACATCAGAATCATAATACTTACGTAATGCGGCCTTAAATACCTTCGGCTCAATATAATACTCTGCTTTTTTAGACTTCGTCATTTTACTTATTATAATATATTTTTTATATTTATCAACTAGAAAGGTGTAACGTCAGTTTCAGTATACAATATTTTTTCCTTATCATATATTGCTTTACGCTTTTCACAATGTCTCTTACCATATGTAAGATTGTCGCATATGTCCATTATAATTAAATTGTCCTTTGTATCATGTTTACGTAAACCACGACCAATCGATTGAACGGTGCGTATAAATGACTTTCCACCGGCAGCAAATATAATATTATGTAGATTTTTAATGTTAATACCGGTTGAGAAAATGGCACTAATAGCTATACATACTACATTATTATGCTCTTCCATGATCTTCTTAATTTCCTCACGCTCTTCTACCGCAACCTCACCTCTTATAAAGTATACTTGCTTATTATCTACATTTTTTAAGTATTCTTGTAATATTTCACCATGTTTAATGTGATTTACTAAAACTAATATATTATTTGATAGTTTATTACATAATTTTGTTAAAAAATTATTACGACCATCATTTTCATATACAAAATCTAACTCCTCACGATATCTGTTGTTTGTTACATAGTTAATTCGTTGGGTATAATTAAGCTTGAGTATCTTAACGTTAACGTTAACGAGATGATCTTCTAACCTAAGCTCATAACTAGTCTTCTCATACACAACAGGTCCAAGCTTACCGATAATAGACCACTTATCTAACTGATTTTCAGGTAAGGTACCTGTGAAGCCATATTTATTATGTGTTTTAATCTTTTGAACTATTTTAGATATCTTGTTACCACTAGTTATTTTATGACACTCATCTACTACAAGTAGATCAATATATTTTAACCAATCGTTGTCTTCAAAGCGACTTTGTATAATGCCTATATTAGCTATTATAACATTTGCTGTAAGGTCTGGCTTATGCTTACCAGTCCATTTAGTAACCTTAAATGTTGAGCCACAATTAATAAACTCATCATATGTTTGAGTCACTAGACCTAAGTCGGGTACGAGCATTAGACATTTAAATGTATCCTTATCAGGTGAGTTAACAAAGTAATTTTCAATCAATGCTGCAGTGATAAAAGTCTTTCCTGCTCCTGTACCAAGTACACAAGTACCTCTACCTAATCTCAACGCCTTACCAACAACGTCCTCTTGATAATCACGTAACTTAAAATTAAAACTATCGCATAAATCAACGTCTATACCGACTTTTAACGCTTTCTTAAGATTGTCTGATACAGTTATATCCGTGTTTATTTGCTCCTTAATGAGAAACTTACGTATCTCCCAATATAGCCCAAGCTCGCACGTGCCGGTGCCTGTTATAACGTACTTACGAGTGGGTGCAAAGCGATTATACCTTCTTGCAAATCTTGCTCCTTCATTTTCAACACTAAAATGCTCTCTGATTAAGTCAAATAAGTCTGAATCAGCACTACGAATTATGAGCCTATTAGTAGGTCGTTTATAATCAAAATCTAACATATTAGAGTTGCTCCATCTTATTTATTTCTACGATATTTTTTAAGTCAAAGCTCATCGAAGATAATACCTTTTCACACTTTTCTAGATACTCTACAATAACTATATATTCATTAATAAGCTCTGTAATTTGTAATATAGTCTCATGTCTTTCTGCGTGTTGTTCTGCAGTTGATATACTTATTTTTATTGGCGACTCAGTAATTACTTTTTTTGTAAGTTCCTTCTTAAGTCGCTTCTTTTTTAGTAGAAGTCTATTTTTTTCTACCTTTGCATCCATTAGTCTTGCTACCCAAAAATGCTTTCGTGCTGGTAGTCTCATCTGTACCTCCTTAAGGTTAAAATCATCTACAACGAGGTCCTGCCCTATCTCGTCCATATATTTTTTAAGCAACTCCATTATTTATATTATATATTATTACAGAGCAAAATCAACAAGTAAGATAAATATATGTAGCTAATGAATAAATTTAAAAATAAATTTTTAAAGTGTCTGGAAGAAGATATGACGGTAGGTAACGTGGTTGGTGGCTCAGAAGGACTTGAGGGTGGCTCTGTAGGTAATGGAGATACGTGGAACACGGGTGATCAGAGAATACCTTCTTCCATCTTTGGAGGAGTGCTTACAAGAGGCGGTAAGACAAAATGTAAAAAGTGTAAAAAAGGTAAGAAGTGTAAGGCTTGTAGGGAAAAGGAGAAGGTTGTGTCTGAGAACGTAGGTGCAGATACAAATTGGGTAGATGGTGATGTTGAGATAACGCTAAAAGATGTTTTGAGGTATGCATCAAGGTCTCAAAAGGAGGATCCACGCACGTTTGAGAAGCTATTAATAAATGTTTCACGTGATCCAAATAGAATAGATCGTGCTGATTTAAGTTACCCTATTGTTGTGGGTGTTAAAGGTGGTAAACCTACAAAAATATTAGACGGTCAGCATCGTATTGTCAAAGCAATTAAACACAATCAACCTATACATGTAAGATATTTGGATTTAGATAACACTCCGGAGCACTTTCAACAAATGTTTAATTAAATAATTATATGAGTGAAGAAGAAACAAAAGAAAATATGTGTGTGTGTAAAGCGGGCTTTTTACAAGATAATGTGATGGCTAGACTTAAGCAAGAAAGTACTTGGCGTGGTCTCATTACCGTTGCAACCTTACTCGGATGGAGATTAGCTCCTGATCAAGCAGAGGCTATCATTACGGCGGGCGCCTCTTTGGTAGGTACTATTAATATACTTAAAAAGGATTAATGGAAGATACTGGACATTGGGATTGCTCTATTATTAATGAGAGTACAGAGGTCCCTTTTGGTTTTATCTACCTGATAA
>Ga0206126_10006518_pt1 | contig 10297 bp, 4 predicted proteins | sample Helgoland_Spring_5_FD_148621 | JGI IMG/M metagenome (GOLD analysis project Ga0206126, IMG submission 148621) | Pelagic subsurface seawater microbial communities from Kabeltonne, Helgoland, North Sea - Helgoland_Spring_Bloom_20160412_1 | ecosystem: Environmental > Aquatic > Marine > Epipelagic ...
GCAACTTCGACGCCGCACCGGCCAGGACGATCCAATACAATGGCCAGGCTGTGGAGGTTCGGCGTTGAACCAAGACCGAGCATCGACATCGGACATGATGTCGATGCTCAACCTGTTGTTATGACGGGACTTTGAAGAAAGATCGGGGCGCTTTCCATACAGGGTGTCCAGCCGCCTTATGATCGGGACCTGATCTTTGACATCTTAGGCCCCGATCCCGACGGCTGCGAAGAATTCGCTCGGCCCTACCGGCTGATGATCGGCCGGGCGGAAATTGCACTGTCTTGCACTTTGCACGCCATTTCGGGGTGCGGTGCATTTTCGACCCTTCCGCTGCGGCGGACAGACCGGAGGCGCGGATGCGCTCGTTCTTGCTTGCCGCCGCGGCTTTCGCCGCGCTCACGGGGGCGTCGCCCACACAGGCGCAGGTCCAGCCCCAGGCGGCCGCCACGGCTCCTCTTTTCGACGCCATGTTCCAGGACCATGCCGTCCTGCAGCGTGGCCGTCCGATCAAGGTGTGGGGCAGGGCCGCGCCCGGCGCGGCCGTCTCGGTCAGCCTGGGCCAAGCGCAGATCCAAGCGACGGCCGGCCTCGACGGCGTCTGGCGTGCGAGCCTTCCGACCCTGACCGCCGGCGGCCCCTATGTCCTGACGGCCCGGTCGGCCGGCGCGACCCAAAACGTCTCCGACATCATGATCGGGGATGTCTGGTTGTGTTCAGGCCAGTCGAACATGGAGTTCACCGTCCGTCAGGCCACGAATGCAGAGAGCGAGATCGGCGCCGCCAACGACGACAAGATCCGCCTCTTTCTGGTCGGTCGTTCCAGCCTGCCGGCGCCGTCCGCAACGCCTCGCGCCGTCGGCCAGTGGCGCGTGACCAGCCCGCAAAGCGTGCGTGATTTCTCGGCCGCCTGCTATTTCATGGGCCGCGACCTGCGTCGTGCCGAAAACGTGCCGGTCGGCCTGATCGCTGCCTCCTGGGGCGGGTCGATCATCGAGGACTGGATGAGCCGCGACGCCGTCGAAAAGCTGGGCGGCCATCAGCAGGCGTTGAACGCCTTGGACGCTTACGCCCGCGATCCGGCCCAGGGCGACGCGATCTGGCGACGTGTGACCCAGGACTGGTGGCGGGCCAATGATCCCGGCACCAAACAGGGCTGGCATCTGGCCCGCACGAACGACGCCGACTGGGCGCCGATCCCCGCCGAGGGCTTTTGGGAGTCCACCGTGCCGGGCCTCGCCACCTTCGACGGCATCGTCTGGCTCCGCAAGGAGATCGAACTGACCGCCGCCCAGGCCCGTCAGGCCGCGACGCTGGAGTTGGGCCCGGTGGACGACGCCGACGTCACCTGGATCAACGGACAATACGTCGGCGGCCAGCAGGGCTGGGACACGCCGCGCACCTACGCCGTACCTGCCGGCACGCTGAAGGCGGGTCGCAATCTGATCGCGGTCGGCGTGCTGGACACGAACGGCGGCGGCGGCGCCTGGGGACCGGCGGCGAACAAGCGGCTGGTGCTTGCGGACGGCACGGCCGTCAGCCTGTCTTCGGGCTGGCGTCACCGCGTCGCCGCGCCGCTGGGCGACCTGCCCAATCCGCCGCGCACCCCCTGGATCGGCGGCAGCGGCACGACCACCCTGTACAACGGCATGATCGCGCCCCTGGGCGCCTATGGCCTCAAGGGCTGGCTTGGTATCAGGGCGAGTCGAACATTGGCGACTATGTCGGTTATCGCCGCCTGCTGCCGGCCCTGTTCGCTGACTGGCGCGCCCGGTTCGAAAATCCCGAGATGCGGATGCTGGTCGTGCAACTGGCGAACTTCGGCCCGATGGCCGGTCAGCCCACCAACTCCTATTGGGCGGCCCTGCGCGAAAGCCAACGCACGGTCGTCAACGCCGATCCTCTGGCAGGCCTCGCCGTCGCCATCGACATCGGCGACCGCTACGACATCCACCCGACCAACAAGCTGGAGGTCGGCCGCCGCCTGGCGCTGGAGGCCCGCCGCCTCGACGGTCAGGCTCAGCCCGTCTCGCCCCAGCCGATCACCGTGACCCGCGACGCTGACGGCGTCCACATCCGCTACGCCGCCTCGGCTCAGCTCGTGGCCCATGGCTCGAACCGCCCGGTCGGGTTCGAGCTGTGCGGGGCCGACAACGCCTGTCGCTTCGTTGACGCTACGCTTTCACAAAACGAGGTGGTGCTGTCGTCCGCCAGCGCGAGCGACCTCAAGGTCCGCTTCTGCTGGGCCGACAGCCCAATCTGCAACCTCTACGGCCCCGCCGGTCTCCCGGCGGTCCCGTTCGAGGCGGAGATCCGCTAAGCGGTCAGACTAGCCCCGCGCCCCTCAGCCGCATGGCGGGCGCTGTGGCGACGGGCCGTTGGGCCGGCAGGTCGATGGTCAAACCCTCGGCCGTCTGACGGAAGGGCAGGGCGCCGCCGCCCAGCAGTTCGACCGCCTCGACACGCCCCACCTGCGGGGTCAGCGCCCGCACGACCATCTTCCGGTCCTGCGGCCAGTCCAGCGCGAAGGCGTAGAGGACCTCGCCCTTGGTGGTGAAGCGGATGTCCTCGCCGGTCCATGGCCGCGCCGCGCCCTCGCCATGCATACCTCCCACGACCGCCGTCGGCCCCTCGCCATAGATGCGCCAGGGCCGGGTGTCGAAGATGGCCTCGCCGTTGACGGTCATCCAGGCGGCGATCTCCGTCAGGATCTGCCGCTCGTCGCTGTCGATCGATCCGTCGCCGCGCTGGGGGATGTTCAGCATCAGGTTGCCGTTCTTGGAGACGACATCCACCAGCCGCTGCACCACGCTGTGGGCCGGGACATAGTAGTGGCCGGTGAAGCGGGCGCGGTTGTAGTGCCAGTCGCCGATGCAGGTGTCGGTCTGCCACGGCTCGGGCTTCAGGCTGTCGGAGAAGCCGCGCTCGACCGTCTCCACGATGCCCTTGCGCTGCCGGTCGTCCAGCCGCTTGCCGTTCACAACGGGCAGTTCGCCGCGCCAGGCGATGGAGGCGTTGTAGAACTCGGCCGTCGCCTCCAACCCGTACCGCCCCAGCGGCAGGCCGTAGTTGTCGAAATAGACCATGTCCGGCTTGTATTTGGTGATCAGGTCCCGCTGACGCGCCACCCAGGACCGCACGAAGGCCGGGTTGTTCGCCGGCGGCGTCTCGATCCACTGACCGTCGCGCGCATCGTGCCAGGCGTTCATCTCGGGGATGGAGCTGATCCCCTCAGGCGGGGCGAAGGTCGGGCCGGTGTAGAGCTCCTGCGGGTCCAGCCCGTCCCACCATTTGCCGGCGCCGTCGGCCTTGGTCAGGCGCGCCGCGTCATAACGCACGCCCTTCAGCGGCCCCTCGGCGTCATAGCCGTAGGCCGTCTGCCACCAGTGCCAGGCGTGGGCCGCATGGTTCGATACGGCGAACCGGAGGCCCCGCGCCCGCACCGCCTTCTCCCAGGTGCCGACGATGTCGCGCTTGGGCCCCACCCGCATTACGTTCCATTCGTGATGGGCGCTGTCGAACAGGTCCAGATTGTCGTGGTGGTTGGCCATCGACATGATGTAGCGGGCGCCCGCCGCCTGATAGAGGTCCAGCAGGCCTTCGGGATCCCACTGGTCGCCTTTGAACTGGTCGATCAACTCCATGAAGCCGAACCGGCTGGGGTGGCCGTAGGTAGCGACGTGGTGCTCGTAGAAGGGATTGCCCTGGATATACATCTGGCGGCCGTACCAGTCGCCGAACTCCGGCACGCACTGCGGCCCCCAGTGCGACCAGATGCCGAACTTTGCGTCCCTGAACCACTCCGGCGTCTTGTAGCCCGCCGCCAGACTGTCCCACGTCGGCTTGAACGGCCCGGCCGTCGTCGCGCCCGGCAGGGTGGCGCACGCCCCCAGCATGGAAGCGGACGCCCCCGCGCCCAGCAGTCCACGTCGAGACAGGGTCATGCGGGTTCTCCATACACGACGCCGCGTCCGTCGGTGGCGACATAGACCCGGCCGAAGATGCGCGGATCGCCGGCCACGGCCCTGAAGCGGCGCCCATATTCATGGCGGTCGTCGTTGACGCGCATCCACGTCCGTCCCTTGTCGTCGGAACGGAACACGCCCCGCACCGGACCCTGCGTGCCAATGGCGAACAGGGCAGGGTAGGTCGAATTGGCGGGCGGCTTGCCGAAGTCCATCATCTCGACGCTCAGCCCCCCATCGACATGGTCAAACCGCTGACCGCCGTCGCGGCTGTTATAAAGCCCGCTGCGCGATACCAACCACAGATCGCCCTCATGATCGGGCGTCGCCTTCAGCGGGAAGGCGGTCTCGCGCCAAGTCGGGCGATCATCGGCGGTGTTCGCGGGCAGGCCGCGCGACGGCACGGCGGCGAAGCTCTCGGCGCCGTTCACGCTGACAAACCAGGCGCCGGTGCGGAAATCCAAGGCGTAGAACAGCATCGGATCCTTGCGGTCGGCCACCGGCCGCAGCAGAGGCGGCAGGCCCGCCGTGGGCTTCCACGTCCGGCCTCGATCCCGCGACCAGACGACCTGGGGCGTCGCCAGCACGAACGTCGAACCGTCCGCCGACACCGTGATCGGCGCGTCGCGATACAGGTCCATGCGCGGATTGTCGGCGACGACCGCCGTCTCGCCCGAAGCCGGCCGGGGGCGACCCAGCGGCTTCCAGGTCAGACCCGCATCGTCCGACCAGGCCAGGGTCGAGCCATCATGCCCCTCCGAGGCGACGCCCTCGTGCGGCGTGCCGCTGCGCACTACGATGTCGGGCGCGGCGCCCGCATAGTCGATCTGATTGGTGTTGGCGAAGACGGGGGTGGTGAACTGGCGCAGGGGCGAGCGGTTCAGGTCGTCATGGGCGAAGCCGGATATGTCGCCGAAGCCGGTCAGCAGTTGCGGTCCCTTCGGCGGACTGACCAGGGTGATTACGGCCGTCTGTTCGATCCCCTCGACCCACGGGGTCCAGTCTGTCGGCTGTTCGCGGTCGGCGTCGGACAGCTTGCGCGTCTCATAGACGGTGGCCCCGGTCGCATAGACCAGCCGGTCGCTATCGAACGGGTCCAGCGCCAGGGCGGCGATCCACCAGCCGAAGTCCGGCCGATCGTTGCCCCAGTTCAGATAGGGGGTGGCGCTGACGTCGTGGCGGGCCGTTTCTCGCAGACTGATCCAGCTTCGGCCGTCGTCGGTGCTGCGCCAGATGGTGTCGCCCGGCCGCCAGCGGTTGAGCGTCGACACCATGATCACGCCCGGCCGTTTGCGATCCAGCGCGATCCCCATGAAGCCGCCGGACGGCCGGGGCGGGCTGATGTCGGCCCAGGCGCCGGTGTTCGTATCCAGCCGCCAGACCGCGCCGTCCGTCACGCCGTTTGGCCCTATGCCCAGAGTGCAGGTGACATAGAGGACGCCCCGGTCGTCCAATTCCGCCTTGGCCGCCGACAGTTCGGCGCGCGGCCCGCCCGTCACGGCCTGCCAGGTTCGCCCGGCGTCGTCGGAGCGATAAAGCGCGTGTTCGTGCGGATCAGCGACGCCGACGAACAGCGTCTTCGAACCCTGGCCGCGCGTCCCGCTGCGCGGATCGAAGACGACGAAGCTCAGCCCGCCGTGGGTGGTCCGGTCGGTGGGCGTTCCCAAGCCCTTCAGCGGAAACCCGTCCACCTTGCGCCAACTGGCGCCGCCGTCGGTGGAACGCTGCAGGCCGTCGTGGCGGGATCCGAAATAGAGGATGCGGTTGTCGTTCGGATCGATCGCCAGCCGTTCGCCCAGACCACGGCCGTCTTCATTTCCGCCCATGCGGAAGGGCACGTCGGTTCGCCGCCATGTCTCGCCACGATCGGTCGAGCGCAGCATCACGCCGGGGTCGTCCCTGTGAACGCCCGCTGCTGCGTGGACGATGTTGGGATCGACCGGATCGGCGGCGATGCTCTCGATCCCGAAATCGCTGGACCGGGGACTGGAGTCCATCAGCGGCGACCAGCGACCGGCGGCCGCGTCGAACCGATAGGCGCCGCCCATGTCCGATCGCGCATAGGCCAGCCCGCGCTCGATGGGGCTGAACACGATGCCGGGAATGAACCCGCCCGCGCCGACCACGACGTTGCGCCAGACATAGCGGGGGGGCTCTTTTGCGCACGCCTTTCCGGTTGTCGCCACGCAGGCGACGGAAAACGCCATCATCCCGGCGGTGCGTCGCGTCACGCTTGTTGTCATGCCGCGTCCTCCCCCTATCGAAGGCATTGACCTGCCTCTCAATGTTAGCGCTAACTTAAACAGTTGACATCATTGTTATAGGTGCATCAAGTTGCGTCTGTAAAAATCAGGCGTCGGTCAACGGCGTTAGGGAGCGAACCTCAGGTTCAAACGGATTTCGCCGCTGTCGGCGCGTCAAACCACGCCCTGATTTTCACAAACCCTGAGCGAACTTCCGGCGCGACCTGCGTGGTCGCGCCGGGTCTTTTGTCACATGATCTGCTGACAGGCTGATGAACCGACATGACCCTGCGTATTCTGAACTCTCGCCAAAGCGCCGTTTCCACCTTGGCGCTGGGCCTTGTCCTCATGTCGAGCGCGTGCGCGATTGATCCTGGCAGGGTTCGCGCTGTTCCGGTTCAGGCGGTGACGGCGCAGGCGTCGATCGTGACGGATGCGACCCGCGCCCATCCTGCGCTGTGGCCGCGTGCGGCGTCGCCGGCGGCGATGACCGATGCGGCGACCGAGGCCTTCGTCAGCGAGCTGATGAGCCGGATGACGCTGGAGGAGAAGGTCGGGCAGACGATCCAGGCCGATATCGGCTCGATCAAGCCTGAGGACCTGCTGACCTATCCGCTGGGCTCGATCCTGGCGGGCGGCAACTCGTCGCCTGGCGGGGACGAGCGCGCCTCGGCCGACAAGTGGGTCGAACTGGCCCGGGCCTTCCGCGCGGCGGCGGCCCAGCGGCCGGGCGCCAGGATCCCGCTGATCTACGGCATCGACGCGGTGCACGGGCACAACAACATCGTCGGCGCCACCATCTTCCCGCACAACATCGGCCTGGGCGCTGCGCGCGATCCCGACCTGATCCGCCGCATCGGCGAGGCGACCGCGCTGGAAGTCGCGGTGACCGGCGCCGACTGGACCTTCGGCCCCACCCTGGCCGTGCCCCAGGACGACCGCTGGGGTCGCGCCTACGAAGGCTATGCCGAGAACCCAGAGGTGGCCCAGAGCTATGCCGGACCCATGACCCTGGGCCTGCAAGGCGCGCTTTCGGCTGATCATCCGCTGGCGGCCGGCCATATCGCCGGATCGGCCAAACACTTCCTGGCCGACGGCGGCACCACGGGCGGCAAGGACCAGGGAGATTTTGCGGGATCGGAACAGGAGCTGATCCGCACCCATCTGTCCGGCTATCCCCAGGCCATCGACGCCGGGGTGCTGTCGATCATGGCCAGCTTCTCCAGCTGGAACGGCGTCAAACACTCGGGCAACGAGACCATTCTGACCGACGTGCTGCGCGGCCCGCTGGGCTTCGACGGCTTCGTGGTGTCGGATTGGAACGCCCATGGCCAGCTGCCGGGCTGTTCAAACGAAAGCTGCGCCCTGGCCTTCAACGCCGGCATCGACATGTTCATGGCGCCCGACAGCTGGAAGCCGCTCTATGCCTCGACCCTGGCCCAGGTGAAGTCGGGCGAAATCCCGATGGCGCGCCTGGACGAGGCGGTGCGCCGCATCTTGCGCGTCAAGGTCAAGACCGGCCTGTTCAACGATAGCCGCCCGGTCGAGGGGCATCTGAACGAGCTGGGCTCGCCCGCTCACCGCGCCCTGGCGCGCGAAGCGGTGCGCAAGTCGCTGGTGCTGCTGAAGAACGAGGGCTCGGTCCTGCCGATCCATTCGGGCGCGAGGGTGCTGGTCGCCGGTCACGCTGACGACATCGGCCAGGCCTCGGGCGGCTGGACCCTGACATGGCAGGGCACGGGCAACTCGAACGCCGATTTCCCCAACGGCCAGTCAATCTGGGGCGGCATCCGCGAGGCGGTCGCCGCCGGCGGCGGTCAGGCGACGCTCAGCGCCGATGGCTCCTTCACCCAGAAACCCGACGTGGCCATCGTCGTCTTCGGCGAAACGCCCTATGCCGAGTTCCAGGGCGACGTGGACACGCTGGACTTCCTGCCGACCGAACCGCTTGAGACGTTGAAGCGGCTGAAGGCGGCGGGCATTCCGACCGTGTCGGTCTTCCTGTCGGGCCGCCCGATGTGGACCAACCCCGAGATCAATGCGTCCGACGCCTTCGTCGCCGCCTGGCTGCCGGGCACGGAGGGCGGCGGGATCGCCGATGTGCTGGTCGGCGATGCGGCGGGCAAGCCGCGCAACGACTTTACCGGAACCCTGTCCTTCAGCTGGCCCAAGACCGCCAAGGGCGAGCCGCTGAATGTGGGCCAGCCCGGCTATGACCCGCAGTTCGCCTATGGCTACGGCCTGACCTATGCGCGCAACACCCGCGTCGGCGCCCTGTCGGAAGACAGCGGCGTGGTCGGGGCGGTCGGCAGCCTGGACCGCTACTTCGTCGACGGCCGCTTCGTCGCGCCCTGGTCGCTGATGCTGCGCGATGCGGGCGGCGAGTTCCGTCTGGGTTCTGAAAAGAGCGGCGCCAGTCCGCGCGGCGGCGTCTCGGTGCGATCCACCGACGGCGCCGGCCAGGAATCGGCGCGCGCCCTGACCTTCTCGCAGGGCGGGGGGCAGGCCCTGATCGCGGCGCAGCCGGTCGATTTGACGCGCCAGTCGAACGGCGAGATGGCCATCGCCTTCCGCTACCGCGTGGACGCCCGGCCCAAGGGGCCGGTGTTCCTGACCCTGGGCGCCGGATCGGTCGACATCTCCAGCCTGATCAACGCCGCGCCCGTTGGTGAATGGCGCACGCTGAAGGTGCGGCTGTCGTGCCTGCGCGACCGCGGCGCTGACATCGCCGCCGTCGATCAACCCTGGGGCCTGCGCGCCAATGCCGACTTCGCGGTCACGGTCGAGGACATCCGCCTGGCGTCGAACGAGGGCGACGCCGTCTGTCCGACGCAGTAGGCTGGCGCTCGCCAAGGGGGAACCGGCCGCGTGACCAATGCTGAACTGAGCGTGGCCTTCTTCCTGCAGATGGCGATCATCATCGCCGCCTGCCGCATCGTGGGTTGGCTGGCCAAACGCTACCTCGGCCAGCCGCAGGTGGTGGGCGAGATGATCGCCGGAGTGGTCCTCGGGCCATCGCTGTTTGGCCTGTTGGCGCCCGATCTTCAGGCGGCCCTGTTCCCCAAGGAGTCGCGGTCGATCCTGTTCGTCGGCGCCCAGTTGGGCGTTGGCCTCTACATGTTCCTGGTCGGGCTGGGCTTCCGTCGCGACCACTTCAGGGCCAATGCGAAAAGTGCGGCTGCCGTGTCGCTGGCGGGCATGGCGGCGCCCTTCGTGGTCGCCGTCGCCCTTGCGCCCTGGCTGGTCGCTGAGGGTCTGTTCGGGCAGGGCATCCAGACCTGGCAGGCCATGCTGTTCATGGGCGCGGCCATCTCGATCACGGCCTTTCCCATGCTGGCGCGCATCATCCATGAGCGGGGGCTCAGCGGCACGCGGCTGGGTTCGCTGTCCCTGGCGGCGGGCGCCATCGACGACGCCGGCGCCTGGTGCGTCCTGGCCATCGTTTTGGCCAGCTTCGGCGCCGGGCCGATGCTGGCGGTGACGGCCATCGCGGGGGGCGGCGCCTTCGCCCTGTTCATGCTGACGCTGGGACCGAAGATGCTGGCCCCGCTGGGCCGGATCGTCGAGCGGGAAGGGCGGCTCAGCCCGACGGTACTGGGGGTCGTGCTGATCCTGTTCATGCTCAGCGCCTGGGCCATGGATGCGGTCGGCATTCACGCCGTCTTCGGCGGCTTCATCCTGGGCGTCGCCATGCCGCGCGGTCTCTTGAGCGACGAGGTCAAGCGTCAGCTGGAGCCGTTCGCCGTGCTGGTGCTGCTGCCGATGTTCTTCACCTTCTCGGGGCTGAACACACAGCTGACCATGGTCAACAGCCTGGGGCTGCTGGCTGTGACCGTCGTCATCCTGCTGGGCTCAATCCTGGCCAAGGGCGGCGCCTGCTGGGCCGCCGCGCGCCTGACCGGTCAGGACAACGCCACGGCCATGGGTATCGGCGCCCTGATGAACGCGCGCGGCCTGATGGAGCTGATCATCATCAACATTGGCTTACAAAAGGGCGTCATCGGCCCGGCCCTGTTCTCCATCCTGGTGCTGATGGCCATCCTCACCACCCTGATGGCCTCCCCCCTGTTCGAATGGGTTTACGGCAGG
>Ga0206126_10006519_pt1 | contig 10296 bp, 5 predicted proteins | sample Helgoland_Spring_5_FD_148621 | JGI IMG/M metagenome (GOLD analysis project Ga0206126, IMG submission 148621) | Pelagic subsurface seawater microbial communities from Kabeltonne, Helgoland, North Sea - Helgoland_Spring_Bloom_20160412_1 | ecosystem: Environmental > Aquatic > Marine > Epipelagic ...
TGTCGTTATGTCATACCACAGTGTGTCATTGTGTCATATACTATTATAAGTATTATACTTTGTAATGTCATGACAATGTGTCACTTAGCGATTAGCTATTGTTTCCAGTTCTGAGAAATGTAGCGATGAGAGCGATTGGTAGTGCGATGACAAGTAATAACATATTGTTTAGTTTAATTAGTATTAGTATTTTAGTTACATATATATTATCAAACTGATTCTGTATTTCTTGTGTAAAATCTTTTGAATTATTTAGAATAGCATGTGGAAAATTAGAGAAAAAAGTCTAAACATAGGGGGGAGGGGCCAGGTAAAAGTCGTATATATAAGCTTGAAAGCTAGAAAACAAAGGGGGCCCGGTGAAATAAATTGCATTTTCCTAAGAGTTTAGGTAGCGAAAGAAAGGGGGCAGCGCTATACCCCTATATACGTAACGATTTTTTAAAAACAGGACATAAGCCTTATAAGAGATATAAGTAAGGGGCTAGTGTCACACCCTATGTAAAAAAAGAAGTAATTGTGTAAGTATATATAATATATAAGAACAAGAAAAAAACAATTAAATGGCTAACATAACAGCGTACCCAACAGGAACACCTAAGGTAAATGACCTACTGCTTGGAACAAGTGTACCTCTACCCAACACAGATGACCAGCCAACCACTACAAACTTTACAATAAGCTCAATAGCAGGATTTGCTAATCCAAAAGCTGCCTACACAACGTATGTAGCTAGATGGAGTCAACAAGGAAGTTCAGGTGTACCGGTGTCAAACATACTACAAAACACTACAGGTCTAACATGGACTTGGACTAAAACCAGTGTAGGTTCTTATGACTTAACAGCTTCTGCTAGTTTTACAGAAAAAGTATACGCAACAGTTTCTTCATGGGAAGACAAGACGAGTTCTACACCTGCTTCTACAGGGTCAAAGTCCGTTAGTATAAAAACAGCTGGACCAAACTACATAAGAGTTACTAATATAGATAATGCTGATGGTAGCTTTGTAGATGACGTTACAAACGGAATGATAGAAATAAGAATATACAAATAACACATGGCAAGAATAAGTTCGTATCCATTTGATACAGTAATTTCGGATAACGACGCGTGGATAGGAACTGAAGCCACAAATAGATTAACCAGACAGTTTACAGCTTCCGCTGTAGCTAATTACTTAAACTTAAACGCTAAAGTAAACATCGGTGGGCAAATGTCTTTTAAATGGTCAGATACTCAAAATGGCGGTGTTGGCACTATATCTAAAACAGGTGGTGGTGGTTCTGGCTCTAGCTTTAACAATTTAACTCAAATAAGAATATCTACTAAAGAACTAAACGGACAAAACGTAGTTAAGTTTTTAGAATATATAACGGGTAAACCTATATTATTAGGACAAGGTGATCAAATAAGCCAATTTGGTCATTACACATTAGACACTTATGTCGTAGACCCACAAACAAGTAGTTACTATATAGCAACCTTAACATACATAGGAGGTAATGGTACCGTAGCTACAGAAGGCACACAATATACTTTAATTCATTTTGATATAACTGGAGGCTCTGGAGTAAGTGTAAGACAGGACTTTGGATCATCTAACCAATGGGTGATAAATAACACAACTGGTAAAGCAGAACCATCTGTAACACTTGTAAACGCACAAGATCAAGTTATATTTGGTTGTATTGACTACACTAACGCAACAACAATAACAGTAGACTTCGACATACCTGTCACAGGGTCTTCATTTTTAAACTAACAAAACAAACAAATAAATTATGCCTATTAATTATTACTGTTCAATCGGAATGGTTGGATCAAACATCGAGATGAATAAAAACCAGTTGCTGGAACCAGTAATTGAAAACTCGGCTAGTCAACCATCTTCACCTGTTGAAGGTCAAATGTATTATGACACCACTGTTGGTGATAAAAAAATGTACTTCTATAATGGAAGTGCTTGGGTCGAAATGGACGGTTCAGGTTCTGGGGTTATAAGCTTAACACCAACTGATGGAACATTTATAGATATAACTCAAAATGCAACTTCAGGAGCAATAACAACAACTGCAGATCTTTCTGCTACAGGTACGCCTAGTGCTACTAAGTTTTTAAGAGGTGACAACGTGTGGGCGACTCCTGCTGGGGCATATACATCTTGGACATTAGATGGAGACACAGGAACGCCTCAAGCAATAATTGATGGAAACACAGCTACATTCGTAGGTGGCACAGGTATAGATACAGCAGTTAGCGCAACAGATACTTTAACAATAACAAACACAGGTGTAACTAGTATTGTAGCTGGTTCTAATATATCTATAAGTGGAGCTACTGGTGCAGTTACTATATCTGCCACAGGTGATTTAACGGGTATCGACGCAGGTGATGGTATTAGAATAGACGATGGAGGTACAGCAACTCCAGAAGTAAATGTACAGTACACAGGTACAAACAACGTTATAGTAAAAGCTCCAAGTCTTGAAGGAACTGCTATAAACACAGCTGATCTTATTATATACGGAGACTCTAGTGGTAGTGATGCTGTTAAAAGAGGTTTAGTTTCTGACTTACCATTTGCTCCATCAGGTACAGTATCTGGTGTAACGGCAGTTAACTTCAAAACAGACGGTACTGCTTTAAATGTAGTATCAAACACAATTACATCGTCTGGAACTATGACAGGTGTATGGCAAGGTTCTTCATCTCAGTATGTAAATGGTGAAGGAGATTTAGTAACATTTCCAACCATACCTCAAGGTGATATAACTGCAGTAGTAGCTGGAGATTATTTGACTGGTGGTGGAACATCTGGTTCTGTGGAACTTGACGTTGAAGCAACGGTTTCAGCTACAGCAAGTAAACTTATAGCAAGAGATAGTTCTGGTTACGGTTATGTTGTAACCCCTTCGTCTGGCGATAGTTCTACTAAAATAGCTACAACTGCCTTTGTACAATCTTCATTAACTGGTTTATTAGAGTTCAAAGGTGGGTTCAATGCTAGTACTGGAGCAATAGTTGGTGGTGGTAATTTAACATCAGGAGCTGGAAGAGTAGCGGTTGCGGTAGGTGATTACTATGTAGTAACAGTTGCTGGTAATTTCTTTGGAAACGCAGCTACACCATTAACGCCTGGGGATTCTGTTATAGTTCAAACAGCTGCAGCAGCAGGTGCTTCTGTAGAAGGTGATTTTATAGTTGTACAATCTGATACAGATTTAGCAACAATATCAACAGTTGGTTTAGGTAATGTAAACGGAACAGCTAGTCAAATAGGCGTTTCATATTCAGCAGGTACAGCGACGTTAACAAACTTAGATAGAGGATCTAGTCAAAACATATTTAAAAATGTAGCATCTGATTCAGGTACTGCAGTTGCTGACAACAACAATGATACATTAAGTATAGTTGGCGGTACAAACGTTACTACTGCTGTAGCTGGTGATGTATTAACTATAACATCGACAGATACAAACACACAGAGAAGTGCAGGTATAGGTTTAAGTTTATCAAGTAACACTATAAACGCAAATGTAGACGGAACTCAAACAGTTGCTGCTAATACTTCAAGTACAGCTACAGGTAGAACGTATAATGTTCAAGTTGATTCATCAAATGACTTAGTAGTTAACGTGCCTTGGTCAAATACTAACTCAGGAGGTACAGTGACTAGCGTTAGTGCTTCACATGAAGGAAACGCGTTTACCGTAACTGTTGGTAGTTCAACCACTACACCAGCTATCGACATTGATGTTGTTGGTTCTTCTAGTCAATATATAAATGGTGAAGGTAATTTAGTTACTTTCCCAGCTATACCACAAGGAGATATAACAGATGTAAAGGCTTCAACAGCAAATGATGAATTAGGTATTGTAGTAATAGACAGTCAAGGTCCTATACCAAAAGTTGGTCTTGATATTAAAGGTACATCAAGTGCAACAATAGTAGCTGCTGATAAGTTAATATACTATAACGTTGATACAGATACAAACAACACGACTACAATTGATGCTGTATCAAACTATGCTAGACAAGCTTCTGGTCACGCTGCTACGTTAAGCGCATTTGGATCAGTTACACATAACTTGAACTCTTACGATGTTTCAGTAACACTATTCGACAACACCACTAAAGAAACAGTTCACGCGTGTATAGATAGAACCAGTGTAAATGCCGTTCTTATATCAGGAAACTCGTTCCCAGCAGGTGGAATAAGAGTTCTTGTTGAGAAAATTGGATAGTGTCATGTAAATCAAATTTAATTAAATTAATAATAAAACAAACGTAAATGATACAATATTGTAATTATGACATAAAAGGTACTTTAGCTGTATCTGGTAACGCAACCTTTGCAAGTGATATAACTGTTTCTGGCGGTGATATAACTTTAGGTGGCACTGGAAGAATACAAGGTGTAGACACAGTAAGTGCTAATACAGATGCGGCTAATAAACTATATGTTGATAATGCTGTATCAGGTGTGCCTCAAGGTGACATAACAAATATTTCAACAACATCGCCAATAACGGGCGGTGGATCAAGCGGTTCTGTAACTATTGCTCATGCAAACTCCGGAGTTACCGCAGCAACTTATACAGCGGCAACAATTGCGGTAAATGCAACTGGGCACATAACTTCTGCTACAAGCAATACTATACCTACAAATAATAATCAATTAACAAACGGCGCTGGATATATAACTTCAGCATCATTGCCATCAGTAGGGAATGGTACACTTACAATGACCACAAACACGGGTCTTGACGGTAGCGCTACATTCACAGCTAATCAATCTGGCAATTCCGCATTTGCTGTTTCATTAGATTTAACTGAAATAAGTTTAGGTGCTGGTTTAGATTCAACAGCAACAGGATTAACTTTAGATTTATCTGAATTTACAGACATGACAGCGGGTATGACTGCTACAGACGAGTTTATAGTATTAGATTCAGGAGCAGAACGTAGAAAGGCCGCAGGTGAAATAGGTAATAGTATATTTGCTAATACTGCTAATTATATAACCTCAGCATCATTACCAACAGTGAACAATGCGACTATAACTATAAATGCAGGTACAAACTTAACAACTGGTGGTAATTTTACAACTAACCAAAGTAGTAATGAAACAATTACTATCAATATGGCAACTGGTGGAGTTGGAGCTGGAACTTACGGTTCTACTTCTGACAGTATTAAGATAGATAATATAACAGTTGACGCATACGGAAGAGTAACAGGAGTAACAACTGGAGCTACTGGTCAAGTAAATACAATAAACACAGGTAATGCTAATACATTAACTAAATCCGGTAGTACAACTGTAACATTAACACCAAACACAGGAGCGGTAAGTTCTTCTTCTTCTAACTTAGCAACAGGTGCTCAGATACAAACAGCTATTAATTCAGCTGTAACAGGAGTGTTAAAATATCAAGGCACGTGGAATGCAAGTACAAACTCACCTAGTTTAAGTAGTGGATCTGGAACACCAGGTTATTATTATATTGTATCGGTAGCTGGATCTACTAACCTAGATGGCATTACAGATTGGGCTGTAGGAGATTGGGCTGTATTCTCTGATCAAGCAACAGATGCTTGGCAGAAGATAGATAACACCCAAGTAGGTAATGTAACAGGATCCGGGTCTAACACAAGAATACCAATATGGAATAGTTCTTCGAACTTAACTTCAGATAGTGGTCTGACATTTAATACATCATCAAATGCTTTAACTGTTGGTGGTGCAGTTACTTGGAGTGGTGGTGGTTCTGCGGAATCTAATTCTGCGTATGATAACATGATTACTGCATTTAGTGATTCAGGTTCTTCTACAACAACATTAACACTTACACAGCAAGATGGTGGTACTTTAAGTACTTCATTTAGCAATCCACAAGGCACAATGTCAAGCTTTGTAATAAACACAGCAACAGGGTTAGATGGAGGAGCAACTGTAACCGATGGTGGTACAGTAAATTTATCTTTAGATTTAAGTGAATTTGCAGATTCAGGAACTCTAGTTGGAACAGATCATTTAATATCGCTAGATGGTAATGCGGAAAGAAAAAGTACAATTTCATCTATACCATTAAGTATATTCAACAATAACTCTGGTTTTACATCTTTTGCAGAACCAGGTATATTTAGCGGTGGTGGAACTCCTACTTTAGCATCTGGTGTAACTGGAGCAGAAATAAGAACTCTCATAGGAGCTGGAACAAGCTCTTCTTCTGGAGTAACATCCGTTGGAGCTGGTGATGGTTTAACAGGTGGTGGTACCTCAGCATCTGTTACTTTAAACGCAGGAGCTGGAACAGGTATAACTGTCAATGCTGATGATATTGCTGTAACGCCTGCTCAGACAGGTATAACAAGTATATACTATGATGGTTTAGACATTGGTGGTGTTTCTGGTGTAAACGAGATTACATTTGAGGCAAGTAAAATAGCATTCACAGCAAGTAGTACTAATATAGCAAATATATATAGTGGTGGTTTTAGACCAAATACCAATAATACAATGGCGCTTGGTACGAGTACCAGTAAATGGTCATCGGTATATGCAACGACATTTTTAGGTGACTTAAATGGTACGATAAACACTGCTACGACAGGAGTAACACAATCACAAGGTAATAATAGTACTAAAATAGCTACAACCGCTTATGTAGACAGTTACAATAGCGGCGTGCAAACTATTAATGAAGGAGTAGGTATAAAAAAATCAGGATCATCTACAGATGTTACTATTTCTGTAAACTACGACGCTAGCGATACTGATAATTTAATATTTGGAGCTAACGGGATTTCAGCTGCTGTAGCCACTAAACCATATACTCCATATATATTAGGCGCAGACTCTAATCCTGGACAATCATTCGGAGAGGTTAAAAACCTTAGGTTACAAGATATACCTTTAGATCGTTTTGGAGATGCTACAAACACTATAGACATGGGGGGAAATAAAATCCTTGATGTTGCTGATCCAACCTTAGCTCAAGATGCAGCTACAAAAGCATACGTAGATGCAAACTCAGGATCAGGTACTGTAACAGGAACTGGAGTGAATACACGTGTAGCTTTTTGGAGCGGTAATTCATCTCTAACATCTGACGCAGATTTAACATACGCTACTGCAACCAATAGATTGTCTTCAGGTAATTATATAATACCAAACAATGGTGATTATTTAGGAACAGACACAAGTGGTGCAGCGAGAACATTAATTACGTTAGATAGCAGTAATAATGTTGAAATTTCAAACGCAGCTTTATCATTAAATTCTGATACTAATATATATTTTGGAGATAATTTTAGGGTAAAAGATGGAGGTAATACTCGATTTTCAATACAGTCAAGTGGTACGATGTCTAACTCTGGAAACACATTTAATTGTGGCCCAATAAATTTAGAGGAAGACAATAAAATTATATTTGATGATGATAGTGATCAATGGAATTACATCCAAGCTACAAGTGGTAATATGGAAATGGGTGTTGGTGGTAATGGGTTAGTTTTACAGAATATTGAAGAGTCGCTATATGGTAATATAACAGTACAGCAATTTTACAATGCTGTTGATCTAGCAACTAATACCAGTGCTACATACATACCTGTTTACACTTCTGCTTCGGGTTCAACACCTCAAGTACAAAGACAACAAACACCAGCTCAGTTTTTATCAAACGCAGGAGCTATAACAGGTTCTGGGATAAGCGGAAGAGTGGCTTTCTTTACAGGTACTCGAACTCAATCAGCTGATACTTTATATTGGAGTTCATCTAATAATGTTTTAGGTATAAACTATAGTGGTACTACATTTAACAACGGAGCGTTGCAAATACAAGGACCTACTACTAACTCAGGCCAAATAGGTTTACAAATATACAACTCTACAACAGGTTCGCCTTATGGCTCGCATGGTATATTTGTTAATGGCCCAAGATACGGTAATGCTGGTATATCTGTTAAAAACCCAAATACTGGATCTACGTTTATGAGGTTTTATACTAACTCTGGATCGTCTATAGGTACTATAACACAATCCGGAAGTTCAAGTACATCTTATAACACATCTTCTGATTATAGATTAAAAGAAAACATAGAGCCAATGACAGGTTCTATAGAAAGATTAAAAGCATTAAAACCTAGTAGGTTTAATTTTATTAACGAGGCAGCAGATGAAAAAGGTATTAAAAACAAAGTAGATGGTTTTATAGCTCACGAAGCTGCTGGTGTTGTACCAGAGGCTGTTACAGGGCAAAAAGATGCATTAAATTACGAAGGAGAACCTGAATATCAATCAATTGATCAATCAAAATTAGTGCCTTTATTAACAAGTGCCCTACAAGAAGCTTTAGTTAAAATTGAATCACTAGAGTCTCGACTTGACGCCTTAGAACAAAAATAGTAAAAAAGAGTAAAAACTTGTAATAATATATTTATACCCTGCTCGGGAAGAGCGATAACCAATGTCAATTTAAAACCAAAACCAATGACACTATTTTATTCGACTAGCACGTGGAGTAGTCAACCACAACAACCAACACAACAAACCTTAGACCTTTGGAAGCATGTTGCTAAAAAATCTAACTGGAGAATTGTGCAATTACCAAACGGTTTTTATCAAACCGAATATAAAGATCCAGACTGCGAGTGTAATCCAGAAAAGGATGTTTGCTGCGAAAAATGGATAGATGTAACGAGACGCGAAACAATTGAGGGAGCTGAACAAGCTATAGACGCTTCAATTAACCACTATGAGAAAAAGCTTTCTTATATTCGCGGACCACAAGTCGTTAAAACCTTTAAGTAAATAAATAAAATTTAATCTAATCAAATTATGGACGGAATCGTCAAAAACCTTAGCTTTGGAAAAGAAGCTAAAAATAAAGTATTTAAAGGAATAGAACAACTCACAAAAGCTGTTAGCTCCACATTAGGGGCTAGCGGCAAATGTGTTATCATGGAGGACAACTCTGGTAATCCTATAATAACTAAAGATGGTGTAACTGTTGCTAATTCAGTTATACTAAGAGATCCTGTTGAAAACATGGGTGCTACACTTTTAAAAGAAGCAGCACGTAAAACAGTTAAAGAAGCAGGAGATGGAACAACTACAGCTACAGTTTTAGCTCACTCTATAATGAAAACAGCTTATTCAGATATAAGTTCTGATAAAAGCTTTAGAGAAATGAAAGATGGCATATCATCTGGTGTTGAAAAAGTTGTAGACTATTTAAAATCTATATCAATAGCTGTAAAAGGTGACATGATAGATGACATAGCTACTATATCAACTAACAACGATAAAGAACTAGGTAAGTTAATAGCTGATGCTTTTAGAGCTGTAGGTGAAACAGGTGTAGTCACAATGGAGCCATCAGATGGTGGCGTGACAAAAGTTGAAATAGTAGAGGGTGTGGAATATAATAAAGGATTTTCGCACGCTGAATTTATAACAAACAAAGAAAAAAACGTTTCTGAACTAGAAAATGCTTTAGTTCTTTTAATGGATTCAAAAGTAGATTCAATAAGGCAAATACAACCAGTATTAGAGTACGTTATAAAGAATAATAGATCACTACTAGTTATTGGCGAAATAGAAGCGGGAGTACTATCAGCTTTAGTTATGAACAAAAAGAAAGGTAATATTAAAATAAATGTTATTGAGCCTCCTTCTTTTGGGTTAAGAAGAAAAGAAATATTTGGAGATTTATCTTTACTTACAGGGGCTACTGTCATAAATGAAGATTTAGGAGATGACTTAAGCTCTATACAGATTGATTATTTAGGTGTTTGTGAAAAATCAACATCTACACAAGATCAAACAATAATACAAGTTAATGATGTTTCTGAAGAAGTTGAAGATATTATAGCAACTATAAAAGAAGATTTAAAAAAGAAAAACAAACCTCATATTCAAGTTGGATTAGAATTAAGATTAGCTAGATTAAGCGCTAAAGTAGCTGTAGTTAAAATAGGTGCTAACTCTGATATTGAATTAAAAGAAAAAAGCGATAGAGTTGAAGACGCTATCTGTGCTACAAAAGCTGCCATTAAAGAAGGTATTGTACCAGGAGGAGGTATTGCTTTATTGAATGCTTCTAATATTTTAAAACCAAAAAGTATTGGTGAAGAAATATTATTAAAATCAATAACAGCTCCTTTCTCAACACTACTAGCAAATGCTGGTGTGGTTTTAACATCTGAACAAAAAAAGCAATTAGAATCTTCTAAAGGCAAAGGGCTAGATGTAGTTACAGGAAAAATGGTTAATATGGTTAAGTTTG
>Ga0206126_10006531_pt1 | contig 10286 bp, 14 predicted proteins | sample Helgoland_Spring_5_FD_148621 | JGI IMG/M metagenome (GOLD analysis project Ga0206126, IMG submission 148621) | Pelagic subsurface seawater microbial communities from Kabeltonne, Helgoland, North Sea - Helgoland_Spring_Bloom_20160412_1 | ecosystem: Environmental > Aquatic > Marine > Epipelagic ...
AATTAATCGTTGTGTAAAAAGAATTTACCACGGAGAAGAAATACACGAAAGGGCGGACTTCACAGACAAGGATTTGGATACTTTTTTAGATAGTTTGAATACTAAACAGTTTACAGAGATACAAAGTTTCTTCACGACGATGCCTAAGGTATCACATGATGTGGAGTTTACTAACCCTAATACTAAAAAGAAATTAACAACAACATTGGAGGGTATGCAAAGTTTTTTCTAATAGCTCTTTCTCATGACAGTTTGGAAAATCATATAAAACTAAATTTTGGTTTGATGCAACATCACAATTATTCGCATTACGATTTAGAACATATGATACCTTGGGAAAGAGAAGTTTATGTCGCTATGTTAATGAATTATTTGAAAGAAGAAGAAGAAAGACGAAAAGCTGAAGCACGAAGATAATATGAGTGATAATCAAGTATTAGTAACAGAAAAGACATACGAGGTCAACAAGTCAGACTTCCTAACAATACAGGGGTTTGACCAAAGTAAGACTTGGTATAATCAGACAGCAGGGTTCATGGATACTCTGCGTTTGATTCCAAGATTGCTTATGGTTTGTTATGGATATATTTTTTGGATGTCAACACAATGGTTCATGGGACTACCTGATCCAACCAACGCACAGGCAGCGTTCATATCTACTATCGTAGGTGCCGGTGCTGCATGGTTTGGTTTGTATGTCGGCAGTGGACATAAACCCGCATCGAGTAAAAAGTAAATGTCAGTAGGCAGCCCACTTTATCAAGCCACTGAAGAATTGGTGGCTGCAGAAAAAGAATTAGCGTTCGCTCGTTCAGCTGAGGGTAAACAACTCCGCAAGCTCAAAAAAGAAACAGATGGTATGAAAGACGCACAGAAGGAGTTTGAAAACTCTTTGAGAGAAACTGTGCGCTCTATGTCATTTTCCGATTTAGGTAAACAACTTAAAAAAGATTTAATGTCACCTCTTGAAGGAATGTTAAACAGCCTGCCCGCACCTGTCAAGACTCTTGGCATGATGGCGATGAAACCATTTTTGAAAAAGGAAGAAGAACCTACTGGTCCTGGTTTTCGTTTTGATTCAGATGCTGGCAAAGATGGGAAATGGAAAGAATTTGATGAAAAAACGAAAACGATGAAGCATTCCATGTCAAAGGGAGATACTCAAGAGGCACTTGACGCAAGAGCTGCAGAAGCTGGTGCAACTGTAGAATCTCATACTCTTTCTAAGTCGGACTACGACGCTGCAAAGGCAGTGGAAAAGGCAGAGTCGAGTGGGGGTGAAGGTAAAAAACAATCGGGATTGTTGTCTAGCATTAAGAGTGGTATAGCCAAAATGGTTGCAGGACTATTTGCGTTAATTGCCTGGTTCAAAAAGAAATTTGCAAAAACTGACCCTTCAAAAGAGACAGAAGACCGCATAAAAGGTCTTGGTGGCGGCGATGATGGTGGAGATGGTGGAGATGATAAAAAAGGTGGACTCTTTGGTAGCATTGGTAAGGCGTTTAAGAAGATTAAAGGTTTCATAAAGAAATTCATAACATGGAAGGGTATGCTTGTTCTTCTTATCGGCGCTATTATTGGCGGTCTTGCTCTAAAGTATTGGGAACCCATAAAAGAACTTGTATTAGAGATAAAAGACAAGATCATGGGCATATACAATACCATTAAAGAATGGTTTGTTTCTCTTTGGACTTGGGGTCTTGAAGCGGGGACAGACGAAGAAGGTAAATGGAGTGTCACCACATTTATTACAAACATATGGGATACAATAAAGAAATGGTTTGAAAGTTTATGGACATGGGCCAGTGGGGGTATTGCTGCCGGTTGGACTACTGTTACAAATTACATAAAAGGTATATGGGATACAGTTTATGGTTGGTTTACAGGTCTCTGGTCATGGGCATCAGATGGTATTGCTAAGGGTTGGACTAATCTAACAACTTACATAAAGGGCATATGGGATACAGTTTATGGATGGTTCACGGGCCTTTGGTCTTGGGCATCAGATGGTATTGCTGCCGGTTGGACTAATCTAACAACTTACATAAAGGGCATATGGGATACAGTTTATGGTTGGTTTACAGGTCTCTGGTCATGGGCATCAGGTGGTATTGCTGAAGGTTGGACTAATCTAACAGATTACATAACTAAAATATGGACTGGTGTTAAAGCTTGGTTTAGTAAAATATTCTCATGGGGTGAAGATGATGAGAAAGCTGGAGAAGGTTGGAGTTTATCTACACTAATATCGGGCATATTCACTGGATTGAAAAACTGGTTCTTTGGTTTGTTTGGTATAGATCCAAAGAAGGGAGAACTGTCAGCAGAAGATTTCGCAAAGATATCAGAAGGATTTTCTCTAACCAATTTGTTAATGAAAGCGGTAAGGGGTATCGGAGACTTCTTCTGGAAAGGTGATGGCACAGGCTTACTAGAATTTGATTTATCCGGCGTCAAAGAAAAAATGCTTAATGTGGGAAAAGTGCTTGGCATTGTAGGTAAAGCTACTAAAGCGGCACTTAAGGCTATTCCCAAAGCCTTGATTGGTGGAGAAACTCCCCTAGCGGCTTTCAAAAGAGTTATGAAATCTGGTACGAATAATGGGGGAGTGATGACTTCGGATGGGCTGGGAATAACAACAGGACCACCAACTACTAGTAGTGCTACAAATGAAAACCCAAAAGAGCTTAAGAAGTTATTAAAGGACAAGGAACAGTTAGAATATTCTTTGGAGAATTCGTCTATAAATGCAATGGATACTTCCAAACGCTATTGGGTGACTCAGGATCAATGGGATTCAAACCAACTTCAACTGCAACAACTAAATGAGAAAATAAAAACATTGGGGGGCAATCCATATGGTGCTGAAAATGCCGCAACATTGAAAAGTGGTGATGAATGGAAGGCCCATAAGAACAAATATGGTCTGACGGATGATGATTTTAGTTCTTGGCGCAGAGAAAAGATGCGGGACCACAGATCACTTGACCCAGTTGTTGTAACAGCACCCAAACCAACTATGCAGGATGCCGCAATCTCACTGAGCAGTGCCGGGCCCAAAAATGCCCGAGGTATGGGGAACACAAGTGTAGTTGATGCATCTACTTCAAATAGTTCTACTTCAAATAATTCTAATACAAATGTCACAGTTGTAAACAAACTTCCAGTAACTGCTTCTGACCCATATACTACTAAACAATATAGAAGGTTCCGTGGTATGAGAGGTGGTGGCTCATAATAAATAGTTGAATGAAACACATTCTTGCGACCATTTTATTATGTTTCTCTATCAGTGTATCTGCTGAAGAACTTACACATAAACAACTAATAGGCAATCTTCTTAACTCCACAGTTAAGATTTCAACATTTACAGATGACGGTAGAGCAGCAGGCTCTGGTGTTATCATGCACGCCTCTGGTCTAATACTGACCAACTACCATGTAGTTCATAACTCTAATCGACTCAAGGTATGGTTGTATGAGAATAGAGGCAAACAGTATCACGAAGCTGAGATCATCGGTATCGACCCTGCTGCTGACCTTGCATTGTTGAATATCGACATACAAAAAGATGATTACTTTACTGTTAGTGATTTTGAATACAGTGGTGGTGAAGTCTATGCGGGCACAGATGTTATTGCAGTAGGTCACCCACTAAGTCTCAACTGGTCAGTCAGTAAGGGCGCCATCAATGCAATCAACCGTCCCAGTTTCCTTACACCATATGTGAGCCTAATACAACACGATGCTGTAATTCATCAGGGATCAAGTGGTGGGCCTCTATTCAATGACCAAGGCAATCTCATTGGCATCAATACATATGTGATCGCACCATCAGAGAAAGGTGTGCCCGTGTATGCTGGTATGGGTTATGCCGTACAGGGTAATGATGTGCATAGTTCATTTGTTAAGATGTTATTAGATGGTAACACAGTGGGTATGCGACCAGCAATGAGGCTTGATATTATTGACCTCAATGAAGATGTTACAATGTCTATACTAGAACAACATCCAGACATCTACATACCCAACACATTTGGACTCATATCAAACAAGATAGACCCCGACAGTTATGCTGCATTACAAGGACTAGAGGACTTTGATGTGATTGTATCAATGGATGGTTTTCCAGTAAACAATATGATTGATCTATCAAAATACCTAAAAGACAACAAGGCACCAGGCGACACCGTGTACATGATGGTGCTAAGACGAAAAGAGTTTGTTATTGTGCCTTATGTATTGTTAGATTTAGAAATACCAACATCGTTTTATGACAAGGAAAAACCAGACAAACGATAAATAGTGATATGTTTGAATACCCATGTAAGATAATCAAAGTCGTAGACGGTGATACCGCTGATGTAGATATTGACTTGGGGTTCGGTGTATGGTTGAAGAATCAAAGGGTTCGCTTTTTCGGTATTGATACTCCAGAGTCCAGAACAAGTGACAAAGTAGAAAAAATTTACGGCAAAGCCGCAAAAGCATTTGTTCAAAAACATCTACCCAAAGGTAGCATTTCAACCCTAATAACACATAAAGACGCTAAGGGCAAGTACGGTCGTATTCTTGGCGAGTTTAGAGTACACGATGCTGAGACTGACACCGATGTGATACTCAATCAGATAATGATTGAAAGACACTATGGTGTGGCATACTTTGGTCAGTCTAAAGAAGATATTGAAGAAGAACATTTAAAAAACAGGGATTTAATAAAATTGTGAGAAAAGAAGAATATATTGTTTACGGTTCGGATAGATGTAGTTATTGTCATCAAGCAAAAATTCTGTTAGAACATTATGAGTATAACTACAAATACATAGATGTTACAGAAAGTGCTGAAATTCAACAAGAATTTTATAAAAAAACCAAAAATGCCAAAACTGTACCACAAATTTATTATTATGATCCAGTGAGATCGTATGGTAATGAAAATATAGAATGGCGTATCGGCGGTTTTGATGAATTGGTAGTTTGGTTAAAAGAAAAAAGAAAATACAAACTTGACAAATAACCAAAATTGTGATAGGCTGTTATTATGAATAAAAGAATAGAGAAATATAATTATGAAGTTTATGAGAAAGGTTTGGCCTACTGCCTTCAAGGTCTATATAGTTTATTCCGTAATACTGGACTTATCAATAGTAGTAGGTGCAGTTTGGTTCTTCTTTCTTAGGTAATAGTATGATAGTCACAGATAAAGCATTACAACAGATGTCAGATATTCTCGCACGGAACAATGACCAAGTGGTCCGTTATGAGTTGCGTGGAGGCGGGTGTTCTGGCCTTATGGCACATTGGGACACAGAACCACATTACGAGCCAGAAGAAGGTGATGGTCAATGGACTATCGGTGAGAATAGATTTTTCGTAATAGACAAGTTTACACTATCGTACATGGATGGTGCCACGATAGATTACACGGGCGATTTTATGCCCCAATTCAAAGTAACAATACCCGATAGGGCAAGCTGCGGATGCGGTGAAAGTTTCGTAGCTTAGGAGATAATATGCCAGCAAGAAACTACAAACAATGGAACAGGGTTCCGGGCAAGATCAACAGTGGTGAGTATGTTGATAGTCGAATATATTCCGACAAAAAGATATTTGAAGAAGAAATTGAAAAGATATTTTCAAAGGTGTGGATTCCAGTGTGTCACGAATCTGAACTACCTAAAACAAATTCTTTCCGTACCATGACTGTTGCTATGCAGCCAATCGTTGTCGTTCGCATATCAGATAAAGAGATAAAGGCATATCATAACCAGAGTATCAATAAACCTGTCGGTAGATTGAGCACACTAACTTTTCCTGATGAACATGAAATCAGAACCGAGGTCAAGTATGGCGGGTTTGTGTGGATTACATTGAACGAGGAGATGGACAAGACAGTCGAGGAGTGGGCATCAGGATCATTTGATTGTATGCAAAAGTCCCTAGACGCAGAGCCGTTGGAGGTCTTTCACTATCACAAGGCCATCATACCTTGCAACTATAAGTTATGGCATGACACTAACTCGGAGTTTTACCACGACTATCTACACTACCACAATCGTGTAACAGGGTTCAATGACTCCTACTTTGCTCGTAAGAATATTGGATTTGATAACGGACACATAAATGTAGGATCATTTGAGGTTCAGTATGACCAGTATGAAGGTGGTGAGTCGAGAGAGGAACTATCCTTTCCACATCTACCCACGAATCATTGGGAGATGATTGACTTCTTCCCAGGGGTCAACTTCAACCTAAGAGGGTCAGCACTACGATGTGACATTATGACACCAATTGCACCAGACAAGGTGATGATTGAGTTTCGTGGTCTGGGTCTAAAGAGTGACACACCGAAAGAGCGTTTGATTAGACAACGGCATCACAATAGTATTTGGGGACCGTTTGGTCGTAACCTACATGAGGACTTACTCGCAGTAAGCACACAACAGGCTACAATGAATGAGTATGCGGATGCTCGCAGAATTCTACACGGCCGACATGAGGTTGATGCTGATGGTGATCCAACAATTCACGATGAGGAAGGTATGCGTCACTTTTATGATGAATGGGGTCGTTGGATGAATAGATGGGCAGGCAATCCTGACCTTGATTATCATACAGGCTTTGCAGCATCGGCATTAGCAGCATAATGTTTGGACCTATCACAGTACCATATGAGTGTGTGATGTTGTACAATGTTGCACGACTCAAAGATGGTATTGATTTTGATGATGTAGAGTTTGCCCTAGGCGAGATGTGTAATCATGTCAAAGAAACATACGATGGTTTCATTGCGGGGCAAGTATATCGTTATGCCGGATTTATTTCAGATGAGGGTAGTGTGGGTGAGTATGGTGCCGAAGGTGACCATATTGCCATCGTTACCTATTGGAAATCATTTGAAGAACATGAGCAGAGTCATAAAGACCTGCCATTCAAACAAGCATTCTCTGGACTAATGGAGTATTGTATCGACACAAAAGAATTGGGTTACAATCTCCTATGGCAAGGAGAAAGGATGGTAGCATAATGAAAGTAACAGTAACAAAAGAAGCACAAGAAAAGATTGCAGAGATGTGTGTAGAGAACGACATGGTAGGCATCCGTGCATTTGTGTCCGGTGGTGGGTGTGCCGGTATGCAACACGGCCTAGGGTTTGTAGACATAATCGAAGAAAAGGATACACTAGTCGCACCCAACTTTTATATTGACCCAGTTGCATACTCCTATATGGACGGTGCAACCATACACTATGAAGAATCGGGCATGAGCCCAACATTTGTATTTTCAGATGTATTTAAGGCTCAAGGCGGAACAGGCACCTGTGGTGGGTGTGGAGCTGCCATGGGTCCAGGTAACAGACACTAAAGGAGATAAAATGACCAGAACAGATAAGATCGTTGAAGATGTAAACAACCACTATAACAATTTAGTTTGCGAGCATAAAAAACTACACGATGAAATTGAACAATGCCAATTCTATGCTCCTGATGACGATCTAAAACAACTGAAGATGAGAAAGTTAAAACTTAAAGACGAAATTCAGAACTTACAGGTCAATCTTAAAACATTTACAAAATAATAATATTATGTTTCCTTATCTTGGGGGCAAAGCAAATCACGCCCAGTGGATAAGTCCGTATATACCGCAGTGTTCCACCTATTGTGAGGTGTTTGGTGGAGCAATGTGGTTATACTGGCAAAGTGATAAAACACCAGTATCCACCAATGTATATAATGATCTAAATCGCCATTTGGTGAATGTGTTTGCTTGTGCGTCAAAAGACCGCAAACATTACCAAGAGGTGTTATCCACTTATGTCTATGATTTAGGCAGTGAAGAAATGTTCAACGAATACCGAAATGAGGTATTTGAAATTTACAACAACAATTTTATTATACCAGATTATCCTCTTGCTGCAAAATATATGGTGTTACAGTTACAGACCTTTGCTGGTAATACAGGATTACAACCCAACTCAAAGATATATCGAAGTCCAGATAAAAAACACAAGTTTCATATCTACATCGAAAAATTAAATCAGCCAAAATATGTAAAGAAACTATCCAAACTCACAACTGAGAATTTGGACTGTTTTGACTTTATTCAAAAATATGACAAGGTCGATACGTTTTTATATGTAGACCCGCCATATAAAAATCACGAAAAATATTACACTCAAAATGATTTTGATAAACACAATCAATTGCTAGAACTTCTCAAGAAAACTAAAAATGCCAAGTGGGCATTGTCTTATTATGAGTTTGATGACCTTAAAGATTTGTTACCACCAGATGAATATGTGTGGCATAAAGAAAAAACTCATTCGATGAATAGCACAAATAGAGGTGAACGTACCGAATTACTAGTAATGAATTACAATAACCATTCGTTGGAGTCGCTATTTGCGGCAGACGAACACTAAGTTATTGATTCTAAAGAGGTTTTCATGACCTTCCAAAACCGTTGTAAACCATTGATTTATAAAGACTTTTTTTGGCCAAAGTGGTGGAAACTAGCATATTCGTGCTAGTAAAAACCCCTTTAGAATCAATGGTTTAGCTAAACATTTGACAAACCCCAAAATAACCTTTATACTGGAAGTATAGAAAGTCGAAAAACAACTGAAAAAATAATGAGTAATCGAAAAACATCTGGTGCCAACGCTAAACGAATTGGTCACGAAAACGAACACCGAATCGCTGCTATCTTGAATGAAGAAATCAAGGGTCATACAGTTGACGGTGCACCTACTACCAAAATTGATATTCTGAATCCTAAAACCCGTCTTTATTATTCTGTTAAATCAGTTTCCGGTAAAAATACTCAGTGCCATTTAACTACCACTGCTAAGTGGATAAACTATTTTAACATCTGTGGCAACACCAAGACATTTATCGAAATGTTTTTTGGTGCGGCCGGTAAAGATGCTGCTGATTGGGGTACTGAGATGTCCGATAAAGAGATTCGGCAGAACCGTATCTATGCTGAGAACATCCCAACCAATATCACTAAATCTGCTGTCGAGTGGTTTAATAAAAACAAGATGTTCATTTTCGATGTTATCATAGTTAAGGGTATGTCCAATACTCCTGTTAACCGTATGATCTGGCACACCAAGTCGGATGATATGTTTCAGGTTATTGAGATTAAGAATATCTGTAAACTGATTAAAACTGGTGAATGGTCATTAAATAACACCACCCTTGAGTTTCGCACTAAAGACGGTGATAAACTTTTTCATTTACAGATGAAAGGTTCTGGTAAGAAATATACCAATGGTTATCACGGCATGATGTTTCATGTTCATAATAAGGTGACTGAATGCTAAATAAAGTAATTCAGCAAGATTGCCTAAAAGGAATGTCTGCTATGGCAGATGATTCTGTGGACTGTATTGTAACCTCACCTCCCTACAATAAAAAGGGTTTGTTAGGTACTACTAGCAAAGGCAATCAGATATGGGGCAAGTTTAATATTGACTATGATACCTATGGTGATGATATGCCAGAGGATGAATATCAATCTTGGATGGTTGCTGTGTTGAATGAGATGTACCGCATTATTAAACCTAATGGTAGCATATTCTTCAATCACAAACCAAGACGATATAAAAACAGGGCATATTTACCCACAGACTTTATATCCAAGTCTAAGGCAGAACTGTATCAACTGATAATATGGAACAGAAGGAACTCACCGAATATTCGTAATGATATCTTGGTGCCGTGTACAGAACACATTTATTGGTTATGTAAGGACAAACCTAAGGTATTCAGAAATCAGTTATCAAGTGATTGTGTGACCGAGGTGTGGACTATCATAGCACAGAAACAAAAGAACCACCCAGCACCATTCCCTGAGCAGTTAGTTCGCAATTGTTTATTGTTAAGCACAGAGGAAGGTGACCTGGTACTTGATCCATTCATGGGTAGTGGTACTACTGCTCGGGTGTGTGAAAGTATGAACCGTAACTGGACTGGCTTTGAATTATCCGAAGAATACATAAGGGAATCTACCCCCACAGCAACCCTATTCTAACGACCTCCCCGACGACACATAAACCCTTGATTTAAAAGGACTTTTTTCGGCCCAAACTGGTGGAAACCAGTTGAATGTCAGCATTTAAAATCCCTTACAAATCAACCACTTAGCTAACGATTTGACACCCTCCCTTCCATAGTGTATAATGGTGTTATTGAAAGTCGAAAAACAACTACAGGAAACAAAGATGATTGGAACAAACAAAAAACGATGGATCAACCCCCAGGCCGATACTTGTGTATCA
>Ga0206126_10006532_pt1 | contig 10283 bp, 9 predicted proteins | sample Helgoland_Spring_5_FD_148621 | JGI IMG/M metagenome (GOLD analysis project Ga0206126, IMG submission 148621) | Pelagic subsurface seawater microbial communities from Kabeltonne, Helgoland, North Sea - Helgoland_Spring_Bloom_20160412_1 | ecosystem: Environmental > Aquatic > Marine > Epipelagic ...
CGTTTCGCCAAAGCTACTGCTGATCTCGTGCAACAATATGGAGAATCCATCTCCTATGATTGGCGCCTCTATAAATACGACATTGCAGGATCCATCGCTCACGCACGTGCACAAGTGAGCGCCAAGCTGCTCAGCTCAGACGAGTTTGCAGCTATTGAAAACGGCCTACGTGAAATTGAAAAAGAAATAGAGGCTGGTGAGTTTGATTTCTCCATTGAGCTCGAGGACATCCACATGAATATTGAGTCAGCACTCACCGAGCGCATCGGTGCTCCCGGTGCCAAACTCCACACTGCTCGTTCACGTAACGACCAGGTCGCCACTGATACACGCCTCTACTGCAGGCAGGAAATTGATAGCCTCACTGAGCTCATTACGGGGCTGCAGCAATCCTTACTGAAACAAGCCGAGCAATATGCAGCGGCACTTATCCCCGGCTACACCCACCTTCAGCGCGGCCAGCCAGTCACCGTCGGCCACCACCTGCTAGCTTATGTCGAGATGCTCGACCGGGACAAGTCACGCCTTGCTGACTGCCGTAAACGCATCAACGTATGCCCACTGGGATCCGGCGCACTCGCTGGATCAACGATCAATCTTGATCGCCAACAAATTGCCAATGAACTCGGCTTCGACCGCGTCACTACCAACTCGATGGACGCTATTTCCGACCGTGACTACATTGCGGAGTTCCTCTTCGACATGGCCCTGGTCGGCACCCACCTCTCCCGTCTCTCCGAAGACCTGATCCTCTGGTGCAGCTCTGAGTTTGCTTTCGCCACCCTGTCTGACGCGCACACCACCGGCTCTTCACTGATGCCGCAGAAAAAAAACCCAGACGTCTGTGAACTCACCCGCGGTAAAACCGGCCGGCTATACGGCAACCTCGTCGCGCTACTCACTGCAGCCAAAGGACTTCCCCTCACCTACAACCGCGATCTACAAGAAGACAAGGAACCTCTGTTTGACTCCATCGACACCCTCAGCCTCGCCCTCAAGGTCAACGCCGAGATGATTGCCGACATGACCATCAACATAGACACCTGCGAAGCCGCCGCCTCCGACCCACTACTCCTGGCCACAGACCTTGCTGACTACCTCGTAAAAAACGGCGTACCCTTCCGCCAGGCACACGAACTCGTCGGCCAAGCAGTCGCCCTCAGCGTGCAGACCGAGACCCCCCTCGATCAGCTCGACCTCTCCCAAGTATCAGAGCACTACGGCGCCGATGCCAAAGACGTCTTTGACCTCCAGACCGCACTCGCCGCCCGCACCAACCCCGGAGCACCCAGCATTGACAACGTTCGTGCCGAGGTAGCTCGCTGGCAAAAATCCCTCTGATTTTTTGCGTGCACCAGCTCGCATCAGCTCTTATTTTTTACCATTATGAAATCCTGCCTACTCCTCGCCGCCGTTGCTCTCTCCTCCCTCGCAAGCACATCCAGCCTCAATGCTCACTGCCAGGTGCCCTGCGGAATCTACTCAGACGATACCGTGTTGATTGATCTGCAGACCCATCAGAAAACTATAGCCAAGGCGATGAACCAGATCAACGAGCTTTCCAAGGATGCCGGCAAGAACGCCAACCAAATCTCACGCTGGGTCACCAACAAAGAAGAGCACGCTACCAAGATTCAAGATACCATGACCCAGTATTTCTTGGCTCAGCGAGTCAAACTCACTGCATCCACGGGGGATCCAGAAGCCTACTTTAACAAGCTTACCCTGATCCACCAGATCATCGTCCACGCCATGAAATGCAAGCAGACCACCGATCCAGCAAATGCTCAAGGTCTGCAGGAAACCATCGCGGCCTTCACCAAGGCCTACACGGCAAAATAATAGCTACTTGCTATTGACCGTCCTGCAGATCTCACAAGTGCCTCCGTCACAACCGCGGGCACTGCAGTATTCCCTGCCGTAAAAAATGATCTGCAGATGCAGCTTGTTCCACTTGTCCTTGGGGAAAAGTCGCTTCAAGTAACTTTCCGTCTGAACCACGTTTTTTCCGGGAGCCAGCCGCCAGCGCTTCGCCAATCGGTGAATATGCGTATCTACCGGAAAAGCCGGTACTCCGAAAGCCTGTGCCATCACCACAGAAGCGGTTTTATGTCCGACTCCAGGCAAGGCCTCCAAGGCTTCAAAATCCTCAGGCACTTGACCCCCGTGTTGATCCATTAGCATCTGAGAAAGCACTGAGATCGCCTTCGACTTCCTCGGTGAAAGCCCACATGGACGAATAATGGCCTTAATCTCCTCCACCGGCACCTTCGCCATATCCGCCGGATTGTCGGCTAGTTTAAAAAGGGCTGGGGTTACCTGATTCACCCGGATATCGGTGCATTGAGCAGATAACAGCACCGCGATAAGCAGTGTATAGGCATCGCTGTGATCAAGCGGGATGGGAGTCTCGGGATAAAGCTCCTCAAGACGCCGGACAGCATAATCAGCACGCTCTTGCTTGGTCACAATAAAACCTTAACGGACTGCAGCTCAGAAAAACAAATAAAAGAAGCTAAGCTTTTAAAGCGCACCGTTTCTCTTGATGTCGCTACTCACCAAGCGGCTGTTGAGCTTCCTCTTACAGCCATAATACATATGTTTGCAGTGCCTATGGTTGATGCGACCTTTGAGCAGCCGTGCACTGCGCTCATAGGAACCCCACTGAATGACGGTAATCTCGGTGTAACGTGTTCCCCATTTTCTCATGTAGTGCAGTGAAGGTTTATAAATATCAATCGTGTTCGTACCAGCAAGCGCCGACCCATAATCCTCGACAAGATAAATATGAGGTTGGCCCTTGATCCTGAACTTCGTTCCCAGAGGGTAAACAGACCAATCAGCCGCTGCACTCCGCACACTACCATACTTGAGTCTGCTACCACTTGCATTGATCATGCCATAAGCGCCAGGCTCATTCTCCATGTGTGAGTAGGATGTCGTCCGCACATAGCGCGTCCTGTTTGAGTGGCTCGTGTAAGTCGGCATGCCATGCTTATCCTTAGGAAGGTCACTTGCCTTGCTGATCGTGCTTGCAGAGGCAGGCTCAGGCAAAAAGTTGCTCGAGGATGGTGAATTCCCTCCCACAAAGGCCAATGCACGAGTTTTCACAGCCACAACAGATTCTGAAAGGTTTGTTGTAAGGCTAGTGGAGCAGGAGCAGAAAGCACCCAGAGAGAACAGAGAAAGGGCTGCAAATAAAGTTTTGGAGAGCATAGTGAAAAGAGAGGTAATAATGAGCAAGGGGATGGGCAATAGGATGCCAAGACGTATGCAAAGACGTGAGCAAGACTCACTGAGCTTAGATACGCGGTATATAAAAATACTGAAAGAAAGGCAATACTTTTCCGTAGGGGCGATGTTATACCCATAGTTTATAACATCTTGCGCCTATTCCATAAATGCCAGCATTTCAAGTTGTGCCATGCATACTGTATGCCATATTGATCGCACTCAAAGCAGACCCTTTTCCCAGATGCAAAAAAAAGTTCTTATTATCGGAGCCGGTCCTGGAGGCCTCACCAGCGGCATGATGCTCGCACACCGCGGTTATGATGTGACCATCATTGAAAAATCGGCAACCATTGGAGGCCGTAACGCTGCCATTCAGGCTGGCGATTACACCTTTGACACCGGCCCAACCTTCCTCCACCAGAAATTCACTCTCGATGAGGTCTTTGGTGAGACGGGTCGCAAGCCGGAGGATTACATGGAGTTTGTCAAACTCGATCCCATGACCACCCTCACCTGGGGCGATGTCTCTCTGGAGACCAGCTTCAACCAAGAAACAATGGCTCGCAACATTGAGGCGGCTTTTCCCGGAGAATCAGCCAATTACCAGCGCTTCATGGATGACCACGCTGAGAAGCTACGCACCATTTTCCCCTGCTTACTGAGTTCCTACCATAAGCTCAAAAGCTATCTCAAACCGCACATGCTCAAGGCGCTACCCTACGTCGCTACTCGCAAATCCGTCATGGATGTGCTCAGTGAATATTTCACTGACGAGCGCCTGAAGCTAGCCTTCACCTTCCAAGCTAAGTATCTAGGCATGTCTCCTTGGAACTGCCCAGCCCTCTTCAGCATCCTCTCCTACATCGAATACGCACACGGCATCTACCACGTCCAAGGTGGGCTTTCCAACATCTCAGCCGGCATGGCCAAGGTGTTCGAAGAAGAAGGCGGCAAGTTTATGCTCAACACCGAGGTCAAGGAAATCCAATACACCGGCAAAGAAGCATCAAGCGTCATACTCGATAACGGCCAGACCATCAGCTGTGACAAACTCATCGTCAATGCTGACTACGCTCACGCGCGCTCCACGATTTTTGGCAAGAAAAACGAAAGCCGAGAGTCCCTGCTGAAGAAAAAGTATTCATGCTCTACCTTCATGCTCTATCTCGGCCTCGATAAGATCTACGAAGAAGAGCCACACCACCATGTGCTCTTCGCCGAGGACTACCACCAAAACTTGCGCGACATTCAGGACGAAAAGGTCATTTCCAAGGACATGTCCATCTACATCAGAAACTCAAGTGTCACTGACCCCACCGTGGCACCTCCCGGACACTCCCAAATTTACATCCTCGTTCCCACTATCAACACCCGCAACAACAACCCATGGGAGGAAGATCACCAAGCCTACCGGGATAAGATACTCGATCGCATCATCGAGCACACAGGTATGAAGGACCTTAAGGAGCACATCGTCGAAGAGCGCTGCATCACCCCAAAAGGGTGGGAAGACGAAAACATCTTTATCGGTGCCACCTTCAACCTGGCGCACACCATGGATCAAATGCTCTATCTTCGCCCCCAGAACAAGCTTAAGGGCTTTGAGAACATATACCTCGTTGGCGGCGGCACTCACCCCGGCAGCGGCCTACCCACCATTTACGAAAGCGCCCGTATATCAGCAAACCTCATTTGCGAATCATACGGTAAAGATCGCCAACGCATCGACTACGCAACAGAATTACTTAGCGCAGGCGTATAATCATCAGAACTCGTAATGAGACGCTCTATTGCAACCGCTTTTTTATTGGTATTCTGCCTAATTGAAAACAGCTACAGCAATGATCAAAACGTCGCGGCCAAGGCCAAAGCGAACAATAAAATCTATCACCAGTGGCACAACATTTGCCTGAATGGTGATACCGATCAGATCGACGTCCAAATCAAACGCTTCGAGGCCAGGCTCAAAACCAACCCTAACGACCAACTGGCGCGCGTATACTTGGGAAGTGCTAATGCCCTCCGTGCCAAAGCCAGCTTCTGGGTACTCACTAAGCTGAAATATCTCAAAGAAGGTCAAAAGCTCATGGATGAAGCTGTTTTAAAAGCCCCCACACAACCACGGGTACGTTTGATACGAGCTGTCGCATCCTACAAAGTGCCAAAACAGTTTGGCCGCCGAAAAATTGCCATCTCCGACTTTGAAAAACTCATGCCCGTCGCCGCCGATGGCCCCTCAAATCTAGCTGATTATGAACGTCAGGTGATCCTCTATTACGCGTGGCTCACCTTTAAAGACGATAAACACCCTCAAGCCAACAAGGCCAAAGCACTCTGCCACGCTATTGCACCAAACTCAAAATACGGCAAACTCACCACACCATGATCTACCAACTCAAAAGAGAACAGCACATCAACTGCAGCTTAAGCGATGCATGGGCATTTTTCTCTACTCCCAGAAATCTTGATAAACTAACACCAGACTCCGTTGGTTTCAAAATCACCCACTGCAGCTCAGAGACCGCACATGAAGGTCAGATGATAGGCTATAAAGTCAAGGTAGCCCCATTCATCTGGGTCACATGGCTCACAGAAATCACCAAGGTCAACGACATGCACTCCTTTGTGGATGACCAACGCATAGGACCTTACAAAGTCTGGCATCACACCCACCGCTTTGAAGAACAAGACGGCGGCGTCTTAATGACTGATGAAGTCACCTACGTGATGCCCTTTGGCATTATCGGCACCATCGTTCACGGCCTGTTTGTTAAAAACAAACTTCGCCATATTTTCGACGAGCGCAAGCGCCTCTGCGAGCAGTATTTTAGCGCAGAAAACGCTTCAGCCAGTTAATCTTGTCTGCGTAGGGAGGCGTTAGCTCAAACCAATCTGGCCCCCATGTCGGCTTGGTGACTACCGCTCGCTCGTAGCTAAACGCCTGCACGCCCGCCTTACCGCGGTATCGCCCATAGCCGCTAGCTCCTACTCCACCGAAGGGCATCTCCAAGCTGGATCCCTGCTTCATGGTGTCGTTGATGCACACTCCTCCGGAACGAACATCATTCATCAGCCGCTGCTTCATCACCGCATCCTCACTGAAAATATACAAGGCAAGCGGTGAGTCATGCCGCTTCAGGCGAGCCAATAAATCTTCATAGTCAGAATAACTCAGCACAGGTAATAGCGGACCAAAGATCTCTTCCTGCATCACCGCCGCGTCCCAATCTACCTCCGGCAAAATTCTCGGTGCCAAGCGCAAGCTTTCCCGGTCATCCTCACCGAATTTCAGTGCCCCATCAGGAATGAGATTTTCAAGACGCGCGTAGTGCCTCTCATTGATGACATGGGCCATTTCCTCACTCCACGGAATCGTTGAGAGCTTCTCTTTCATCGCATCCACCAGAGCGTCCTTGACCTCCGGTGCCGCGATCACATAGTCCGGAGCAAAACAAGTCTGACCACCATTAAAAAACTTACCCGTCAGGATGCGCTGGGCAGCAACATCCACCTTAGCACTGGCATCAACAACACACGGGCACTTACCACCCAGCTCCATGATGTTGGGGGTGAGGTTCTTCGCAGCCTTAGCCGCGACGATTTGACCGACATGAGTGCTGCCGGTGAAAAACACAAAATCAAACTCCCGATCCGTAAGATCATTGGCAACGTGGCCGTCCCCGGTAACCACCGCGACATGCTCGGGCGCAAATGCCTCAGCCACCATCTTAGCCAGCAGCTGTTCGCAAGCTGGAGCCATCTCCGAAGGTTTCAGCACCACCGTATTACCAGCAGCTACCGCAGCGATCAGAGGACTCAGAGAAAGCTGCATCGGGTAATTCCACGGTGCCACGATAAGCACCATGCCGAATGGGTCCCGTCTAAGCTCAGAGCGACACGGCAAGAAATAGACTGGGCTTTTCACCCGCCTCGTTTTTAACCATTTTGCATAAGACTTACGGATCAGCCTCAGTTCCTGTAGTAGAAAATAATACTCCGCAAGATAAGCCTCTACATCCGGCTTACCCAAATCAAGCGCTAACGCCTCGAGCAGAGCATCACGATGGCCGATCAAGACCTGTTCTAGTCGGTCGAGCGAGCGCTTCCGAAATGAAAATTCGCGTGTGGCACCAGAGGCAAAATAAGCCCGTTGCTGCTCCATTAGGGAGGTTAAATCCTCAGTCTGACTGGCTTGCGCTATCATCAATTATTGATGCTGACACTAATCCCGTCAGAGCAGTTGACAAGCGGTTATTCCATGGAATGATCTCGGCATGTCATCTCCCCGTGTAACTGTTATCGGCGCTGGCCTTGGAGGCATCTCCGCAGCTATTTCTCTCAAAGCAGCTGGTTATGATGTCGAAGTTTTTGAGAAAAACAGCCAAATCGGAGGCAAGCTCAACGTCATGGAAAAAGACGGCTTCACTTTTGACCTAGGCCCATCCATCTTCACCCTGCCACAGTTTTTCCAAGACCTCTTTGAGCGTGCTGGCAAAAAAATGGAAGACTACGTTCAACTTGATGCCGTCACCCCACACTGGCGTAATTTATTTGAGAACAAACCCACCATCGATCTCTACCAAGAAGAAGACCTGATGCGTCGGGAGCTCGACAAACTCCCTGGTGACCCAGAAGCACACTGGCGTGAATTTAAAGCCTTCCTCACCTATGGCAGAGAGCAGTACGACATCGTCAACGATGGTTATTTTGACAAGGGGCTCGACAACCTCTGGGAATTCATCAGCTATTACAAACTCAAACTGTTAGGCGGCAAGATCGACTACAAGAACAGCATGTCTGAGTCCATTCACCAACGACTCAGTGACCCGCAACTCAGGATGATCTTTGAATACTTCATCAAGTATGTTGGCTCATCCGCAATGGATTCACCCGGATACATGAACCTCATGCCCATGATCCAGTTCGATTACGGATTGTGGTATGTCCGTGGCGGCATGTATAACCTCGCCAAAGGACTCGGCAGACTCATGGAGGAAATGGGCATCCCCATCCACCTCAATGCCGATGTTGAAGCGATTGAAAAAGCGGGCAAGCAAGTCACCGGCATCCGCATGACGGACGGCACCGTGCATCCCAGTGACATCATCGTTAGTAATATGGAGGTGATCCCAGCCTACAAAAAACTCCTCAACGAACCGGTCTCCTTCACCCGCAAGCTGGAAAAATTCGCCCCTGCGTGCTCTGGCATCGTCCTGCACATCGGCACGGACAAACCCTTCCCCCAGCTGGCACATCACAACTTTTTCTACTCCGAGGACCAGCATAAGCACTTCGACACCGTCTTTCACAAAAAGCAATTACCTCAAGACCCCACCCTTTACGTCGTCGCTCCCACACGCACCGATCCCAGCAAAGCCCCCGAGGGTTGTGACAACATCAAGATCCTGCCCCATATCCCACCTCTGGAGGACGGCTCCGACATCACCCACGAAGACTACGTTGCCCTCAAGGACAGGTGCATTGATAAGATGGAACGCTGCGGCCTGACTGGCCTCAGAGAGAGCATCGTGGTTGAAGACCTGCTCACCCCCGTCGACATTGAGCGCATGTATCGTTCTAATAGAGGATCTATCTATGGTGTCGTCACCGATTGGAAATTGAACTACGGCTTCAAAGCACCCAAGACGAGCAGCCGCTATAAAAACCTCTACTTTACTGGTGGTAGTACCAACCCCGGCGGCGGTATGCCCATGGTCATTCTCTCTGGCCAGCAATGTGCCGACCGCATCATCAAACGCCACCCCGTGAGCTGAACCCATGTCCGCCATGCTTGTCATGCCGGTAATGGCCATTCTTTTTGCCCCTACCATCTGGTTGCTTCTCGGCCGCCCACGCTTCCTGCCCTCCTTGCCGCCGGCAAAGGCGGTAAAGGTGGCACAAAATGTTGAAAAAGCCTCAGCAAGGATCTCCATCATCATCCCTGCTCGCAACGAGGAGACCAACATCGCCAGACTACTGGAATCAATCCAGCAACAATCGTTACCACCCCTCGAGACCATCGTCGTCAATGACGGGTCCACTGATAACACCGCCAGCATTGCCTCCCAGCTTGGCGCACGAGTCGTTGATGTCGAAGCCCTGCCCGATGGCTGGATGGGTAAACCTTGGGCATGCCAACAGGGTGCCCATGCTGCAAATGCTGCGAATTCTGCCACGGAAGATTGGCTACTCTTCCTTGATGCCGACCTCATCCTAGAGCCATCCGCCTTGGAGGCACTGAGCCAAGTCTGCGCCGGCTCAGATCAGGTTCACTCTGTCTGCCCACATCATGTCATCAAACACCCCTACGAGCAGCTCTCTGCCTACTTCAACGTGCTGATGCTTGCTGGTGTAAACGCCTTCGGCATTGGTAAATCCGCCCTCTTTGGCCAATGCCTGCTGATCTCACAAAAGCACTATCAACAGGTCAACGGACACGAAACCGTCAAAGACAAAGCCCTGGAGAACTTCCACCTCGCACGCCAATTTAAACAGCTTGGTATCCAGTGCTCATGCTACCTCGGCAAAGGCCTGATCCATATGCGTATGTTCCCCAATGGTATCGGCGAATTGTGGAGCAGCTGGAAAAAAGGCTTCACCAATGGTGCCGCTCATACCGCTCCACGCGCGCTCTTGCTTTCCTCTCTCTGGATCAGCGGCATGATGCTGACCATCGTCTGCCTGATCCTAAGCTTCACTTCATACGCCTCAAACCTCTTCATCCTTGTCACCGCATTAGCCTACCTCATTTACGCCTGCCAATCCCTGCGTGTCTTCAAGCTGGCAGGTACCTTCTCCGCATGGAACGCGCTCTTTTTCCCGCTCAGTTTATTGTTCTATCAGACCCTGTTCTTCAGCGCTCTCATCGACAAAAAACGCGGTAAAACCACCAACTGGAAAGGGCGCGCAATACAATAACATGTGGATTGAATTACCCAGCTTCTGGATCGCTGTGATCAACATCATTGGCATTCCAATATGCCACCTAGCCATCGCCTGGGCCAGCACCTGCCTTCCGGCTGGAATGTTTGTCCGCCCCCTCCCGCCCA
>Ga0206126_10006533_pt1 | contig 10282 bp, 6 predicted proteins | sample Helgoland_Spring_5_FD_148621 | JGI IMG/M metagenome (GOLD analysis project Ga0206126, IMG submission 148621) | Pelagic subsurface seawater microbial communities from Kabeltonne, Helgoland, North Sea - Helgoland_Spring_Bloom_20160412_1 | ecosystem: Environmental > Aquatic > Marine > Epipelagic ...
GCCGTCGGCGTCGTTAAGCGAAAGCGACTGAATGGGGAGCTTTTTAACCGCTGCAGGCAACTCGATCCCTTTGATGGGCTGCAACTTGAGCCAATTGACCATGGCAAGGGCTTGAGTTGGGTTTTTTTCTCCGACAGTCAATCGGTATTCGCCTTGTTCGGTTTGAAGCGTGTAAAACGATTCGGCACCCTCTTTTACGAATTGCCATGGGTCGGACTTCTTTGGGGCGATTTCAGTGCCGTTGCCCATCATTTTGCTCATTTCAGCCAATCGCTTGGATATATAGTTCCCTTGTCCGGAATTCAAAAACAAGGTGGCCATTCGACGTTGTTCTGCATCGAACCAAAGCCATTCTTCACTGCGCAGTGTGTCCCCAAGCCAAAGGAATGGACCGTCATTCAGTTTCTCATCAAACCAGAAGCGTTGGGCAACAGTTTTTCCGGCACGTAGGACTTCTACGTCTATGGAATGACTCCATTCAAGCACTTCTTCTCCCAAGGTTGTCCGAGACAATGCGTTCAATTCTTTCCGAAGGTTTGCCTGGCGTTCTGTTTGAACTTTTCGAGCAGAATCCATTCGGAGGGAATCGGCCAAAAATTCCTCAAAGGATAGCGGGGATAACTGCACTGAATCTTTGAGGGATTCTTGATTCTCACTAGGGACAGGAACATCATTTTGTGCTCGAGCCGCTTCGTTGAAAAGCACGGAGCAAATAGACACAACAGGAATAAGCACGAGATGTGACGAAAATGAAATTTTCATCGAACGAAGATACGATTCTTAGCGTAACTCAATTGCGCGATCTCCTGCGCCACTTGCGAGGATTATTCCACGGCGCGTTGTGTTCGGCATCGCGCACTTCTATGTCTTCTTTCAAAACCCAATGGTTGCGGTGCCAGAAAAATCCATCGTAAGTGAAGTCGGGTCCGTAAAATGCTGTAAATCCTGCCATGGACGGATCGGATGGACTTAAATGATCCATAACGATCATTTCCATGTCTTCCCGCCACTTGAGGGTCGTGGAGACGGCGTCATTGTATTCGAGAATGTGCCGTTTTACAGATCCTCTTCCGATATCAATGATGGGCAGCCCAAATTTGATGCGATTGCCATTGACGCTCATCGTCTCGATGATTTTACGATTCCGCGTTCCATCGGCGCCGTCCCAGCCGAGCAATGTGTATACTGTCCGATTGCCTTGCTGGCGAGCGAGAATGTCATAATAAATGGCGCCTGGCCAATTTTTCGGGCTGTATCTGTTCTTTGGATCCAGTGTGTTTCGCTGGGAGTTAGCAGCTTTGAATGTGAGCGGCGTCACCAATTGTTCATCGTCGCTGGAACGTGTCAGCACGATCCCCCCGTACCCGTTTGTTCGGTCCTCAAACTCCACATTCCAGGTAAGTATTGCCAGGCGATTCTTTCCCTCACCAGAAGAGACGATTCCAATCCGCTGCGCCAATGAATCCGAATCCAGCGACCAAAAGTCGGTCGTTTCGAATGCAGCCGTCATTTCTTGGAGCAAGTCCTCATGCGCGCGGAGGCGAACGCTATCATTTGCGGCTTGGACGATGCGCTCGTGCAACGTGAGTAAGTATGGAATAGTCGTTGCCTCCTGTTGGGAATGTGCTTTTGAGGATGCTTTTCGATTTTGTGCGAATCCTGCAGAGAAGACTGAGCAGGAGATCAGCAGGAAGACCAATTTTTTTGCGCCGAGCCTCATAAGCTTACAACGGGTTTGATTGGATTTCATTGCAACCTTCAGAGATGCATGAAGGCTTTTTTGGCCAACAGAATCTCTTCGGACTCCACGTGATCGGGATCATCGACACAGCAATCAACGGGGCAGACAGCCGCACATTGTGGTTCGTCATGAAATCCCACGCACTCGGTACACTTCGAATGTGCGATGTAGTAGACGTCCATGCTTCCGGGCTCGTTCTCGGTGTCTGCTTGTACTTCACCGACAGTGGGATGAACGCCCGCTCCCTGGAAGCCTGTGCCTTCTGCAAATTGCCAGTTTGCTCCACCTTCGTAGATGGCGTTGTTGGGGCATTCAGGTTCACATGCACCGCAGTTGATGCATTCGTCTGTGATCATAATGGCCATTGCTTCTTTCGGTCTGAGGTTGGTACGTAAATTTGGCGTGAAGATACACACCAAAATGAGGAACACATTGGAAACGGCTCTTGTTCAACTCGGCGCCTGGTTGCGCGGCGAAATTCCGCACGAAGGACCGAACGACCAAACCCTGTTGTCCAAGGCAGAAATGGAGAACAGATGGTTCACCCATGACGCGTGCAAAATGTCGATGATGGCATGCGGGAACATGCTCCGTCCAACGGTCCTAGAGGAATGGCTGAATCGCTACGATATACCTGAGGAATCAGTGCAACGGAAACGAGTGGGCCTCGTGCTCGCTGGAAATCTGCCATTGGTCGGCTGGCATGATGCGATGAGCACCATCATAGTCGGACATCAAGCGGTGATCAAGGCCAGTTCATCGGACGCTGTTTTGATCACGGCGGTCATGCAAGCGTGGCAAGGATTTTTGCCGGACGGCGAAAAGCTCCAAGTGGAATGGGTGGCTGGGAAGATGAACAATGTCGATGCCGTAATTGCAACAGGAAGTGCGAACACCAACCGTTATTTTGAATACTACTTCAGCGGTTTGCCCAGCGTTTTAAGAAGCCAACGTACGAGCATTGCTATTCTCGATGGCTCGGAAACAGAAGCGGACATCCGCGCGCTTGGAAATGACGTATTTCAGTACTTCGTCTGCGGTTTGCCCAGCGTTTTAAGAAGCCAACGTACGAGCATTGCTATTCTCGATGGCTCGGAAACAGAAGCGGACATCCGCGCGCTTGGAAATGACGTATTTCAGTACTTTGGTATGGGGTGTCGAAGCGTCACGAAACTCTTTCTGCCGGTGGGCTTTGACCTCGACCGATTGTTCAAAATTTGGGTAGAATGGTCCCACCTCGCGAATCACAACAAGTACGCCAATAACTATGATTATCACAAAGCCGTATGGTTATTGAATCAAGTCCCGCTCCTTGAGAATGGATTTGTACTGCTCAAGGAGGATAAAGCCTTTTTGAGCCCAGTAGGTGCCTTGTTTTATGAGTTTTATTCTGATGAAGCGGCACTCCATAAACATTTGGAATCGAATGCCAACCAGTTGCAATGCGCATCCGTCAAAAATCCAGAACAACCGAGTGGCTTGTCTGTGCCGGTCGTTCCTTTCGGTGCGACACAATCGCCTCAGCCTTGGGATTATGCGGATGGCGTGGACACCATTTCCTTTCTCTTGGGGTTATCTTCGTACCCGAAACTGAAACCATCGACCCCCGCATGAAAACGAAATTAAACTCAAAACGCACGCTGATGGGTCTTTCAGCGTCTTGCGGTTTTTTGCTGTTATTGATGAGCAGTTGTTCAACGGACATTGAGCTCAATGCGCCTTACCAAAAGACGGCCGTAGTCTTCGGGTTGCTCGATGCACAGCAAGACACCCAGTGGGTTCGAGTCAATCGAACGTGGCTGGGCACTGGGAATCAATTTGATGCGGCAATGATTGCCGACAGCAGCGAGTATCCCGCAGCTGATTTAGCGGTGGGCATCACCGAGCGGGTCAACGGTCAAAACCGTTCATGGGCGCTTTTGGACACCACGATTCAAAACAAATCGGAAGAAGGTATTTTCTTCGGTCCAGAGCAGCAAATGTGGTATTTCATTCCTGAGGGCGGACTGAATACAGACGCCGAATACGACTTGTCCATCGCGATTGAAGGAGAAGGAGATGTGTCGTCCACAACCAATATGATTGCCGAACAGGTTGGCAATATCACGCAACCACCTCCGGGGGTCACCAACTTCAAGTTGGGTTTGGCCAGTGTTGGATTTCAAACGACGTTTCCGGATTTGACATTCAAGTGGTCATCAACCACTGGGGCGAGCCGATACGATGCGATGATTCTCATCCACGTGACCGAGCGCACATGGAACGACGAAGAGCATACGGACCTTTTGTCAGAAGAAGAGCGCATCATCGAGTGGCCCATTGGGACCTTGAGCGCTCCGGATGATGGAGGAGGAGATGTGTTGCAAAAAGAAGTGAACGGAGAGCGGTTTTTTACGACACTCGCTACCAAATTGGAAGCAGATCCATTCGTAACCCGTGTGCTTGGAGTTTGGGACGAAGAAGTTCAAATCGCCCGGGTGTTGGATTTTGAATTGACGGTGGCGAACGATGAGCTTTCCACCTACTTAGAGATCAATTCACCGATCACCGGTGTGATTCAAGAGCGTCCTGAGTACACCAACATCAACGGTGGGCTTGGGTTATTCGCATCGCGTTCAACGCAAGGGGTTTATGGAATTGGTTGCACAACAGCTTCTTTGGAATATTTGATCGAGGGTCCTTCAACCTATGAGCTGAATTTTTGTACACCGAATCCTTTTTCTGATTTTTACTGCGACTGAGCGCAGCTGATTTTCCCTTCCATGATGGAGCACACCCTTACGACAAAACTTCAAGATGCAACCATTGAGCTTTCAATGGGATTGTACACCGTTCGCTTTCACGAAGAGGCAGTGCTCGATTTGAATCAAATGAAACGGGTCGAAAAAGCCAGAAGGGAATTACTAGCCGACGATAGAGGCCCAGTTCTTGTCTTGATTCCAAGAAACGCTGCATTGGTAGAGCATGAGGCGCTGGCATGGCTGGGGTCGGAAGAGGCCATGTTGAACGTTTCAGCACGGGCGGTCGTATTGCCTTCTTCCATTGCCGTTATGCGAGATCGCATTCGATGGGCATTGTTTCGCCCAACCGTGCCATTCCGAATTTTCAGAAACCCCCAAATTGCGAAAGGGTGGGCGCTGGATCAATGGTACGACAAGCACATTGGAATGGAGATCGATTCCTTCGAACAAGACGGAATCATCTGAACCCAAGCAATTCAATCTTCACGCATCGCGCAAGGTGCTATTGGATGATGAATCGCTGCGCAGTCCCTGAGATGACGATGGTGTAGTTTCCGGCGCTCCAGTGGCTTGGAACTTCAACTCTTGATGATTTGCCGCTTGAAATTCTCCTTCCCTGGGCATCATGAATCGAATATGATCGTGGTGCGGTACCAATCATCAGCGCTTGGCCTGATGATATCGGATTGGGATGGATTGAAAATTCAGCAGATTCGAACGGAGTGATTTCATTTGATCCCCCAATATTTTGAAAATTAGCCAATGCTGGAGTGCCAAAAATTTCAGTGATTTCCAATAGAGGGACGCCTGTGCCAGCTCCCCACCATTGGTAGATGACTTGGTCCCGTTCCAACTCGAATGGCTCTCCCAATTGCTCGATGTAAATGTTATCCGTTGCATTCAATTGGGTGCGGGTGCGCAGCACTTCGAAAGAACCACCGGGAAGGATGAGTGTTCCCCAAGCATCAGCGATGACAGCGCGTGTTTGATCCAATCCGTACGACAAGATGCCTTCCAGATTCAACTCGAATGCAGCGGTGCTTTCAAACGATTGCTCAAAGCTGAACGGAATGGGGAAAAATTCATCGATGTCGTCATAAGCCACAGGCAAATCGAACCCTGACGCACTCAAGCCAATTCCAGCGATGGCGAAATGTCCGCCATCCGTTTGATAGAAATTGTTGAATCCATCCAGCGGAATAGGCAATTCAACTCCCAAATCTGGAAAAACCGTTGGCAAATAATAATCGCATTGATAGGCAGAATTGAAGGGGCTGTTGAACACCAAAGCGGCCGTGATGGATGCTTCATTGATGTCAACAGGCGAAATGGGGGCATCTCCCAATGGAATTAGGCCCGATGCATCCCACGTTGCGTTCGCTCCGTCAATGGTCGTGAGGTTGAAGTCAGTGACGGCCGTGTTGACCACATCATAGGTGACGCCTGCTTGCGGTAAGTCTGCGCTTCCAATGCTAATCTGTGCACTTGCCGGGAAGTAAAGTCCCAGGATTACGAAAAGAAGTATGGCGTTTCTAAGTGGGTTCATATCCGTTTATTTTGTTGCAATGTAATCAAGGCAGGTCGCGTGAGAAAGCTTCATTTTTCCAATCTCCCCAATGATTGAATTCGTGCCTTATTCGAATCCCGACGCCTTGCGTGCTGGACCCATCCAGTGCATTCATCATGGATTGATTGCTTTTGGATTGTCCGGTCACTTGATATTGGCCTTTCGAGTCGAGATCATAGCTGATGGTCACATCTTGAATTTGTATGTCATCCGTGGACATTTGCCCATTGCTTTGGGCTCCAAATGCACCTTCAAGCTTCAGTCTTTCGTTGAACATTTGGGTGCTCAACGCCAGCGCCAATTCTTGTTGACCGCTGAGATCATCATTGGAATAATCCAATCCGAGGTCCATTCCAGGTGCAATTTGTGAGATCCAATGGCCCAATTGATTGGCGATGAAAGCAGAACTTTGACCTGTTCCTTGAAATCCACCCAATGCACTTGCCAAGGGGTCTTGGCTGATGAATTGATTGACGACCAGTAAGCTGAGTGCCTGCCGCTGCATTTCTTCTTCATTCAATAATGCACCTTGAATCAGAGCCTCTAACCGAGAGTCAGCCTCAGGAACACGAATGTTGAATCCGATTTCTGGCTGAAACAGCCCACCATTAAGGGACAAGAGCAACTCCACTGGGACACGCCCCGGTAAATCAGTTTCATCAGGAAGCAAGGGGTTCAATCGCGCGCGCGTTTCAAAAGAGGTCAGTACGTCGATTTGTGCGGCATAGGGGTCTCCAAACCATTCAAGCGCGCCGCCAGGCTGGATTTTGAATGTTTTATTGATCAGATTTTGCAGGGTAAAAAAGTAGGTTCCTTCAATGATCTTCAATGATCCATTCAATGTGATTTCTTCAAAATCGTTCACGCGAACATCGAGGTGCCCTTCTGTTCTTCCGCGAATCTCTTCCCCTGTATTTTGGTTGAATACAATCCGAGCAATGGCCTTAGGGCTTAGGTCAAGTCCGATGTCCAAAACAACGTTGGAGAAATCGCCTGCTTTGGCAGCCGCTTTCTGGGTGTTTTCGGTTGTTTTGAATTGGATGAATTGGGCATAGGTGGCGTCACTGATTACGTCCAAAGGCAGGGCAAAATCGGTGCCGGAATCTGCCGCAATGGATGCTTCGATGAGCAATTCAGAGCCGTACCCAGCGATGTTGATGTCTCCGGTGCCAAACCCAGCGCCATAATAATAAGCCGCCTCTTTTGGTGGAAGGTTCATCAGTTCGATAGGAGTGGATGTTGCATCAATCCCAAAGTCCAAGTTCCAATCCTTGAAAGCGTTGTGGTAGGCAGTGCCATTCAACGTGGCCAGGGCACCCCTGCGATCTCGGATGCTCCCTTGGTTGATTTGGATGGATGCGGGTGTGATGCTAAGATCAGCTTCAATTGTGTATTCGGTTCCAAGGGCTGGAACGAAAGTATGGAGCGAGTCAGTTCGGATTTGCCCCGATATCGCGGTGGAATTGCCATTCCAAACCGTTTTCAACTGGCCAGCAACTTCGCCACTTAGCCTCAAAGTATTTTTGGGTAAAATCTTATTAATTCCATTCAAGACGATGCCCGTGGCGTCCCAATCGGCGCGAATAAAGGGAGCGTTCTCCCACCCGAACGTTCCAGAACCGCTTACAATTCCATCACCCCATTTTGCGTGTGTTTGAAAGGATGATTGATGCTGCCATCCGGTTCCAAAAAATGTGAGGTCCGATATGGTCTCGTCTTCCCATTCAATGCGTTCTGCTTTTAGATTCAACGCAGCCTTAGGGTTTTGATAATCGCCTGTGGCAATCAATTTTGCAGCTACCGCTTCGAAGTGCGCATTGGGAATCAACCACTCGAGCGAATCAGTGAATTCTTTTAGATCCAACTCCACCTCCGTAACCCAGGGCGAATCAATATTTTTGTGCGCCCTGCCTGCAATTGTCCAATCTTCAGATTGAAGAGCGACATAGCCTTGGGTTTTCGCGTTTGTGGCGTTTGCAAGATCTCCCCATCGGATTAAATCCGCGGGTTCAACGAGGTTCAAGGTTTGGTTATAGACGGGCCATCGTACATCCGTTAACCGCAATGCTCCATGCGCTTCATTGGGAGGTGTTGATTGAAAGGCCACATTCGAACTCCTTCCGCTGCTGCCCTCGCTCCAAGAGATGGATCCATTCCATTCCTTTCCAATGTTGATGTTGGCGGTTACTTCGGATGCAAGAAGGGATTCCCCTGAGGCAACAGAATCAATCTGCAATTGAAAATGAGAACTGCGGTCAGCGATGGTGCAATTCAGCTCGAGTGCGTGAGCCATTGTTTGTGAAGCAGAGAGGATGGAAGTTTGCCCTAGAATGCGCAAGGTGTCCGAATCCGATGTGCCTGAAAAGGTGGAATGCGGCGCGAGATCAAAAGGGAGTCCCACGATGAGGCTGATGGGCTTGAAATTGAGCATTGAGCCATCGAATTCAAGGAAAGGTAGAGGCGCGTTTGGTTTGTCAGTTTCGATGAATTGAGCCAACCATTCTTCCCATGCCGTTGCATCGTTGCTGGCGGAAGCGCTGCCGTTTGTTAGGTCAGAGTGCCATTCCAATTGAATCTGATCTGGGCTATTCTTCAGTGTGGCATCGAGGCGATTGAATGCAATGGGTCGATTGTTTTCCAACAGGCTGATGTTGCGTGTTTCCAAAACGCCCTGCCATTCATTCTGACGGTTGCCAGAAGCACGTAGACTCAATTTAGCGAACAGGGACCAATCTTTGGAGGGTGGTAATCCTAAGGATTGGATTCCTTCTAATTCCGCGTGGCCTGTGAACTGCCAAGTAGAATCGGTGAAATCCAGTGTGCAATCACCGCGGGTGGGGAACGTGCTTGCCTGCGATTGCCACCTTGCCTCCATTTTCTGTTCGTTGCTGCCATGTTGTGGATGATGAACGGCAGTCAGTTTTAAAAGATCAACAGTGCCTTGAAGTGTTTCCAATTCAAGGGTGTTTTTCGTCGCGCTCAATCGACCACTAATTCGGCAGGAGAGGGCATTATCATCCCAACGCGCTGGCGGAATGTTTTGGATCCAACCGTTGAAAGTGTCAGGCGTCCACGGTTCAGTGCCGGTCATGTTCCACTCCAATGTGCTGTTCGCAGAAAGGGGGAGGTCAAGTATAAATTGCTGGTTGTAAGGGTCGACTTTCCATGTGAGCAATGATGAACGTTCTTGGCCTGCCCATTTTTCGAGGACGGGGGGCCGAAATTCGCCAAGAAAGGGCGCTAACTTTTCCTGAATATTTTGCCATTCTACGGCGATGGAACCAGTGGATCCCCACTTTCCATTGGCATCGAGGGAAAAGCCTAGTGAATCGGAAGCGGTGCCGATGGAGGAAATTCCATGGACAGCAACGGCGCTTCGCATGGCGCGGGTGCTCGCATCGATCCAAACTCTTCCATTGATTTCGGTCATCTCGGGATCCTCGAGGACTGAGTGCAGTATTTCTTCCACGATTGGCGGAACCTTTAAGGCACTGAGGTCGACAGATTTATTGAGTTCCAATTGGACCAGCCACTCATTGGATGCTGCCATCGCAGAAATGTTCCCTTGAAAAAGAGAAGTCCCCACCGAGAGCTCTTCAATGGACCAAGTTGAATCGTTGCCTTGTACGAAAGAGGTGAGGTTCTTTACTTGAATGGGATAAAATGTTTCATTCCCTGAATTGGTTACAGGAAGAAAGGCAGTCCCATTCAAACTGTTCAAGGGAAGTTGAAACGATTTATTTTGATAAGTAAAGTCTTGAAAATGAGCTTCGTCGATGAGCAAGGTGGTGCGTTTTCCTTCGGCTCCTTTGAGGCTAAAAACACTCAGGTGATCCACGCTGAAACCCCGATTTTCGGCTGGTTTTTCATTCTGAGATGCTCCCTGTGGTTCATGCGCTTGTTGGACGGTCAGCCAGTTTTTAAAATTCGTGGTTTGAACAAGGGTGCCCGCTAAACTGATGGAATCGATTCGGTGCCATTCTGGAGATATTCCGTCGCCATGCCACTGAACAGTGAGTTTTTCACCGCTGATCAAGGCCATCTCGCCTTGCGTCGCCGAAACCCCTCGCAGCGTCAGTTTTTGATTCCACAATTCCAAATGGCACTGTTCCACATTTAGCTCAATTCCAAGGTTGCTCTCCAATTTTGGAAGGACCAAAGAACGGATGGCTTGAGTCTGCACACTTGGCATTTGAACCAAAGCACCTACCACTAGTAATAGGAGCAAGAGCG